>Ga0209394_1000743_pt1 | contig 23083 bp, 18 predicted proteins | sample JNZ201metaG_FD_184122 | JGI IMG/M metagenome (GOLD analysis project Ga0209394, IMG submission 184122) | Hot spring microbial communities from Jinze hot spring, China to study Microbial Dark Matter (Phase II) - JNZ 20120812A (SPAdes) (version 3) ... | reverse complement strand
TCTAATTTCAACATCTACTTCTGGTGGACTATACCTAATTGATGCTCTAGACACCTCTACACTTATGTTCATGAAGTTCTTTAAGAAGTGCCAAAGCTTAGTAGCTTCCATAACGTATCTCTGAATACCCTCTGCACTAATTATTCTATCCCAATTTACATATGACGCCGGATTACCTGGATCATGTGGCAATATGTGTGAGTTAATCAGAGGTGTTTCTATATAAACAAATTTCTCTGTCTGATTCTTCACATCGAATTTATCTCCATATTTGAGCAGAACTGTTCTATAACCTTCCGTAATGTATTGTTTAGCTTTCTCTATACTATCAGTTACTACACCTGCAACAATATTTTCTGGAATCTTTTGGTTATCTACGATAAATATAGAGTTGTATCCTTCTGAAGCCAGTAGTGTGAGAATTTTAGGTAGACGGTTTTCGGTATCAAATAATACAACTTTTGAGGCTATTGATAGAGGAGGATCTCTATAATATTCATAGAGAGTGAAAATGTATCCCCGATAACTATAGCTATTGATTTTAATCATATTCAGAGTTCCCATACGTATCTCTATACCTGTTCTAGGATCAATTGATGTATTACTATCTACAGAGATGTACATATTGATACCTCTTACAACAACATCTTCAGCAGATCTTCGGTAAGGTAGTTGGAATACACTTATGTAGCTATTACTATTATTGCGGTTAATAGCATTATGTATAAGGATCATTTCTTCTTCTAGTCCATTTTCTTGAACTATCCACATTCTAACTGTAGCATTTTCAACATCTTTGAGTTTAACCATAAAGCTACTGAATTTGCTTAAGGTTAGAGGTTTTCTGAAGAGACATAGTATTTTGTATAGACTTTTACTCCACATCATTGTTGAATTAAAATACCATTCACTTGTGTTTATCGATGCATCTGTAGGTGTAAATTTAATACCTATGTCTAGATCTGTGATTAAATATCTTGATCTTGTTAGCTCCATAATATTTTCAAGCACTATTGGATTTTTTACTAAGGTATTAATCCACTCATAATATACAGTTAAATCGAAAAATGTTGGATCACCTTGATTATAGGAACCTGTAGATGTTGTATAGTTATATGATGTAGAGAAAGCTACAGGGCTATTAGATAGGATTAGAGGTGTGCCTATGACTAGTACTCTACTATTCTTAACAATATCGACAAAACTTGGTAATGCTTTATCTATAGGTTTTTCGTAGAGTGCTAATGTTGATGTAATTATTGTACTAGTTATCAGAGCTATGGTAACAAGTATTGCTATAAATAGAAATGATGAAGACCTTTTCTCTGATAATAGAATTATGTGTCTATTAAAGGCTAAACTTAATGTTATGAAGGTTGCATTATTGATGTACAGAAATCTCCATGGAAGTATTAGCGCTATGGTTTTCATTAGGAGTGGACTTGGAATCTTTATGTATATGAGAATAGTTGATATAAGGGATATAAGAGTATATGTAAGAAGACAATGGGCTATTATATCTCTACCTATAGACCTGTTCTCTACTCTTAAAAAATACACAACAGTATATATACTTATAGCGATTATCAATAGATTAATCGGATCTACAGCTAGACCGGGTATCCAGATACAGGGAGAAGCCTCATTAAGAGGTGAAGCATCTCTAAACGTTATAAGTACCGAAATTAGATAAGGTAGCGATACTGATGAGGTAATCAGAAAATAAACAAAGAAATTCTTCGCAGTATCTCTGAAACCCTTCGTATACAGATTGTGGAGCATCCATATAACCAGAAAGACTGCTATATTTATTAAGCCATAGCTATGTGCTAAAATAGATAATCCGCCCACTACTGCTGAGAGCACCAATACTTTATAGCGAAGTATTCTTCTATACATTAATAATAGTGAGACTGAAATTAACGTCAAACTCCATGAAAATAGATAGGGATAGGCACCTTTGTAGTATATGAACCACATTGTTGGAAAATACAGAGCAATAGGTGTAATTAGTATAGCTATCTTACGGCTAATACCTAACTCACGTACCAATAAATAAACAGATAGAAGATACAGCATACAGATAAATATCCTGCCAAACTTGTACGCAGCTACAGGACCATATGCTAGTGATAAAGGATACAGTACTACATAGAAGAGAGGCGCATAACTTAGTAATATCATGCCATTGTATTGCTTGAGACTCATTCCTTTGTTTATTATATATTCTTCTAAGAATCCAGAAACTCTGTATATATGTGCTCTAGAATCGTCTCCAGGCGGTATACTATCTAGAGATAGCGCTTCAAATGGATTCAGAACCGTAACTGCACATATAGCTATAAGAACAATAAGCATAAATTTGTATAGGATAGATCTAGTCATCACGAATACTACCTCTATCTACCTCTTAATCTCGCAACATATTCTGTATACACACCAATACTTTAGTGTATACCTACCATCACTACCCCTAAATACTTTAACAGATGTACATAAAGTTGATTGAACACACTTCTAATCTCTATCGATAACTTAGTCATTTATTTCTAAAACTATCTACACAATAATGATCTATATTCATTTCTAGAAGATTCTACAGGACTCCCACTTCACTCAGATACAAATATACTAGATCGAAATTGTATAAGCTTTTACTTCAATAGATACGTATTAACATAACGTCTACTCTTATTAGCTATTTAACATCAGCATAACTACTGAATATAGATTGATTGGGTAGTAAATGATCTAATTTAATGGCTGTAAAGATGGATACCATAACCACTTAGTGGTCTTCAGCCTATATCAACTTGGATTAACAGCACTATATAGGAATCATGATACATCATAACAAGAGATACATGTTGATTCCAATAGTCGTTTCATTCGAATTCAGTCCAGCTATAGTTGCATCGACCACACTTGTATACCTTCTCTATTGTGTCTGAACTTTCTGCTGATGCTCTATGTCTTCTCCAATAGTATACTCCTCTGTTATGGCAACGAGGACACACAATTTTATCGTCATGTATAGCAGAAAGAGGTATGCCTATGTTATCGACATCCACCTTCTTCTCATGAACTTTACTTAGTAATGTAGATCTTTTTAGGTATTGTATCTCTGTGGAATTCAGTTCAGCAGTATATCTACACTTAGGACAAAAGAAAGAGTTTTTTCTAACAATCATTGTTGATCCACACTTTGGACAGAAGTACATCTGTTTTCCCTTTTTATTCTCTACTGAAATAATATTGCTCTAGAAGGTTATTAAATCTTTTGATGATATATACCCTTAGTGTGTAGTGATCTTTGATGCCCTATATGGGTAGAACCTATAAGTATTCTTTTATCCAATTTATGAGCGTGACTAATAATATGGTTAAAAGTATTTGTGTTGACATTAATGATGCTACCACTATGGCTGATCTATGTATGTATAATACCCTAAAGATAGGTACTTCTGAAACGAAATCTGTTGGTGTATAAATAAAGCTAGCCATATAGGCTAGAACGCTTTGAAGTACTGAAGCTATATAGAATATGTAGTAGTTTATTGATTGAGCTATTAGGGCACGTGCATTCCAGTAAGCTAGATCCTCCACTATAAACATAGGTGCATTTACTGCTGCTGGTGGTATGTAAAGCATAAAAGCATAAGTTAATGCACCTACGAGACCTATCGTTGCTGTCAACCTGTATAGAGTAGTTATGTGTTCTCTTTTGAGAGCTAGTAGTGCTGTAGGTACAAACCACACCATGTAGTTTAGATTACCTATTTTATTCATGGTTATATAGAGTAGAAGTAGTATCGATATATAGATGGGTAGAAGCTTACAGGAGGTCTCTATACCATGCTTCTTTATCTGTGAATAGAATAGCGTGAATAAGAGTATATAGCATATAGAGAAGAAGAAAAGCCATAGATTATCTATATAATGTTGTACAGAAGATATGTTATTTCCTAATATTATTGATGGTATTGCCCAAAACGTTAGATCTTGTGGTGCTCTTGATGAATGGAATAGAAGAACATGGTCTATAAACTCTCTAGGAGTTGAGATAAAGAACGGTAAGATTATGCCTCCTGTAAGGGCTAGGTAAATGAAGAGAAACCTATATACATTCTTAGCACCTCCTCTAAGCTTTAGAACCAAGAGATAGAATGGCAGTAATATAACAGCAACGTGCTTAACCAATGTGGCTAACCCTAATGATACTGCTGATACGTCTATTCTATCCTTTAGAAACATGTAGACTGATACAAAAATCATGCATGCAACTATAACATCAAACTGTAAAGCAAATAGAATCTGTAGAAAAGGTATAGATATAAGCCATATTAACCCGATGTCCTTGCCCTTCAACTTAACCATGATCTTATAGATCAATAATCCAGGTATAAGTACTAAAAACAACTTCAATATCAATGGTCTAAAGAGTGCCGGTAACAACAATGCTATAGCGTATATTGACACAAATATCAGAAAGGCTAGTGGTGGATAAGGAACCTTGCAATCAGGTAATCTGCATAGCCTATACAGGTTTAGGAGACCTGTTAGATGATGCTCTTCAACTATTCTATACCACTTTATCCACCACATAACATCATAATAGTTCCATCCAATAAATAGGGCTGAAAGAACGAGAATTGGTATTAACACACCAGCTACTCTGTATATCTTTTGTGAAGGAAATATTGATTCTCTATAACTATTATAAGTACATTGGTAAGTCACTATACAGACCCCTACAACAGCTACCGAACCCTTTACACAGAGTGGTATAGTGATACACGTAATATAAAAAACTTATTCAGTTTGAGTAAAATCTAATCACAGATTACACTGGTGAATAATCTTTATGAAAGAGAGATGGCTTGTACTCATCAGGATTGGTGAAGTATCTCTAAAAGGTGCATTAAGTAGAAAAAGAATGGAGAAACGATTGTCTAAGAATATAGAAGATGCGCTTGCAACAAATAACATCATGGCTTCTGTCCATGTATCTCGAGGCAGATTGTGGTTATGTTGTTTTAATGATGAAGAAGAGTCTCTAGCTGCGTCAAAGATTTTGGCATATGTGATGGGTGTTGTAAGTTCTTCTCCTGTATTTAAAGTATCTTTTAATTCATTTAATGAGCTTGTTGATAAAGCATTGAATTTCTTTAGGAATAGAATACAGGGTAAAGTATTTGCTGTTAGAGCTAGAAGAGTAGGTCAACATAATTTCACAAGCAAAGACGTTGAGAAATCCCTGGGATATATGCTTCTTCAAGCTGGTGGAGCTAAGGTTAATCTCGAGAACCCAGAATACACAGCATACGTAGAGATAAGGGGAAATAGTGCCTATCTGTATGATAAAGTAATCCATGGACCAGGAGGTTTACCTATAGGTGTTGAAGGTAAAGTGCTCTCTCTTTTCTCAGGAGGTATAGATTCTCCTGTAGCTACATGGTATGCTCTTAAACGTGGTTGTGAAGTAGATCTAGTTCTATTCAATATAGGCGGAGAGAGACATGTATGGAGCGTGAATATGGTTGCTAAGGTTTTAGCGGATGGATGGATGTATGGGTATAGACCGAAAATGCATATCATCGATATACGTCCATTTATAGCCACTATAGCTCTCAGTGTGCCCGAAGAGTATATCGTAGTGATTCTTAGACGAACTATGAACAGAATAGCAGAGAGATTAGCAAAACATGTAAACGCTTTAGCGCTAGTTACTGGTGAAAGTCTTGGCCAAGTAGCTTCACAAACACTAAACAACATATATGTTATAGAGGAAGCTATTAGAATACCTATTCTAAGACCTTTAATAGGTATGGATAAAGATGAGATAACATTTATTGCTAGAAGAATAGGAACCTACGAGTACTCCATAAAGATTGAAGAATATTGCACATTAGGTGCTAGAAGGATTACTCCTCGAGCTAATCTAGACAAAGTTAAAGAGTATGAAGCTAGAGTTGGTATCTCTGAATTCGATATCGATAAGGTTATTGACGAAGCGACAACTATTGATCTTAGATCTATAGATATCAGAGATATCCAGATGAAACTCGATTCCTTGGGTCTTAGCAATATCTATAGATGTAGTATTTAACACTTTAACATCTCTTCAGCTACCTGCGTAAACGATTTACTACTTTTATCTGAATGTTCTTTAATCTTTCTGTACAACTCTAAATGATTCTTATCTTTCTGTCTAACAAAGAAAGTTATATGGTTTACAAGATGTTTAACATCGTTGAATTCTTTACCACATGCAAAACATCTCCAGCATAGTGTTGTAGATATAGACTTAGTGTCAGGTATGTTTGGACTCTCTGTTTTAGCTATCGAAGAAGCTACAGGCACTGAAATAGAAGATCCTGATCTTGAAGCTATATAGTGCCAAAGCTTGTAGGGATCTTCACCACACAGTTTCGCAATAGATCTGACAACCTCTATCGTAAACGGCGCTCTAGCGTCTTGTACTATCTGTATAAACTTGGTTATGCATTCACTCGTAAATGTTCACCAAATAAGATTATATCTCTTAGTAACTTAAAAATAGGTTAGGCATACCGAAAATAAACCAAAGATGTGATGAATGTGGCGGCCATAGCTGAGACATGATGATGCTTAGAAGGGCTGATTCTAGAACAGATATACCATGTACTTCAGAATAGTGCTAGGGGTCCTTAATCAGCATTTTATTTAGTATCTTAAATAAAGGTATGGACCAAAGTTTGCAAAAAATAGATGAAGCTTATAAACTTACCTATAGCAATAATTATTAGCGTTAGCCGCCGTAGCTCAGCCTGGTTAGAGCGCCGGACTCATAAGCCTTTACCTGGGAGATCCGGTGGTCGCGGGTTCAAGTCCCGCCGGCGGCACTAATTTCTATGTCTTTTTTAGGCTTCTAACTCATATATTTATCAATAACATAGTGATTAACGTGGTAGATAGGGATGTTTGTCACTTTAGAAGATCTAGCCATATGTGTGTACTCTCTATGCGAAGATAATTTTTCCTCAATCAAGGAATACATAGACTGTATTCCTGAGTCTCTCTATACACTTCACAATATAGCTGATGTTATTGGCATAAAGATTAGGTTTTCAACTGTTTCGGCGCTAAGAGAATACGTAAAACCTATCACGAACTTAAGAGAACAGGAAATAGACCAGATATTGACATACATGAAAAACATTATCAAAGGAAGAGACGTAATTCAATCATCAAAATCAATACTAAAGATACTCCTTGGTAGAGAAATAGATATTGATAGAAACGAGCAAGATATAATAGAGATAACAATATCCGCACTATATACATCATTAATAAACACCATAGATTTTCCTCAAACTTACAGTACATTCATAGAACAACAACCAATTGAAACAATCTCATCGACTGCCACCACAATAACTTAAAAAATACACAAAATAATGCTTTCTCAGATTAAACTGGGGCCGTAGTTTAGCTTGGTAGAATGCGGGGCTTGGGCCCCCGTGGTCCGGGGTTCAAATCCCCGCGGCCCCACCAAAGATTTTACGAAAATATTCAGAACCTTAATTGGATGATATTTCCTCAATAGTATTTCATGCTGTTTAACTGTACTATGAGAAGAGATTTTGTATTTAGGTTCATACCCTCTTCCAGAAACAATAATTCTATTACTAAGATTGTGTCTAAATATCATTCCATAGTGAATCTATGTCGCAGATCTCTATAGTTCTCCCTACATACCTATATCATACTATTTCCACATTTTCCTACTGTTCCTCTACTTTATCAGTACCATAATAACTCTATACTCTATTGAAGCTATTCTCTTATGGTTTATATACTTCATCTCTACATATCCTGTAGATGAAGGCAGTGAAGGATGTAGCTGTTTCTGAGGTATTAGGTGCTGAGGCTGTATATTTCAACTGCTTTATTTGTTCTTCAGAATTAAAGCTAAGAACTGGGATAAAGTTACAAAGACTTTACTTGAGGTATTTTTGGTCTATTCCATGATTATTTATAATCTATTCAGAACATTGATATCTATAGCTATACTCTACACCTTGTACATATACGTTAAGGTTCTTCACTGAAGAGATTATTAGTCTTGTAAGCGTTACTCCAGCCATAATTGATGATGCTTCACAATCTAGATAATGTGTTACTGATTTATCATAGAGTATCGAGACAGAGGGTGGTATTTCTTCTTCACCTAACCATACACTTATCACTATAGGAACCTTAGGCAGTATGTAGATTTTTACTGCTTCGTCTCCTATATCGATTTTCTCGTAACCAAAGGCTTCTGCCGCTTTATAGAGCAAACCTTGTTTGTATCCGAAAACTTTCTCAAATGCATTCATGTTTTGTTTAACCATAGGGCAATGGAGAGCTGGACATATTTGTGATAACGTTACATATTCTCCTATCTCTTCGATTTCTTTATCCGTTTGAGAATATCTATAGAGGATGAAGTAGAGACCATATCTCTCTCTTTCACTTAAGAATCTGGCTAGAATCTCGTCATAGACTTCACCACTCTCTACATCAACTCTGAGCCTGAAAAACCTTAACTCTCTGTCTTTCTCAAACCCTAGTCTTCCAGGAAGAGTACTTATAGCCTGTTTAACCCTATCCCAACTCCATACCTCTTTCCACCAAGCACTAACACCTAGACTCAAAACGCTTCACCACTCTAATGTAACATATATATTGAACAAAGTTTAGCAACTTATAGCTTTATCTATACTCTATACAGCTGATAAATATCAATGCTATCCGAAAGCTTATTGGAATTAGCTATGGTATAAATCAAAGTATCGGCAAACCCAATATAATCAGTATCGCCACCAAAATCATTAGGATTCCTCCTAAGATTTTGACTAGTTTCTGGTGTCTTAGAATTAATTCATATACATTCTTAATCTTGGTTAAACCTATTACTGCCAACGATATCAGTAGTAATGGTGAAACAAATACTGTTGTATAAAGTGCTGCTAATGGTATCCATGCACTAAACCCTAAATCTCTTGTAACTATGTTGAATGCTAAAACCATTCCAGCACTACAAGGCAATATAGTAAAGGAGGCCAAAAATCCTATAACAGCTACACTGAAAATATTCAAAGTCCTTAATCTCAGATCAAATCTATTTATGAATCTACACAGAGGCCTATCTTCTCTACAGATATCTTCTACATTATTTCTCTCGAGTAATAAAGTATATAGGATTAAAGCTAATGCGTATAGAATTAGAACAAACGATAAAATTGATCGCGAAGGCGATACAATATTTAAAACAAACCTTAGTATAGCATTAAATACTAGATACCCAATGTATACCGACAATATGAATGATGATGATATTTTCATTACATGACGAATATCTGTAGCAGAAACTGTTAATAGAGAAACGTACAGAACATATATACACGGATCAATAGAATCTATTATTGCTCCCATTATTATAAACCATATCAACGATGTTGGGTCTTGATATATCACTAAGATACACCTTGATACAAACACGAGGTTGTTCTAAAATAAATCTTATTGACTAATATATTTGTATAATTAATAGAATAATTAACCCAGTTCTTGTTGATAGTAATTTCACTGATGATTTCATATAATTAAATTCATCTAATACAGTTTTGCTAAACGACAAAAATAATTAGTTATTCTATTTCTTGGCAACTTCCTTGAGGATTGCATGCTCTATGGCAAAACCTATAACCAATTTCAATACTGATAAATTAACATTAATATCCTTGGCTTTTACTTTTACTGCATTGAATGTTAATTTCATTATATCTTAAAGATACATTGAAAGTAAAGATGTTACCGTGAATACTATAGAAAAAATATCTTGATTAGATTTCTCTTAATCTTGGATTGAATAGTTGTTCAAGCCCTACTGAAATCATCTGTAACGATACCATTAGTATAATCATTGCTATACCTGCTGGAAGAAATAACCACCACGTACCTTTTATATATGCTTGATATGTGCCGGCCCAGAACAAGATCATTCCTAAAGATACATATCTAGTCATTCCTACACCAATTATAGCTAAGCCCGCTTCGCCACCAATACCTGTTGCCATCAATCCTGCAAATGATGAAACTATAAATGCTCCAACTTGTGGAAGTAGATCTTCAAATGCTATCCTTAGATCTCCGTATCCCGCCATTCTTGATAATGCTACAAATTCTCTTTCTCTTAAGCTCTGGAACTGGGCTCTAACAGCTCTTGCAAACCATGGCCAAGAGAATATACCTAGTAGCAATCCCATGAATTCTGGTCCTCGTTGTTCCGCTGGTGTTATTGATGCTATGAGCAAAGCTACTAACCACGATGGTATAGCCAGTACAAGATTTGTTAAACCCATTAATGTCTCATCTAGCACTCCCCCCTTTATCCCTGCAGTCACTCCTATTACTAATCCTATTATTGTAGATATTATCGCTGTTAGAAATCCAACATATAGCGACATCCGTATACCATGTAGGAATTGTGCAAATACATCTCTACCACCTCTGTCTGTTCCCAGAGGAAATTCTAGAGATGGAGGCAAGTCTGGAGGATATTCAGCAAATGCTAGAGGATCTCTCGGATATAGTAATGATCCTACCAAACCCATCAACAGTAGAACTAGGAACATAACTAGACCTATCATAAATCGTCTATTCTTAAACAATGTATACAACAATACTGATTCTTTAAATTTCGAGATAAGAAACTTGTGATGATTCGCTGAAACCCTTACACCCATTGCTTATCCACCCCCAATTCTTATTCTAGGGTCTATTAACATGTATATGAAGTCCACCAAGAAATTGGCTAGATATGTTACAGCTATTGTTATAACGAATATTCCTTGAATCAGTGGATAATCTATTTGCCCTATTGCTTGCTGTAGATAGTAACCCATACCTGGATATGAAAATACTGCTTCTACAAGTGCTTGTCCAGATATAGCTGCTCCAATAGATAAGGCTAGACCTGTTACTTGGGGTAGAAGTGAATTTTTAAATGCATATCCATATACTATACTATCCTTTGCCCCCAAACTCTCGCTATAGTGTATGTAATCTGATCCTAGTTCAGCTGAGATAATTATCCTCATGCTACTCATCCATCTAGCCATACTGATTATGAATATCGCTAGAAACGGTAACGTGTAATGCCATAGGAAGTCTACAATAAATGTCAACGTAGGCGAGGGCGTAATACCTGCAGATATGCCTCCATATGCTGGAAACAATCTAACGGCATAAGCAAATCCGAACAGTAGCAACATGCCTAGCCAGTATTGAGGTACATAAGATACTATAAAGGAATATCCAACCATTGTTCTCTCGAACATAGAACCTCTTTTGTAGCCTGCATATCCACCCAGTATGTTGCCTACGATCCATGACACTAATGTTGAAGGTATCATAAGAGCTAGTGTCCATGGTAGAGCCATCATTATGATATCGGTAACCCTCATCGGGAAAAATGCTATAGATACTCCAAAGTCGCCTCTAAATGCGCCCAGCAAGAATATCATGAATTGTTCATACACAGGTTTATCAAATGGGAAATACTCTAGAACTTGTTGATACACCTCAGGAATAAGTTCGGGATTCCATATGTATGCTGATATGATCCTTTGAAGTAACCCGGCAAAAGGATTTGCGGGTATTACCCTAGGCAGTATGAATACTAACATAAGTGCTAATATGTATACAACAATGAACATTGCCATTTTGTACACTATGTATATGGTCATCGGACCTGTTAATATTTTTACTAGAGACTTCTGCTTAATAGTGTTTCCTCTACCCAAAATTATTACCTCAATTTCAAAGGATTCATAGCTTATAACTGTTAACAGAATTTTTAAACTTTATCTAGACCGCTAGTTATAATTGATACATAATGTGCAATATACTATAACAAAAACAGACAATTATGTAGCAGCTATCAATTATGTAAGTTGAAATAAAAAATATTAGAAAATATGAAATATTATATAGATTTAAAGTATCTGTCTATTACTTACTTTTACTTTCTCTTCACTAGATATCCGACTGCCAATCCTACTACTAACATTACTACTGCTAATACTATTGTTAGAGACCAATCAGTTTGAGTTACAGTCTCTACAACAGTAGATATAGAGGCTGGTTGAGTTACTATAGAAGTTGAAGTTATTGTCACAGTTGATATAACCTTAACTGTGGTAGTTACGACTTCAGAGATAACAGTAGTAGGCGTGGGAGTAGGACTAGGCGTTGGAGTAGGACTAGGCGTTGGAGTAGGACTAGGCGTTGGAGTAGGACTAGGCGTTGGAGTAGGACTAGGCGTTGGAGTAGTAGTAGCTACTGGAGGCTTTGCTTCCCACTTTATGAATTCTGCATCATATATACATTTAGCTTGTGATGCGAAGAGATCGTACCATCCATGTATTGAGGCTCCTCCTTCAGATACATGCTTTAGGAACCATGGAGTTGCACGCTGTTGTCCCTTAGGTCTGATCAGGAAGTACCATGGAGTTGCGCCCCACCATGACATAACGAATTGTTCTTCTGGTGGACTTTCAGCATTGGGGAATCCTTCCCAATACTTGGTGTTGTAAGCATACCATACAGGGTTGTGGAATACCGGTACTGCAGGTAGTTTCTCGAATACAATTCTTTCCTGGAAAGTCCATACGACTCTCTTCAATCTTTCTGGAAATAGATAGTTGGGATTCATTTCATTTATGAATGACGTCACTTCATCATCTGTATAGCTACTCCATAGAGCCCATTGTTTGTAGTTAGCATATTCGAACATGTTACCATATAGATCTGTGAATGGTGTAGCTGTACCTATAGCTCCTCCAACACCCCAGCCTATTGTTGCATCAAATTCTCCTCTTCTGATGTTCTGGTCCCATACCCTATAATCTAGGGTATCAACTATAACACTCATGCCTATCTGTTTAAGTGCGTTAGCTATAAGTTGTGCAGCCACAACATGTGTTGTCCATGCTGCTGGCACACTTATTGTGAATTTTAGTGAAGTTCCATCAGGAAGTTCTCTGATGCCATCACCATCATTGTCCACTATGCCTGCAGCATTGAGTATCTCGATAGCCTTTGTTATGTTTTGCTGAGGTCTGCACGTCTCAGTACCCCAATACGTTCTACAAGCATCTTTATTCACGAAATCTTTCAGATGCGGATACATATCAGCTAATCCAGTCATAGATGGCTGTACTGATAACCCTAGTAGTGCATATTGTATTATCTGGTTCCAAGGCATTGTCCATGCAATAGCTCTTCTAACAGCTATGTCTTGGAAGTAGGGTCTTGCGAAATTGAAGTGAAGCCAGCTAGCACCTCCTTGTAGGAAGTATGGTGTATCTTTGTACCATGTGCCAAGTCCTGCTCTAATTATATCTGCGGGATTTGGTATATACCCAGAGTAGAAGTCTACTTCTCCATTTATTAAAGCCATAACAGCTTGTTGCGCATCTCTAAAGTAGACAAATGTTATATATTTTGGTGCAGGAAGACCGAAAATATTCTTACCCCACCAATCATCTATTCTCTCGTATACTATCTGTACAGAGTCATAGTAGTATAGCTTGTAGGGTCCTGAAACAACCTGCTTCTTTGGATCATCATTACGCCACTGTGTCTTTATAGCATCACCCATACTATCCACTAAAGGTTTTAGAACATGATATGGTATAGGTCTTCCGTACATAATTCCTCCTTGTACTACAGATCTTATGTCTTCTCTTTTTGGCAAATCTTGACCAGGTCTTCTACCTATGTAATAGTCTACTGTTTTTTCATCCACTTTAGCATAGTTGTATAAGAACCAATCACCCCACCAACCTCCACCAATTGTTCTACTCAAGTTGAAACTACCTATTATATCGTCAACAGTTAGAGGTGTTCCATCACTCCATCTTGCTTCATCCCATAGTCTTATCCTGCCAACAATCTCGTCTCCTCGTAACTCAAGGCTCTTAGTTAATATGAACGTCCAGCGCAGGTTATAACCATTGAGTGCGGAATAGGGTAAGAATAGCAAATGTCTAGCATTATCTTCAATACCTATTGCTCCAGTTGCTAAAGGATTCCAGTTTAATGTTGGAGTTGTACCTGAATAAGCTATAATAAGGGTTTGTTGTCTTGGTGTTGTCGCTTGTGCTTTTGTGGGAAGTGAAGCAAACACTGAGAGCGTTATTAATGCTGTTGTCAATATCGATAATATAACTACTTTATATTTAATCATATACATTTTGTACCCCAGAAAATATAATGTTGGGACAACATATTTATAAGTTTTAATGAGTTTAACTTTATTACTCAGTATGGACTGGACATCGCCAGATAAAATAACCTTAATCTTGAATTATTTTGTATATGTTACTATCATGTGGAACACTAATACTACAACAACATTTTGGACACTTAAGATAAAAATAATTGATTTATGATTTACGAGATTGTGACACAAATATATAGGTGCTTACAGCTGTGCACCAAGTTCTAATGCTATCTGCTGGAGCTTAGCAAGCAATGCTTCTTTGAATGCAGCATATAATGCATGTTTTTGTAAAGAACCTGTTTTTAGTGCTTCTGCGAGTTGACTAGATACATCCATTGAAAATCTCGTCTTAGTATTTGTTAATGGATTTGTGAATTCAACTGGTTCTCCTACCCTACCTAGAAACTCGTAATATTTGTTTAAATCTATTTCACCTTTCTGGTATTTTTCGGCTAAGAACTTTATTATATTCCGTAAGAGTTTGTGTACATCGCTATCTTTGAATAATACTTCAGTATATACATCAGTGGCTTCCTGTAAATCAACCATAATCTTTTCATTGAATTCTAAGTATACGTTCTTTGTAGCCGGTTCTTGATATACTATGTATGTACTTGTATGATTCGTTGGAAGTACCGGAAATACTGATTGCCACCTCTTCATATATATTTCATTCTGTCCCTCGCTCAAAAGGTATCTTATGAGTCTGTACATACCTTCAGTAGCATCTTCATTTGCGGCTTTAGCGATACCTATTGGTGAAACCCTAATTGCTGTTGCTTCTTTTGGAAACACAAGTCTTAGATCCTTGGAATAGGGAAGCCCTAGTAAAGCTCTTTCTAGATCTAGTATTGTTAGTATCACTTTTTCGTACTGGTATATAACATCATCTCTAGCCTCAGGTAATGAACGTGCTAAATATGATGTGCCTGCGAGATACGTGATATATACCCAGCCTTTATTCCAGCCATATTTCTGTAAAAGTACATGAAATGCTGCCCTTATTGGGTCTCTATCAACTCCACCTATAACAGCTATATAACCATTGTTAAGTAAAACAGAAGCATATTTGGGATCTAATAACTCTTCCCATGATGAAGGAACTGGTACACCAAGTTCTTCAGCAGCTTTAGCATTAATAAACCAGTTGTTTACTGTTACAAAATCCGTTGCAATCCAACATAGCTTACCATCCGATGTATAGTCCTTGAATACTGCAGGTAGTTTTTTTGCAAGCTCAAGAATTGTGGGATCTTCAATTGGTTTAAATGCTCCTTGTTCACATAGCCATGTAGCATTATATCGAGCCATAGGTAGTGCCGTAAAACCAGATATGTTACCGCTTCTAGCTAATTCAACCCATCTTGTCAGATCATTCTCACGGATAAATTCTAAGGTCTTTATTCCTAATTCTTGAGTTGCGGGAGCTTTAACTAGAACTCCTCCAAGTCCTTGACCACTTACATAAAACATCCATTGCTTGAAATCATCTATATGCCACTGACTCCATGTAGTTGCTATCATGAGAGTGAAATTGCCTTTGGGTTTAACTGTAGGTAATGTGACGGGCGTCTGTATCGTGAAAAGTATGTATAGAAGAGAGCCGACAAGAACCACTATTATTGATATTGCTATCACAGTTTCTTTCTTCATTTCTAGCACACCTATCAATAGACAGTTTTCTTACCGGTTTAAAAAAATTGTTAGGATTATTTACGGTATATGAACATCTTGTATACAATGTATATAATAACCTTTTCATGATTTACCGTTTCTTCGTCTTAATTACTGGTGGCTCTATTCCATACGTTTTAGATGAAAACATAGCTATTACTAACGAAATCTGTATAAGCATTAGACCCGATACTATGGCTGCTACCGAGATCCATAGATCTCTTAGATCTACTCTTTCAACATAGTAAAGCGTATGATGATAGAATTCCTCTGGTGTAAAACTTATAGAGAGTGCAGGATTTGTGAGTTGGTCATAGTATATTCCACGCAATGCTAGATACTCTATATATGTATCGCTATTCGATAGCAGTTTAAGCAGATACTTACCCGATTCAAGTAATGCGCTCACAATATACTCTCCATCTACTACACTAGACCTATTCATAATGCCACCGGAACCTATAAGTTCACCACTATCTGCATCGTATGCCTGAATGGTTAATGATATAGCTGAGCCATCCAACGTTCTTCCTTTTATCTTTACTGTTATAAGGATATAACTTTTGTTAGTAATAGAGAATTGTTTTATATCCTCTAGTACTCCTCCTCTAGCAGTAAAATTATTCACCTCAAGTATAGTTTCTATACTAAGTCTTTGCTCGCCTGGAGGTGACAAAAGTATCTCTCCAAAGTATTTTCTGGGGATACTAACCACATAGGGTCTTTCTATAATCTTCACACCTCCAATAGCTATCATATAGATCCAGCCAGAAGTAAGCATTATTAGACCTATGGCTAGAACAATATATAACACCATAACCTTATTTAATTGCTTATATTTTCTCTTGGACATACATATGCCCGTTTGATCTATTTCAATATTTAGTTAAGATAATCTATCTGCTAGTTTATTAATGCATTTGTTCTAATATGTAGCTATGTAGCGTAGCTCTTAAGAGGCTCATACTAACGGTAAAACCAACATTAGATCGTAATTATGGATCATGCTAGACATAGAAACCATCTCGTAATCATGAATTCAGTTTAATAGTACAATAATTGAACAGTAATTGATCCTGTTCTTAGATATATGATGAGGTAAAAATAGCTCATAAATACATTGTTGTATAACCCATATTTCATAGTATTAATATATAGTCGCACGGAATGTAATTTGTTTTTAGTCTTACAGGCTCCACTTTCTGTATAGAGTTGGTACACTTGATATCAAGTTAATTGTGTACTCATGTTTCGGTTTCTTCAGTAGCTCGTCAGGTGTTCCTTCATCTACTATCTTGCCTTTGTGCATTACGAGGATTCTGTCAGATACATAGTATGCTAGACCAAGGTCGTGTGTAATGAATACAACTGATGTACCATAATCATCTCTCATGTTCATGAATAACTTTATTATAGCTCCTCTGATTGATGCATCGACCATAGATACAGGTTCATCTGCTAGTATGAGTTTAGGTCTTAGGAGCCAGCATCGTGCAATCATTATTCTTTGTCTCTGTCCTCCTGATAACTGGTGTGGATATTTGCCTAGAACCTCGTTTGGTTGTAGACCTACGTAAGTTAGAGCTTCATTCATCAGCTTTTCGCCTTCGGGCGATTTAGGATCTATATTCATTAATTTGAGCGCTTGGTTCAATATTCTATCTATTGTGTAGAATGGGTTGTAGCTTGAGTAAGGATCTTGGAATACTGCATGAACTTTTCTCCAGTAATCTACCACATCTTTACTTGACCTTAAGTCCTTCCAGATGTCTTTTCCACCAAAATATATGTTTCCTGATGTAGGTGGTAGCAACCTTAAGATCATCCTAGCTGTTGTGGTTTTTCCTGAACCGGATTCACCAACAAGTGAAACTATCTCTCCTTCTCTAATAGATAATGATACATTATCGACAGCAACAATATGTCTCTTCCTTACAAATCCTGACTCAAACACTTTAGTCAGATTTTTAACTTCAAGTAGCACCATAGTTTGTCACCTCTTCATATATAACCAACACGAAACATACCTGTTGGAATCAATAGCTATTAGAGGTGGCTCCTCTCTTCTACATACATCCATAGCAAATGGGCACCTGGGATGGAATCTACAGCCAGGTGGTGGATTAGCTAGATCTGGAGGTTGGCCCGGAATATACCTAAGACCTCTTCTCCTTACTTCTTCTTCTGGAGTTAAAACAGAGCCTATCAATCCTTCAGAATAGGGATGTAAAGGCTTAGAAACTATATCTTCCGTGGGACTGTCCTCAACTATTTTTCCAGCATACATAACAATCATTCTATTAGCTATCTGTCTCACTGTAGCAATATCGTGTGAAATAAATACTATGGTCTTTATGATCTCTTTCTCAAACACATCTTTGAATGTCTTTAAGACCATTTTCTGTGTAACTACATCTAATGCTGAAGTAGGCTCATCGACTAGCAGAATTCTTGGATTCAGAAGCGTTGATATAGCTATAACAGCTCTTTGCCTCATACCTCCAGAAAGCTCAAACGGGTACATATCTACAGCACGTTCAGGAAGACCCAACTCTTTAAATCTTCTCAATGTAAGTTCCACAACCTTGTCCATATCTATATCAGATATATGACTTCTGAGAACATCATAGACAATACGCTTAATCTTTAGCGTAGGCATGAGTGCATTTAAAGCCGATTGAGGAACTATAGCTATTTCGCGTCCCCATATCCTATTCTTTACCTCATCCTTGCCAAGCCTTTCTAGACTTATGGCACCTTTGGGTGTATAGAGTTTTACAGAACCTTCTACAAATCTTAGCGGAGGTCTGATATTCATCATTATCACGTTGGCCATCGTAGACTTACCACAACCCGATTCACCAACAACACCTACAACCTCTCTTTCATAAATCTTTAAAGAAACATCATCAACAGCCCTAATGATTCTTACACGAGGACCTATAACTTGTCTATAGTAGGCCTTTACATGATCCAATTCTAGTAAGAGTTTTGAATTCAATTGACGGCACCATCTTCTAGCAGTTTATAACTACTTTCACCACTTATTTAAAAGTTTAAAAATGTTGTTGCAGACACTAATATAACTATATTGTGGATATCCTGGTTTCACCTATCTTACAAACTGATCTTAGCTATATATTTAACATCTAAACCTTTGAGATCAGATACCTTTAATCGGTTTCACTACACTCTATATCTATATCTATTAAGTAAGAGTTAAGTATATCTTTTATCTTGGCTTTGACCGTTTACAACATGTACTTATTCTCACTTCCTTTTAAACACAAATACATACCTAGTGTCCTACTTAATGTAATTAGCAATATTATGACTAATATAAGTGTCTACACAGATATATAGTGATGGTCTAAATCATCGATATCAGAAGTTAAAGATTTGGAATAGATTTTCAATGCTACATCCAAATAATGTAATAGAACTACCACACTATAAGTAGACTGAGCACCCTATCTAACGCTTCTAGCTCAGACAGTATTATAAGACCTCTAGTTAGAAATTAACGGTTAACTAGCAATATTGATTAAAGTAATACATAACTATATAACCACATCAAATCTATTAGTTTTACAGCTACAAAACGATCATCATAATATAAATAGCTTGTGTTCCCATCGCTCACCTCTAAGACAATTAGGTATCAGGAAGCATCATCTGATCAATGCATATCCACTTGATACTCCATATAAACACGCTTTGTATTCTTAACATTCTTAGAGGTAACTAAGGTTCTAGGTAATGACATGTAGATCTCTCATACAATAGTATTTTGGATATAAGACATACCTCTAAACAAATTATTTATAATAACTGTGTTTGTTTATTTGTTTGGCGCCGGGGGCGGGATTTGAACCCGCGTGCGGATATCCCGCACCGGCTCTCCAGGCTTGTGTATAGTCGTGCTGATGTTTCATGTTTTTATGTGGTTTGTGAAACATAGCATATTTCATGATAATACTATTAGGTTTTATTGGGTATGTCTGTTGAGACGCATTTGAAAATTTTGAAAATTTTAAAAATACTTTTCACCCCAACGAAGCGGTGATTCGATGTCCGCATCGGAGTACTTAATGATGTTGAAGAGGGTTTTGGTTAGGGGGAGGTCGGTAATAGAGGAGTCTGAGGAGTACTTCAAGGTTTACCTACCTACGGAGTACAACGACCTGTGGGAGGAGGTCAGGAGCCGCAGGATACCCGTAGACATCGTCGTGTTTCTTCCGAAACAGCACCAGGAGTACGGGATAAGCAAGATCCTCATGAAGGATAGGTATATTGTTAGGGAGAGCGGGAGGTACAAGGTATACCTAAGCAAGGCGTACCTCGACATATGGAGGGAGATATCACAGCAGAACCAGAGTATAGATCTCTTGATAGTATTCAAAGTTTAGTTTTTGCCTAGGGGGATGGGGGTGAGGAGGAAGAAGCTGAAGGGTTGGGGTAAGAGCTCTGCCAACATCGTTAACCTAGATGATTTGTTGCCGCAGTATACTGTCTCATCTAAACAGGTTTATTCTACTGAGCTGAGGAATCTTACATATTTTGAGGTTTATTCTAGGGGGATAGTTGTGAGGGATAGGGTTTACTTCTCTTATCCTGGGCTGTCTCTCTCCAGTTTCCGATACGTCCAAGTTTTGTGTACAAAATCTTTGGATATCATGCTTAGGAATCGAAGGGGACCTAAGAAGTTTGTTGTTCTAAAGAGTACCTCTAACCAGACTTTGATCTTGACGGAGAGCGATGTAAGTAGGATTGCCATGATCTACGATGTCAGGAGGCTTAAAGAGTTGACTGGAAAAGATGGGAGTATACCCATGAGGCTACTGATGAGGTTGAAGACCCTGAAGCGGGCGAAATGGGTTCCCCCTAATTTCGTTGAGAACTGTCTTCTTCAGATATTTCCTAGATACTGTTTTCATTTTCACTTCGTTTCTCTTATACTCTATCAAATTCCAGGTAGCTTAGGAATGATTCTTCATGAACATAAGACTAGCAAAGATTTTGAATTTCTTTCAACTCTTTCAGATAGGTTTCTAGTTCTTAGGTACAGCAACGGGTTCACCATCATTCCATATTATAATGTCGAGAAACCAATTACGTTTAAGATGACGAGGGAGTTAGTGGAGATAGCTAGAGAGACTATAGAGCTTCTGCCGATTCCCGAAAATCTGAAGATAAGAAGTAATCGGGAAATACTGCAAGGACTGAAAGGTTTGCAGGAGGATCTCCCTAGATCGGTGAAGGGATCGGAAATGAAAGAGTTCTAATGCCTCGTACTCCATCAAATTTTCTCTTATCAGAGAATAGGTGGGAAAGGTGGGTGTCGTAACTGTCATTAATACTATATTTGCCTACTATAACTATAATATTACACTCGTGAACCTCATGAACGGGGGTCCATAACTGAACCAAGGGAGTCCATAACTGCCGTGGAGTGTGTCTATAACTGCCGTGGTGGTCGTTCTCTTCGTATAGTGTGTTTTTTGGTGGGTGGGTGTGGTGGTTAGGGAGGTTAGGGGGGTGTGGTTTCCGTATGTGTACTTTGGTCATGGTGGTTTTCTCTCGACGTATGTAATTCTTTACCGTCTTATTAGGGGGTGGGAGGTGGTGTATGTTCCGTCTAGGTTTTTCCTTTCTTTGGATGGGGTTAGAATTCTTCTCCAGTTTCCAAGGTGTGATCCAATTTTCTGTTCTTATGTCTCTCCCAAGAGAATTGTCGTTGAGAAAGTACCTGAGGTTGTGGTTAGGGGGGTTAGGGAGGTTGGTAGGGTTGAGGACGTGTTGGAGTATGGATACCTTGCTGGTGTTGTGAAGGATGTTGTGTGGAGGTATACCGTGGATGACCTTATCTCGTTTGGTAGAAGGTTGGATACCAGGGTGGATACGGGGGTGCTTCGCTGGGCTAGTCCATGGTTTCCGGGGAATTTGATCGGACTAGTCTACTTTGAGGGGGATGGTGTGTTCACCAGTTTGGATATGTATATTCTCCAACCTTTGTTGGATCTCCAGATGGAGGATAAGTCTCGTGTTAGTATTTACCTCATTAATGGATTGGAAGAGATTAAGAGTTTTCTTTTGGTGGTTGTGAAGGGGTCTATCCATGATTTGTTTCATATACCTTTTAATCCGATGGCGTGATGTTTGATTTATTTACGCTTTAATCCGATGGTGTAATGTTAGATCCATATACACTTTAAATCAAACCGTATATGAAAAATTTATTTACGCTTTGTCCATGTTAAGTTTATTTACACTTTGTAAAGTGTATATGAATTTAACATGGTCAAACTGTATATGAATTTTATGCCTTATAAAAAAGTGTATATGAATTTAATCTGTTAGACTCATATACAGTTTGGAAACTGTAAATAAATCTAACATATTGTTTCTTTATATACCCTGTTAGATTCATATACACTTTGCGAAAGGGTGTGCAACTGTTTTAGTATGTTAGGTTTATAAAGGTTTTTGTAGGATTTTTCATGTTGATGAGGAAAGATACTTCAAGCTACCTAAAGATAGAACTAAATGTGAGTCTTGTGCCGTCGGGCTCGAAGGGTGCCCATGACCCCTGCGTAGTGGCTAGTAGCCGCAGTGAGCCGCGGGACAGGAAGTACAACCCGTCCTAGGAAAACCTACAAAACCCAGGGCGGGAAACGGAAAGGTATGTGAAGACCGAAACGGTTGCGTTAGGCTTCGAAGTCTCACCTCTACATAAAGAACCTGGAGAAGTAGCTAGCTTCGTTGGACGGCTTCACGTGCTGGACTCCCATGGATAGGTAGACCTTCTTCTCACCTTCTTGAGTCAGGGGTGGGGGAAAAGGGTTGAACCAGTTAAGGGTGAATACCTGTATAACGTTTTCACTGATATCTTTCAAAATAAACAATATCTTATTGTTGATGTACTGTAACTCCACTAAGTGTTGGTAGCCTTCTTCTATTAAATTCAGCTTCTTGAGTCCATAAAAAATGGATCGAGAGTATGGCCATGGATTAACCTCTCCGAATATCCTTTTCAAGTGTTTTTTAGTCTCCCCCACACCTAATGTATGATATATCATGACCCCCTCCTCG
>Ga0209394_1000742_pt1 | contig 23086 bp, 22 predicted proteins | sample JNZ201metaG_FD_184122 | JGI IMG/M metagenome (GOLD analysis project Ga0209394, IMG submission 184122) | Hot spring microbial communities from Jinze hot spring, China to study Microbial Dark Matter (Phase II) - JNZ 20120812A (SPAdes) (version 3) ... | reverse complement strand
TTCAAAACCATTATACCTACTTAACCGATAATTATCATACATTACTAAAAGAGAATAAATTACCTTTTGCCAGAGATTCCTTAGCTGAATTTGGAACAAGGATGGACTCTCTTCTCAATGAGTCCCATTTTTCTCTTTCCATAGACAAGATATTCTCTTTTCTTGAGGACTTAAAGAAAAATATTCCTACCTCTCCTCACATAAAACACTATCGCCTCTCACTTAGCCAGCGAATCAGTCAGGTTTTACTCTTAGCTTCTGACGGAGCCTTACATCAAACCACCAGAACTTATTTTAGAGTTATGGCCCTTGTTGTAGCTGAAAGGGATGGCAGGCTTGAGAGAGGTTATGAAGCAAAGGGCTATACCCTCTCTATGGAGGAGGCCCTGAGAGTTGACCCTGATCTCCTCAAGGTTTCCCAAAAGGCTTGCGAGCTTGCTTTGCTTATGCTTGAAGCTAAAAAGGCCCCTGCTGGAGTCATGCCCGTAATCCTTGCTGGTGAGGCTGGAGGCACGATGATTCATGAAGCGGTTGGGCATGGCTTGGAGGCAGATCATGCCGAAGAAGGTTTATCTGTTTATTCTGGGAGGCTTGGGGAAAAAGTGGCAAGCCCCTTGATTACCGTCATTGACGACCCCACTTTGCCCCACCTCTATGGCTCCTACGAAATAGATGACGAAGGCACTAAGGCCTTAAAGACTGTGCTTATAGAGAAGGGGATCCTTAAAGATTTCCTCTATGATCGCTATACTGCCCTTAAATATAACAAGAAACCAAACGGACACGGAAGAAGAGAGAGTTTTCGCCACCTACCCATTCCTCGCATGAGTAATACCTATATTGCCCCTGGACCTCACAAGAAGGAAGAAATTTTGCGCTCCATTGATAAGGGGCTTCTCGTTAAGAAAATGGGAGGAGGGGAAGTAAATCCTCTTACTGGAGATTTTGTCTTTGAGGTAAGAGAAGGCTATTACCTTGAGAAAGGGGAGATTTGCTATCCCGTGAAGGGTGCCCTCTTGGTGGGGAATGGACCTAAGGTGCTTGAAAGTATCGACATGGTCTCAGATGACCTACACTTTGAAGCTGGCACCTGTGGGAAAGATGGCCAAGGGGTTCCTGTTTCTGATGGACAACCAAGTTTGAGAATACCTGAGATCACCGTTAGCGGGTCTTTAGAGTGAGGAGTAAAAATGTGTGGAATCGTAGGAATTTATGGAGTTTCTGAGGCAGCCAAATATACCTATTTTGGGCTTTATGCCCTTCAACATAGAGGGCAAGAAGGAGCAGGAATTGCTGTTTTTGATGGAAAGAGAATAAGGGAATACAAAAATTTGGGTTTAGTAAGTGAGGTCTTTAATGAGAGGATTCTCCAAGATTTGCCTGGAGAGATAGCTATCGGGCATGTGCGTTATTCCACCACAGGCTCCTCTACTCTCCAAAATGTTCAGCCCTTTTGTGTGAAATATACCAAAAAAACCTTGGCCTTAGCCCATAATGGAAATTTAACAAATGCCTACTCCCTAAGGTGTGAACTTGAGGAGGAGGGACATATCTTTCAAACAACCCTTGATAGCGAGGTGATTCTTCACTTAGTAGTGAAACATCTCAAAGAGGGTCTTGTTGAGGCTATTGCTAAGACTATGCACAAAATCCGAGGAGCTTATTCAGTAATTCTCCTTTGTGACGATGTGCTTGTGGCCTTTAGAGACCCTTGGGGTTTTAGACCCCTTGCTTTGGGGATGCTCAATGGTGGTTACACCTTAGCCTCAGAGACTTGTGCCTTTGATCTCCTTGGTGTGGAATACCTAAGAGATGTAGCCCCAGGAGAAATTTTAGTTATTGACGAAAATGGGCCAAGGTCATATTATCCCTTTGAGAAGGAACCTCAGCCCCTGAGTCACTGTATTTTCGAATTTATCTATTTTGCAAGGCCTGATAGTCTTATATTTCAAAAAAATGTCTATGAGGTTAGGAAAAATCTGGGAATTAATCTCTACAGAGAGTGTCCTTTACAGGCAGATTTTGTTATGCCTTTCCCAGACTCTGGAACCTATGCAGCCCTTGGCTATGCCCAGGCAAGTGGGCTCCCCTTAGAATTTGGCGTGATCAGAAATCACTACATTGGCAGAACCTTCATTCAGCCCTCTGAAAAATTAAGGGATCTCTCTGTGAAGATGAAGTTAAACCCTATAAAGGAGTTTATTAGGGGAAAGGAAGTGATTGTTATAGATGACTCCCTTGTGCGTGGCACAACCAGTAAAAACCGCATTAAAAGCATTAAACTTGCTGGAGCAAAGAGGATTCACTTTCTTATCTCCTGTCCACCTTTGAAATATCCCTGTTTCTTTGGTATAGACTTTCCCAAAGCCTCGGAATTGATTGCCTCAAAACACACGGTAGAGGAAATCCGCAAATTTTTGGACATAGACACCCTGCATTATCTTAGCCTTGAGGGGTTGCTTGATGCCGTAGGTGACCTTAAAGACAAGGTCTGCCTTGCCTGTTTTTCAGGAAACTACCCCTTAGAGGTAGATTTTACCTTTAGAAAGGACATAATTGAGCTTTAGGGCAATTTTTCATTTCGAATGGTGATATATGAAGTATCCTGAAAATCTGCAAAGCTTTTTAGAGCTCCTCAAAAAAGAGCGAGAACTCCTTTATATCAAGGAAGAGGTTTCTACTGAGCTTGAGATCACCGAAATCACCGATCGAGTGGTCAAAAAGGGAGGGCCAGCCCTTTTCTTTGAAAGGGTTAAAGGGCACAAGATCCCTGTAGTAACCAATCTTTTTGGAAGCTTTCGTAGGCTCTGTTTGGCCTTAGGTGTAAATAGCCTTGAAGAGCTCACCCAAAAACTTGAAGATTTTATCGAGATCAAACAGGCAGAGGGCCTTCTTGGGAAACTTAAGCTTTTGCCCAAGCTTTGGCAGGCCAAGAATGTCTTTCCCAAGTTGGTAGACAAAGCTCCTTGTCAAGAGATTGTGCTTAAGGGTAAAGAGGTAGACCTATATAAACTTCCCATTCTTAAGTGCTGGCCAAAGGATGGCGGCCCCTTTATCACGCTTCCTTGTGTGATCACCAAGGATCCTGAAACAGGTATTCGCAATGTGGGTATGTATCGTATGCAGGTCTATGACCAAACCACCACAGGTATGCACTGGCAGATCCACAAGGTGGGAGCCAAACATTATCGGAAGGCTGAAGCTCGGGGAGAGAGGCTTCCTGTGGCAGTGGCCTTAGGGCCAGAGCCTGCTGTCATTTACGCCGCAACTGCCCCCATGCCCGAAGATGTAGACGAATTCATCCTTGCAGGTTTTCTTAAAAGATCTCCTGTGGAGCTAGTACCTTGCTTAACGGTTCCCCTGGAAGTGCCTGCTCAATCGCAAATTGTCCTTGAGGGCTATGTAGAACCCTTTGAGAGGCGCCTTGAAGGGCCCTTTGGAGACCACACAGGGTTTTACACCCCCACTGAGCCTTATCCAGTCTTTCACGTAACTTGTATAACCATGCGCAAAGAGGCCATCTATCCTGCAACCATCGTTGGGAAACCCCCTCAGGAAGACTGCTATTTAGGTAAGGCTACAGAGAGGCTTTTCCTGCCTCTCATAAAAAAGGTGCTCCCTGAAATTGTGGACATAAATCTCCCCTGGGAAGGGGTTTTTCACAATCTTGCCTTTATCTCCATTGATAAGCGTTATCCAGGGCATGCCTTTAAGGTGGCTTCAGCTATCTGGGGCTTAGGCCAACTTATGTTTACAAAGATTGTGGTAATTTTTGATAAAGAGGTAAATGTGCAGGATACAAGAGAAGCCCTCTTTTATCTCTGTGCCAATGTAGATCCTGCAAGGGATATAATGATAGTGAAGGGGCCTGTAGATGTCCTTGATCACGCAAGCCCTGAAGTTGGGTTTGGTTCCAAGATGTGTATAGATGCCACAAAGAAGTGGAGAGAAGAGGGCTATACCCGAGAGTGGCCTGAAGAGGCAGTAATGAGCGAGGATGTAAAAAGAAAGGTAGATAAAATTTTAAGAAATTTAAAGCTCACCTAACATAGGGATTATTTGAAATTATCCCGAAATAATTAAGACTCTGTTTCTAAAATTCTCAGACTAAAAGGGAAAGTTAAGCTTCTACTTTGTATAAAGCCTCAATTGAAAGGAAGTTAAAAATTAGTATCTAATTTTCCTACTTCCTTTATTCTAATTACCCCAAGGTTATCTTCAAGTAGAATATATAAATCCTGATCTTTCAAGCGGATTTTTGGATTTAAGACCTGAGCAAATTCTATCTTATTTCTTTTTCCTACAAACCCCAGACGATTAGAGGTGGCATAAAGTATCTTATCCTCTTCTAAACATTCTATTTCCCTTAAGGGATTTGCATGGCGGAAGAATAGCTCCAATCTTTTTGTTGATAAAAAAATTTTTATAATAATATTATTCATAGCCAAATATAAATTATCCTTAGCCACGCATACATCCCGGAGTCTTTCCTTTGTTTCAAAGACCTTCAAGGCCTCTCCCTTTGCTCCCAGATCTTGCAACAGAAAAACCTGAGAAAGGCCCCTTTCGGGATTAAAAATTAGAACAAAGAGCCTTTTCTCATCTCCACTGCTTAATCTTACCTCTCCTTTGGGCAAACTTAAAACTGGGAAAAAGGTAAAATTTGGGCTCCCCTGGGCATAGGTCAAAAAACCAAGGGAATCCTTGGTAGCTATAATGAACTCCCTTTCTGAGAGAAAAATAAAATCTTCAAAGCCAGTGTCTACCTGAAAAATAGTCCTTTTCAGAGGATTATACAGATATTTCCCCTCAAGGCCTAACCAGGGCTCCCCTTTACTATCAAGATCAAAATTAATTTTATTCTTGGTCTTCACAGGGCTTGCCTTGGCTGGGACAAGCCATTCTGCTCTGATAGAAAGCCTCTTTGGGAAAACAAACTTTATCCCCTCTGGAAGGGGATATTCCCCTGAAAAAAGGTTGTTAAAATTTAATAGGATAAATAAGACAATTATTAGAGTCCTCATTTATTTTCCTCTATGCTTTCATAAGTGGTGGTGCCTGCTGAGAAAAATTTCCCTAAAAGACCTCCTACTTGGGGAATTCCCTCTATGTATTCTCGTGCCACAGTCTTTTTAGCTTCCCAAGTAACCTCTTTTTCTGCTTCGTTAACCACCCTTTGGGATCTCTCAGCAAGTCTTTCCCACTCCGTGGGATTATTAATGGCTAACTTTACCTCTTCCAGAAAGTCAAAAACACGTTTAATTACAGACTCCTTTATCAAACTTCCCACAGAGAGGGCCTTGTCAATTTTATCTAAAGGAAACTTGGCCTTCTCACTAAGTAATTCCAAAAGTGACCCTTTGCTCTCTTCCTTATACCATTCGGCAATTTTATGAAGCACCTCGGGGTTGGTTCCATCAATAAGGGCTTGGGATTGGCTTAGCTGTATTAATGAAGAATTAAGAGAAACAAGCTTTGAGGCTTTCCCTTTAACACTTACGCCCTTCCATTTTGAAATAAGAATTGGTTTTTTAGCAAGGATTTCCTTTCTCTCCCTTTCTTCCCTCTCGAGCATTTGAGCTATATAAAGCTTTTTTTCGCACTTGGCTTTAACAAGCTTTAGATTTGCATCCAAAATAAAGTGCCAAATCTGCGGATCTGGATCATAGGTTGACTGAGGCAGGCCTTCTACCCAACTCAATTCATCTTGAGAGCATCCCATGTTCTTGAGTTGATTTTTCATAGCCATAACCTTTGCTTCAATCTCTTTACGAGCCATCTCCTGTGGGGATTCTTGTTGTGGTTTAGGCCTTGATGGCCCAGGAGAAGAGGGTCCACAGGGAACACATCTTGTCATTCTCTGCCAATAAGCATCATATGGAAGAGTAGATCTTCTTTGCATCTCACAGGAATTAAAATCAGAGAAGGGCCCATGTAATCTTTGAGCATAACAGGCTGCCTGAGCCCCCCTTACATTTCTACACATCCAATCATTATAGGCTCCAGCATCTATACAATATTGCTGGGCAAACCCGTGGGAATTTAAAAATAAGACATACCAAATTATAATTAAAAACAAGAGGCTTATCCTTTTTGAGCTCATTTACTGCATCCTGTATTTTATTTCACTTATAAATTCGTCAAGATTTTCTTTAAAGGGTTCTTCCCAGAGAGCTTTCTGGGCAAGACTTCGCTCTTTTTCCCACTCCTCCCAAATGTCTTTCCCTGGAGTAAGTTTCTTATAGTTTGCTCTCCTAAAGGTCGTCAAAGTAAGGGAAGGAGTTTCACCCTGAAACTCAAAATTGCCTTTGATAAGATACCAATTATAAATTAGTCTATAGTAATTCTCCTCGGGTGTTGGGGGTGCTATATATAAAATCAGATACCTTACCTCAAACCTCCTTCCTTTAAAATTAATGCGTAGATAGGGCTCTCTTTCCACATTCTTCTGATAAGATCTATCTACAAGGGTTTCATCTTTCATCTCTTCCCAAAAGGAAAAAGTGCGGGATAAACGGTGAAAATCAGGATGCTGTAGATAAATTTCACCCTCTCTTTCTACAAACTTGAAGGCTTGCTCTTCCTGTTGAGCTCTCCTTTTAGAGCCACGATTAGGCATATCATAATTAGGAACCTCGAAAATCTTTATCAAAGAGCCACTCACCATTCTTTTCTTGATATCCTCTAATCTTTGGAGATTTTGCTTGTTTTTAATTATTAGTTGATCAATCTCCTCTATCTCCCTTAAGGATAAGTAAGGAGATCTTCTTTTAAATTCTTGCAAATTAATGATAGCCTTTTCATAGTCCTCAAGAGCATCATAAATAAGCCCCAAATTAAAATAGATATTTTCTTCCTCAGAAAAAGAAGTCTTTGCCTTTTCCAGAAACTGAGCAACCAATTCCGTTTCCCCATAAGTTTGAGCCTCAAGAAGGAGTTCCTTTGCCTTATCAAGATAATCTTTTGGCCTTGGATAGAGCTTCTCTATTTCTCTCTTTAAAAGCTTCTTTTTGTTCTCATTTGACCTTTTCAAGTTTTCATATGTGTTTAACATGGTGTTGAGGTCTGCTTTTGTGGTTGGTTGAACTATCTCTCTGGAACCTTCTTTAAAATCCCCAGAAGATGCAAGAGTAATTCCTAGGATATTCTCACCCTGAGGGATCAGGTAGAAGTCTATATTTTTTTCACCCCTTTTAACCTTAAGAGAAAATGGGGTCTTTTGGCGAAGAAGGGAGGAAACCTCCATCTGAAAGGGTCTAATAGCATAGACATCCTTACCGTTAATTTCAAGGATTTTATCACCTACCTTTAGACCAGCCCTATCTGCTAAGGAACCAGAGATTACATCAGTGATAATTAACCCTGAGGCAAGGCCATCCTCTATAAGGAGGATGATCAATAATATAAAAATAAAGAATCCTGCCTTGGCCTTCAACTAATTTTTCTCCAGGCAAATATAGCTTACTTGAGCCTTTATATGGATGGCTTTTTCATCCTTTTTAGGCTCTGGAGCCTCAATTGATGGGCCTGCTTTTTCCATCTCAAGGCCTGATGACTTTAAGATGGGCCTATAAGGTAGTGGAAAATAAAAACCCCTTATCTCATAATCTATCTTGGAAATTACACATCTTCTCCCTAACCTTTCACCAGCCTGCTTACCAAACTCTACCGCTGTTGAAAGGATCTCCAATTTTAACTCTCTCTCTTTTTCTTTATATAACTTTTCTGAAATTATCCAGGTTGGATCAGAAACATGATATTCTAAGCTTCCTCCCTCTTTCTCTTTAAAGGCCTCCAATATCTCTAAAACCTGATTTTGTTCCCTTGGTTCCTTTAAATAGAAAGAATAAATAAGATTTCCAAGATAACCAATGCATCTCCATTTATTCTTTTCCAAAAAACAATTTTTATTTACTGAGTAGCTTCCTCCTTTGTAATCAAGCTTTAGAGCCCTTATCTCCTTATCAATAGCGCCCAATAAATTTATGACCTCTCCCTCCCTTTGCTTTTTTGCTGTAATCTCCACCTTGAGTAGAAGCTTATCTGGTTCAATTTCTTTTCTCTCTTCAAGGGTGATATAAATTCTCGTTATCTTGTGTTCCTCACTCTTGTCTTCAGCCCATACAATAGAAGCCCCTATAATGAGAATGAATAGTGATATAATCCCGATTATCTTATTCATCTTTATTTCCCCTTTTCTTTTAGGTCTAATTCCTATTCACAAACCTCTTCCCATTGCACACAAACTTTTACTTTTGTGCACACGGGAGGTATATTAGGTTCTGGGAAATAGCTACAATCTTTTCTTTCTTCCCATTGGTGGCACACAAGCTTACACTTCTTCTCCTGCGATGTGGCCTTAGAGGGAAATTGGGCTATTCTCCAAAAATTTATTGAGAAGTAAACCATTAAAACAAAAACTGTGAAATAGGACAAAAGCTTTCATCTATATGTTTGTCTTTAAGACACAATGATAGTGCTCTCTTCAAAAAAGTCAAGTCAAACTTTAGTTTAAATCTTTCTTCTTAACAATCCCCTTGCCTATTTCCCTTTTTAAATTAAAATCCATTTAAAATATCCAAAAATAAGTTAAGAATTTATGGAGTATCTTCCAAGAAAAATTGAAAAAAAATTGGAAGATTGGATAGAGAGTCCTTATGTCATAATCTTAAAGGGACCAAGGCAAAGTGGAAAGACTACTCTTTTTAGACACCTTCAGGCTAAATATGGAGGATACTACATCTCTCTTGAAGATGAGGAACATGCAAAGGCCCTCACTCAAGATCCCCTACTCTTTGTCAAACCCTTCTTAAAAGGGAGATTTCTCTTTTTAGATGAGGCTCAGTATGTAAAACATATTGGAAGATACTTAAAGCTCCTCTTTGATCATTATGGGGAAAGGCTAAAGATTCTGGTTACAGGCTCTGGGTCTTTTGAAATAAAGGAAAACCTTGGTAAGTATCTTGTAGGAAGGGCTCTTTATTTTGAACTCTTTCCCCTCTCTTTTGAAGAATTTTTGGCCTGGAAGGATAGCTCTCTTTATGAAGTATATTTGCACTACCATACTTATTTAGAAAAGGCATTTCACGGTGATTGGAAATCAGTAAAAGAAATTTTTATCTCAAAATCTATGCCTGTAATTTACTCCAAGAGATTTCTTCTTCTCCTTGAGGAGTTTTTAACCTTTGGAGGTTATCCTGCCATTGTTAAAGAAGAAGATAGGGAGAGAAAAATTTTCCTTCTAAAAAATCTTGTTCAGACCTATCTTGAGCGAGATGTTTTCCATTTTTTAGGAGTTCGTGAAACAGAAAAGTTTAGAGGTTTACTTAAGGCCCTTGCCTTTATCTCTGGGAGCCTCTTAGAAAATTCAAATCTTGCCACAGAATTAAAGACTGATTTTCGAACTCTTCTACACTATGAGGAGCTCCTTATTCAGTCTTACATAATCAATCTACTTCCTCCCTTCTATGGAAATCTATTGAACGAATTAAGAAAAACGCCTAAGGTTTACTTCCTTGATCCAGGAGTGAGAAATGCCCTTCTTGGAAATTTTCTCCCCTTTAATAGCCGAACAGACCTTGGGGCACTACTTGAAAATTTTTCCTTTTCTGAATTAAAAAAAGCTGGTTTTGAGGTGAAGTTCTGGAGGAAGGCAAGTGGAGCAGAGGTTGACTTTGTGGTTTTAGCTAATTCAAGGCCTATTCCCCTGGAAGTCAAAAAAAAGGCCAAAGTCGAAAAATCATTAAGAAGCTTCATTTCAGCTTATAAGCCACCCGTAGCCCTTATCTTAGCCCTTGAGCAAGATAAAGTGGAGAGCCTTTCCTTGGGAGAAACACTCCTCTTGCTCTGTCCCTTATATCTGTTATAAAATTACAGGATTTTTAAGAACTTAAATTTTGCTACTCTCCTGTCAAGTATAATTTTGTAAAAGAGGTATCTCCTAAACTCAAATGCTCTATTTAAAAGGTTAAAAATTGGGATAAAATAGTGCATGGATAGCGAAGTTTCTTTATAAGGGGTTACCACCATGAAAGTGGCCATAGTGAGTGATTCCCATGATAGGATTGATCACCTTGAGTGGGCCATAGCTGAAGCCCATAAAAAGGGCGTAAAGAGGCTATTTCACTGTGGAGACCTTATCTCCCCCTTTATGGTGCTAACCCTTGCCAAGTTTCAAGGGCCCGTTGAACTTATCTTTGGCAATAATAGGGGTGATGTCTTTCTCCTCTGTAAGCTCCTAAGAGACTATCCTCAGATAACCCTCCATGGGGAAGAGGCCTTTTTAGAGGTTGAAGGCTTTAAAATTGCCATGGTGCACTATCCCAAGATTGCAGAAAAACTTGCCCGCTCAGGAGAATTTCACTATGTCTTCTGTGGCCATACCCATAAGCTAAAGGTCTGGGAGATAGAAAAAACGCTCATTATTAATCCAGGTGAACTTATGGGCAAAGAGGGCCCACCAAGCTTTGTCGTGCTTGACCTTGTAAGTGGCACCTATGAAGTTATAACTTTAAAATAATATGGGCTACAAAAAGATATATCAAAAACTTTTAGCTAAAATAAAAGAAAGGGTTATAAAAGGCTATGGAGAGAGATTAGTGTCTTGTGTAGTCTTTGGCTCTGTAGCAAATGATACCTTTTCTCCTGAATCTGATATAGATCTCCTGATCGTTCTTGAGAGCTCCCAAGGGAATTACAAGGATTATACGGAATTTTATGAAAAAATTGAAGAAAAAATAAAGCCATACCTATATAATATAGAAATCAATCCTATAATAATTGTCAAGGACAAGCTTTCTGTAAATCTGCCTCTACTTTGGCAAACTTCATTTATTATTCTTTATGACAAAGACAACTTTTTTAATAACTTTATAAAAGAACTTGAGGCTTTTAAGAATACCCATCTTATTTATCATAAAAAGTCAACACCCTATATCGAAATAAGAAATGGTTAATATAGCCCTTGCAAAGGATTATCTACAGAGGGCAAGAATAAGATTAGAGATGTTAGATACTCTTACAGAACGAAAAGATTATGCAGATGTAATCAGGTTTTCACAAGAAATAGTTGAACTCTGCGAGAAGGCAATTTTAATCAAGTTGGGAATAACTCCTCCCAAGCTCCACGAAGTGATCAATGTAATCATTGAAAATATAGATAAAATTCCTGAAAGGCATAGAAAGTTTTTCTTGAATATTAAGAGGGATTGTAAATGGTTAAGAAGCCAAAGGGAGTTAGCCTTCTATGGGGCCATGGATTTTATTCCTTTAGAGGACTATACCTCAGCTGAGGCAAAAAAGGCTAAGAAGATTGCTGAGAAGTTTCTCAAGCATGCAGAAAGCTTGATAGAGGAAGATCTCTCTAAAGGAGGCTTAAATCTATGAAGCTAACAAGGTTTCTTATGCCGACCCTTAAGGAAGACCCTTCTGAGGCAGAAACGGTTAGTCACAAGCTTCTCTTAAGGGGAGGTTTTATCCGCAAGGTTGCTTCAGGTATTTACAACTTTTTGCCCTTGGGTTTACGCTCCCTTAAAAAGATTGAAAACATTGTGCGTGAGGAGATGAACAGGGCAGGTGCTTTGGAGATCCTCATGCCTATGGTACAGCCTGCTGAGCTCTGGCAAGAAACAGGGCGCTGGGAGGCCTATGGGAAAGAGCTTCTCCGTTTTAAAGACAGAAAGGAACATGACTTTTGCCTTGGCCCCACCCATGAAGAGGTAATAACTGACCTTGTAAGAAGAGAGGTTAAGTCCTATCGCCAGCTCCCCTTGATTCTCTATCAGATTGCTCCCAAGTTTAGAGATGAAATAAGGCCCCGTTTTGGAGTGCTTAGGGCACGAGAATTCATCATGAAGGATGCCTATTCCTTTGATGCCGATGAAGAGGGCTTGGAGAGGAGCTATCAGCTCATGTATGATACCTATAACAGGATTTTTAAGCGCTGTGGCCTGAAATTTAAGGCAGTTGAGGCCCACACTGGGGCTATTGGGGGAGATGTCTCCCATGAATTTATGGTCCTTGCTGAGACTGGGGAAGATACCCTTGCCTTTTGTGAGGCCTGTGGCTATGCCTCCAATGTGGAATTGACGCAAGCCTTATCTCCCGAGGTCTATCCTTGTGAACCGCCAAAGCCTTTAGAGAAGGTCTATACCCCAGGAGTTAGGACTGCTCAGGAAGTGGCTGATTATCTGGGGCTGCCCTTAGCCAAAATTACCAAAACTCTCATCTACATAGTGGAAGAAAGGGAACCTATTGCCATTGTCTTAAGAGGGGATCATGAATTAAATGAGGTGAAACTGGAAAAGTTGCTCTCTGGTCGCCCTTTTAGAATGGCTCGAGAGGAGGAAATACTTGCCCTAACAGGGGCCCATCCTGGCTTTTTAGGCCCTCAAGGCTTAAAGATGAAAATCATTGCCGACAAGGCCCTTGAAAATTATCCTAACTTTGTAATTGGGGCAAATGAAGATGACTATCATTTCCTCAATGCCAACTTGGGAGAGACCTTTAAGCCTGATATTATTGCTGATTTAAGAAAGGCCAAAGAGGGAGACCTATGTCCGAGGTGTGGAGCCCCTCTTTCCTTCACTAAAGGAATTGAGGTTGGGCACATCTTCAAGCTTGGCACTAAATATAGTTCAGCCATGCAGGCAACCTTTCTTGACCGTGACGGGAAAGAAAAACCCTTTATCATGGGCTGTTATGGCATAGGAGTGAGTCGAATCCTTGGGGCAACTGTTGAGCAAAATCATGACGAGGCTGGAATAATTTTCCCCTGGGCAATTGCTCCCTTTGAGATTGCCCTTATCTCTCTACATAGGGATTTAAATCCGCAAGCTGAAAGTTTGTATGAAGGCTTGAGGGCTAAGTGGGAGGTTCTCTTTGATGATAGAGATGAAAGGCCTGGGGTAAAATTTAAGGATATGGACCTTGTGGGGATTCCCATCCAGATTATCCTTGGAAAGGCCTATCAGGAAAGGAATGAGCTTGAGGTGAAAATCAGAAAAACAGGGGAGAGAATTCATGTCTCTCCCGAGAAGCTTGAAGCCCTTATTGAAGAAAAGGCAAAGGAAATACAGGAGACCTAATTAGTTAAGTTCATGCAGAAAGGCTCAAAGACCTACAAGCTTTCAGAGCTTGCCTCTCTACTTGGGGGAACCCTTGTAGGGATGGATTTGGAAATTACGGGGCTAAATGCCCTTCCCTTGGCTAAAGAGACAGAGCTTTCCTTTGTAGATACTCTTAAGCGGGTGGAGATAGCCCAAAAAAGTAAGGCAAGGGCTCTTCTTGCTCCCCTTGGCTTTGCCTCCTATTTTTCTGAAAAAAGCATCCTTGAAGTGCCTGATGTAAGGGTTGCCTTAGCCAAGGTTAGTTATCTTTTCAAGAGGGACGTCCCTTTTAGCCCAGGAATTCATCCCTTAGCCGTTATTGCCGAGTCAGCCAAGATTGAGGAAGAGGTTCATATTGGCCCCTTTGTCTACATTGGAGAGGGGTCCCAGGTGAAACGGGGAGCAGTTATTATGCCCTTTTGCTATGTGGGGGATTACTGCGAGATAGGAGAGGAAAGCCTATTGTTTCCCCATGTGGTGCTCTATCCTGGCACGATTGTGGGGAAAAGATGTATCCTTCATGCAGGAGTTGTCCTTGGGGCAGATGGTTTTGGTTATGCACAAGAGCCTTTAGATGAGGGTTATAAAAACTTAAAAATTTATCACTTTGGAAGGGTTAGGGTTGAAGATGAAGTGGAGATTGGGGCAAATTCCACTATTGATAGGGCCACTTTTGGGGAGACGCTAATAGGGAGGGGCACAAAGATTGATAATCTTGTCCAGGTTGGGCACAATGTTCGGATTGGGCGGGAAAATATCCTTGTTTCTCACACAGCTATCGGAGGAAGTGCTGTCCTTGAGGACTATGTTATGCTTGCAGGCCAAGTAGGAGTTGCTCCTCAGAGTATTATTAGGAAAAAAGCCAAAGTGGCAGCCAAATCTGGCGTGGTAGGAGAGGTTCCAGAGGGGGCAGAAGTTGCTGGCATTCCTGCTATAAAGGCAAGTATTTGGCGCAGAGCTATGGTTATCTTGGAAAAATTGCCAGAGTTATACAAAGAATGGAAAAAGAAACTGGTGTCATAGCACCAATTAAGTGGATTATGTTTTATTATGTCTCTTGTTTTAAGCCATGCTTACCACCGGCATATTATTTTTGTTGTTGAGTAAAGATTTTGTATTATAATAATAGAGAAAAACCCTTGGAGGAGATTTTTAGCTGGAGGGGTGCCCGAGTGGACGAAGGGGGCGGCCTTGAAAGCCGTTGAGGGAGCTTGCTCTCCCTCCGGGGGTTCGAATCCCTCCCCCTCCGTAAGTTACCTTTCTAATCATTTATATGTTTAATTTCTTAAAGAAAAAATCTAAAGAAACCTCACCAGTAGAAAAAAAAGGACTATTTGAGCGCTTTAAAGAGGGTCTCTCAAAAACAAAGGAAAAACTTTCCTCAGCTCTTAGTGAAGTCTTTGTAGTAGAAAAACTTATAGATTTAACCTTTCTTGAAGAATTGGAGGAACGCTTAATCTTAGCCGATCTTGGAGTGGAAACCACGCTTGCCATTTTAGAACCTTTCAAAGCTAAGGTCTTAAAAGGAGAACCTGTAACTACTAAAGAAGTAAAAAAGGAGTTAAAGAAAATAGCTTCAGAGGTTCTCTTAGAATACGAAAAACCCTTTCCACCTGAAGGAAAACCTGCAGTACTTTTTTTTCTTGGGGTAAATGGGGTAGGTAAAACTACAACTATTGGTAAACTGGCTAAGAGATTTAAGGAGGACTACGAGAAGATACTGCTAATTGCAGGTGATACCTTTAGGGCTGCAGCTATTGAGCAGTTAATGAAATGGGGGGAACGCATAGGTGTCCCAGTTGTAGCCCAAAAGGAAGGAGCCGATGCTGCAGCAGTAATCTACCAGGGGCTGGAAAAGGCCCTAAAGGAAGATTACGATTTAGTGCTTGTTGATACCGCAGGGAGACTGCACACCAAATACAATCTTATAGAAGAGCTTAAGAAAATGCACAAAGTTATGGACAAACTAATCCCTAAGGAACAAAGGGTCAATATCTTGGTACTTGATGCTACAACGGGACAAAATGCTCTCTCGCAGGCAGAGCATTTTTCCAAGGCCATACCTATTGATGCCCTAATCTTAACTAAAATGGATGGAACAGCCAAAGGTGGAATTGCTCTTGCAGTCTCCCATAAATATAAACTTCCCATTCTCTTTGTAGGACTTGGGGAAAAACCTGAAGATCTTTTACCCTTTGATAAGGAGGCCTTTATCTCCGCTATTTTTCCAGATTAAGGATAGTTACATGGTCCAAATTCATGCCCTATTGTTGATAGGTCCAACTGGTGCTGGTAAAACACCTTTAGGTGAAGAAATGGAAAAAAGGGGAATCCTTGGAAAGAAGGCCCATCACTTTGATTTTGGCGAAAACTTAAGAAAGGCAGCTAAAAATTTACTTCCTCTCAATCACCAAGAACGTCTACTCATTCAGCACATTCTTTTAGAGGGTCGATTGCTAAAACCTGAGGAATTTTTTCTGGCTAAAAATATTTTATCCTCTTTCCTGGAACAGAGAAACTTTAAGCCAGATCACCTCCTCATCCTTAATGGTCTACCGAGAAATATTTATCAAGCAACCGCACTAACCTCTTTAATTGAAATTAGTTATTTAGTTTTTTTGGAGGTAGATCTTCAAACCCTCAAAATCCGTCTTAAAAAAGACCCAGCAGGAGATAGAAAAGGACGCGAGGACGATCATGAGGCTTATTTAGCAAAAAAATTAGACTGGTTTCAAAGAGAAACACTACCCCTCATTGATTTTTATGAAAAAAGGAATACGAAAATAATTACCATAAAGGTAAATGAGGAAGATACAGGCCAAACATTATATAAAAAGTTAATCACACTGATTTAAATTTTATGTCCTATTTCTTAATTGCTTTAGGTGGAGCCTTAGGGGCCTTAGCGCGTTTCCTCATTGCCCAATTTATGGCTAAATATGTCTGCTATACCTTTCCCTGTGGCACATTAACAGTAAACATTGTGGGCTCCTTTTTTATAACTCTTTTTATGGTTTTTTTTATTTCTTCTTCTGTTGATCCCCTATGGAGGCTCTTTTTTGTTGTGGGCTTTTTAGGCGCTTTTACCACGCTTTCATCCATCACCTATGATACAATTATTTTTCTAAAAGAAGGTTCTTATTTTTTAGCCTTTCTCAATCTATTTAGTAATCTCTTTTTTTCACTATTTGCAGGCTTTGTTGGCCTTGTTTTAGGAAAAGTCCTCTTTTTAAAGGGAGGTTAATTATGGAAGTTTTTGATCAAAAAGGCCTTATTCTAAGGATTTATGTGAGAGAGGATGATAGGATTGAGGGAAAGCTTCTATATAAAAAGATAATTGAAATGGCTAAAGCGGAAAATATAGCTGGAGTTACCGTTTTTAGGGCTATTATGGGCTATGGACCTTCAAGAAAGATAAGAACCCTCTCCTTTGCTGACCTATCTTCCAATTTACCAGTAATGCTTGAAATAGTTGATACAGAAGAAAATATCAAAAATTTTCTGAGCAAAATAAACGGCTTGATCAAGCATGGACTTATTACCCTTCAACCCATAATTATTGTCAAAAATCTGCCTTAAATTACTGATTTTTTTGATAATAAAAAGATTTTTTAACAATTTAAAACTGAATAAATAGTAGTATGTCATCTTTTAATAGAAAAGCCCTTAATGTAGAGAGGAAGAGGCCTGGAGGGAAACAAGGGAAGATAGAAAAGTTTTATAAAGAGATGTTCAAAAGTATGTAGAAAACTGCTAAAGATTTGCACAGCCAATTCAAAGAGAGAGAAAAAACAAGGCTATAAAACTCGGAGATTTGAGAGACAAAAAAGTTATTGGAGAAAAAGGGAAAGGATGATAAAATAATTAAGCTATGAAAAGTAGATTAGTTAATTTATTTAAAAGAGAATATGTTTCTCCAGAGGAGCTGCTAAAGGAGAAGATCAAACATGCCCTGGAGATTTTTGAAAGTTATGGGGAATACTTTCTTAGAGATGATCATTTTAGGGGGCTTTTAAATGATTATGAAAGGGCTGTTGAAGAGGCTAATAAAGTTATGGAAGAGGTAGAAAGTTTTAGGGAATGTTACATTTGCTCTGTGATAGATAAAAAGGGCTGCTGTAAAGCTGGCTTGGAAAATGAGGTTACAGTCAATATTGCTCTAATCAATATGTTTTTACAGAAACCTCTACCCAAAGAGAGGGAAGTTGCAGGTAGATGCTTTTTTGTAGGACCTACAGGCTGTAAGATCTTTGCAAGACCCTATCTTTGTAGAGAATTCTTCTGCAGGCGCTTACAAGAAAAATTTAATCCCAGTGAATATGTAAGGGTCACCCAAGCAATTGCTCATGAATTAACTTTACTTTATAGGCTTTGTGAGTATATTAAAAAGGAATTGCAATTTTTAGTGGGTGATTTTTTAATGGAGATGGATATTACTGGCTACAGTTAAGGTGGTTTAGGAGGAGGCCATGATGAAAAAGCTAATTTTATTTAGTTTGATGATTGTCTTGAGTAGTTGTGCTAAAAAAGAAGTTCCTCCAGTAGTGGAGCAACCAAAGGTTGCACCTAAGATGGAGGAGAAAAAGGAGATTCCCAGGATAGAGAAAAAAGAAGAAATAGAGTTATCTAAGATCTTAGGAGAAGAAAAAGAGGGAAAGCAAAAGATTGAGGCGGCACAAAAGGAGGATTGGGAGAGATGGAAATTATATGGAAGATCAACTCCCCCTCTTTTAGCAATATTTTTTGATTACGACGATTTTAGCATCAGGGAAGATATGTGGGATAGATTAAAAAAGAATGTGAGATATTTAATGGAAAATCCTCAAGCCAAGGTAGAACTTCAAGGGAATTGTGACGAAAGGGGAACCAACGAATACAATATGGCCCTTGGCATGAAAAGGGCCCTTGAAGTTAAAAAAGTTTTAGTTAAACTTGGTATAGAGGAAAATAGAATTAATGTTATAAGTTTTGGGGAAGAAAAACCCCTTTGCAAGGTCAGTGATGAATCCTGTTGGGCCATAAATAGAAGGGTAGACTTTGTTATTAAATAAAGGCAGAGGAGGAATGAAGCATATGTCAAAGGGATTTCTTTTATGCATGGTAATTTTTATACTTTTTGTGGGAATCGCTCAGGCACAACCCACTCAAGAACCTCTAAAAATAGGGGTCATTGACATTAAGAGGGTGATTAACACCTCTAAATATGGCCAAGAGGTCATGGACCAGTTACAAAAGAAATATGAGGAACTTCAAGCTAAGCTTGAAGCCAAGGGTAAGGAACTTGAGGCTCTAAAAGAGGAAATAGAAAAGAAGGGTCAGCTTTGGTCTCAAGAGCTAAGAGAAAAAAAACAATCTGAATATCAAAAAAAACTGAGAGAGCTTAAAGCTATGCAAGAGGATGCCCAGTTTGAGATGCAAGAATTGGAGAGGAAATTGTTAGACCCCGTTTTTAAGGAACTGGAAACAGTTATTAAGAATTTTGTAGAGAAAGAAAAATATGATCTAATTTTGGAAAAGACCCAGCCAGGAATATATTATGCCTCACCAAGAATTGATCTTTCACCTCAAGTGGTGGATCTGTTTAATAAACATTATGAAGAAAGCAAAGGAAAAAAGCCAGCAGAAGCAGCAAAACCCAAAGAACCTGTAAAGAGTACTCCCAAAAAATAAGTTTTGAGCTCTCCAAAGAATAGTATACTCCTTGGAGATATTGGTGGGACCAAGGCAAGGTTTGCCCTGCTTGGTCCTCAAAGTAAAGTCCTATCAGAAATAAGAATTTATCAAAGTCGGAACTTTAGCTCCTTTGAGGACCTACTTAAGGCCTATTTTGAGGATATTCAAGGCGAGATAAAGCCAAAGTATGCTCTTTTTGCCCTTGCTGGCCCTGTAATAAAAAATAAGGCAACCCTTACCAATTTGCATTGGACTATTAAGACTGAAGAACTTAAGAAAAAATTTACCTTTGAGAAGGTCTATTTGATGAATGATCTACAGGCACTCTCAGCCTCCTTACCCTGCCTAAAAGAAGGTGATATCCTTACCTTAAAAAAGGTTAGACCTATAAAAAGATATCCCAAGGTATTTATGGCCCTTGGAACAGGTCTTGGAATTTCACTACTTCTCTCTACTAAACCCTTACTTATGTTACCCTCTGAGGGAGGCCATACCCCTTTTGGAGCCCTTGATGCCGAGGAAAAGGGCTTTATTGAATATCTAAAAGAAAGAAATAGGGAAATCACTTGGGAAGAAGCGCTTTCTGGAAGGGGCTTAACACATTGGTATGAATATCTATATCATGAAAGGCTTGATCCTGAAGAGATTACTGCCCTGGCCAGAGAGGGGGACCTAAAGGCAAAAAGGGTCATTGAAAAGATTTTTAAGCTTTTGGGAAGGAAGTGTTATGAAGTTGTGGTAACCTTTGAGCCCTTTGGTGGAATATATCTTGCAGGAGGAGTAAGTTTGGCCCTGGCCACATTTTGGCCTGAGATGAGTAATAGTTTTTTTAAGGGTTATAACTATTCCTCAAGGCTTCAAGCCCTCATAGAGGCTATTCCTCTTCATATTGTTCTACATCCTTACCCAGGACTTTTAGGAGCTCAGACCATTGCCCATACCCTGTTAAAGTGATTTCTCTACTATTTATATCAATATAGTTTAAATGAATTTCTAAAAAATCCTCTCCAGGAATTTGGTCCAGTCTATCAGCCCATTCGATTAAGAGGATACTTGAGGAGAGGTATTCCCAGATTCCCAGGTCATAGAGGTCTTCACTCTCTAAGCGATAGAGATCCAGATGGAGAATAGGATATTTTCCCTCATAGAGATTGATGATGGAAAAGGTTGGGCTGGTAATATAGACCTCTGGATTGACCCCAAGGCCTTCGGAAATACCCTGAATGAGGGTAGTTTTCCCTGAACCTAAGTCCCCATAGAGGAGGACCAGATCACCTGGCTTGAGATATTTGGCTAAGATTTTACCAAAATTCTTGGTCTCTTCAGGAGACCTACTTATAAACCTCAGCTCCAAGGGGACTTACCTTCCAAGAATCAATAAAAAGGCCTTGGTTTTGTCTAAATATTTATCTATAATCTGCTTGATATCTTGAGAACTTATCTGTTGGACCAGGGACTCATAGCGTTCGCTATAGTCCCACCCAAGCCCAAGGACTTCGTTTACACCCATATCTTCAGCCTTGCTTAGGTTACTCTGTAAAGCAAGTCTTTGTCTACCTAAAAGGCGCCTCTTTGCTCTCTCTAACTCAGCCTCGGTTAATCCATTTTTCCTTATATCTTCAAGAATTTCAAAGAAGCCCTCAATAGCAAGTTTTTCCTTCTCTGGAGAACAGCCTATGTAGAAGGTCAACACCGAGCCTTTGGGATAGAGAATTAAAAGGGAGGTTACCGCATAGGCAAGGGATCTCTCATCCCTAAGAATGCGAAAGAGCCTGCCATCTTGGCCAGATAGAGCACTATTTAATACCTCTATGGCCACTCTCTCTTCAGAAAGTAGGCCTGGCACGGGAAACCCAAGTAAAATCTGACTTTGAAAACTCTCTTTTTTAACCCTCTTTTGGGGCTCCCTGGGTTTAGAGGGAATGGGTTCTTCAAAGAGAGTAGCTTCTGATTTCTTCCAACCTTGAAAAAGAGAGGTAATTTTGCTTCTCATGAAGCCTGTATCAAAGTCTCCAGTGACAACCATTACTCCCCTTTGAGGATTTACAAATTTACGATAGGCCTCTTTGAGTTGTTCGGAAGAGAAGGAAAGATAAAAATCTTTAGAGCCTGCTTGATTGAGTCCATAGGGATGATCAGGGAAAAAGTCTTGAAGAAATTCCTTGATGGCGAGGGAGAGAGGCTGGTCTTCTTGCTGATAAAGCAGAGAGAGGAGTTCAGGGCGGGCCTTTTCTACTTCTACCTCGGAAAAGAGAGGATGGAGTAGAACCTCTTTTAAGAGCTCCAAGGTTTCTTCCACTTTACTGGCTAAAGTTAAGGCCTTTAAGCCGAAGGTATTTCTCCCTGTGAAACCCTTAATGCTTGCTCCCAGAGATTCTAATCTCTCAGCTAAGGCCTCTGCAGAGTATTTTTCAGTGCCTCTTGGCCAGAGAAGAGTTAAGGCCTGAAAAAGGCCATTTGTCTCCTTGGTCTCAAAACGAAGACCCCCTGGAAAGACAAGGGAGATACCGATGGTAGGTATATCTCTCCGAGGATAGAGAATAACCTTTAAGCCATTTGCTAAGCTAAAGGTCTCAACCTTAGGAAGAGGCTTACTCTTGGAAATAATCTTTCTATACTCCTCTTCAGAGAAGAGGGCCTTTTCTGAGAGGAATACCGTAACCATCTTTGAAGTCTGGAGCCACTTTTCCGCTAAAGCCTTTAAGTCTTCACTTGTTGACTTCTCAATTTTTTCTTTATACCAGAGAATTTCTCTATGGCTTCCACGGTTTAAGTGAAAACTTGCTATCTGTCTGGAAAGCCCCTCAGCTGTTTCTTGTGCATAGATAAAGGTAGAAAGGACCTGTGTCTTAGCCTTTTCTAACTCCTGAGGGCTCAATCCTTCTTTTTTAAACCTTTCGAGGAGGCTAACAATTTCAGAGAGGATTTTGGCAAAGTTTTGAGGATCTGCGGTGCCTGTGATCTCAAAAAGCCCTGGGCCATCGGGAGTAAAGGCATAGGCAGAGATATTTTTCACTAAGTTAAGCTCTCTTTTCAGGCGAAGATAGAGTCTTGCCGACTCTCCACCCCCTAAGATTTCCGCAAGGAGATCCATTAAGGGAGCTTCATCTTCTCTAATGGAGGGAGCAGGGAAGGTTATGGCAAAGTAGCCCTCCTTAACAGGCCTTTCCAGCCAAGATAAAGTGGGAGCACTGGCATAAGGTTCCATAGGAAAATCCACCTTTTTAAGGCTTCTTTGAGGTAGCTTAGAAAAATATTTTTTTAGTAAAGGTTCTACTTCTCCAAAATCCAGATGACCAGTTATGACCAAAACCATGTTTTCAGGGGTGTAGAAGTGATTTATGAAATAAAAAAGATCCTCTCTTTTGACACTGCGCACGGTGTTTTCATACCCTATAATGGGTCTTTTATAGGGATACTTTACATAGGAAGTCTTCATGACCTCTTCAAAGAGGACAATCATAGGGTTATCAAGACGCATCTTCATCTCTTCAACCACTACTTCCTTTTCCCTTTCTAACTCTTGAGGGTCAAAGTAGGGGTTAAATACTGCTTGGGAGAGGACCTCTAAGGCAGTTTCCAGAACCTCCTTTGGGCCTACTACATAATAACAGGTCTGATCATAGGAGGTAAAGGCATTGATGTAGCCACCTAAGGCCTCAACTTTACCTGCAACCTCTCCAGGTTTTTGTCCCTCTCCCCCTTTGAAGATCATGTGTTCTATGAGATGGGTGATCCCTGCAACCTCATCCCACTCATATTTGCTACCAACCTTGACACAGAGATAGACAGAGGCCACCTTTTCTCTTTCAAAGGGTAGGAAGAGCACCTTTAGGCCTGAGGGGAGTTTAATCTCTTGCACGCGGTCAATCAGAGCTCTTTCAGCAAGAAGTTGCTCAGGCATAAGATACCCTCCAAGGAGAATAATTAGGCTGAAAAGAAGAGAAAGAATTTTCTTCATAGTATTAAAGTTAAATTTTAATACTATATAGAAGTTTTGTCAAATGAAATTAGTGTGGGAGCTGGTATGATATTTTGTCACTAACTTGACTCAGACTAAGAGACCATGACTAATTTTGAAAGACCACCCAAGTTATAGCTCGGCTTTGAAAACCATGCTATAATACCCAACATGACCTTGCTTCCTCACCCTCATGATGCCTTCTTTAAGGCCTTCCTCAAAGACCCTGAAAACCTAAAAACAGTTCCTCAAAGATTTCCTCCCAGGTGAGCTCCTCAAATTCTTGAGCCTTAATCACCTCCAAATCCTCCCTGAAGAAAAAATACCCCTCTCTAAGGAAAAACGC
>Ga0209394_1000740_pt1 | contig 23167 bp, 20 predicted proteins | sample JNZ201metaG_FD_184122 | JGI IMG/M metagenome (GOLD analysis project Ga0209394, IMG submission 184122) | Hot spring microbial communities from Jinze hot spring, China to study Microbial Dark Matter (Phase II) - JNZ 20120812A (SPAdes) (version 3) ... | reverse complement strand
GCTATAGCAGGGTGAAAAGTTTATGCCAATCGTGATTGTTGAGATGTGGTCTGGGAGGACGGAGGAGCAAAAGGCTGCCATAATAAAGGGGATAACTGAAGCTTTTGAGAAAATAGGTATCAGACCGGAACATGTGCAAGTAATATTACATGAGATTCCGAAGAGTAACTGGGGAGTTGGGGGAGAGCAGGCCTCAAAATTGTCTCCATAAACTCCCCATTTTATCATTCATCGCTTGAAGGATAATTAGGCGCCTATTAGAGGCTATCAGAAAGAAAAGATATAGGGAAATATTTTAGGAAATTCTTTCGTCAGTTAATCTCTCTGCTTTATCTTCAAGCACTAGAAGAGTGTCCTCTATACGTACTCCGCCAAATCTTGGGATGTATATTCCCGGTTCAACGGTTACAACATTTCCGGTTTGGAGGATTTCTTCGCTCATTGGCCCGAGCGCCGGTGGCTCATGCACATTTAGCCCTATTCCATGCCCTAGGCTGTGGACGAAGTATTCGCCGTATCCGTTCTCCACGATATATTTTCTAGCAACCTCATCTACCTCTTTCGCTCTCACCCCAGCCCTTATCCGGTCTATCGCTAACCTCTGGGCCTCCGCAACTATTTCGCAGAGGTTTTTCTGTTTCTCTGACATTCTTCCAGCGATTAATGTTCTTGTCATGTCAGCGCAGTAACCGCGGTATTTCGCTCCAACATCAACTATAACGATGTCTCCATCTTTAATCTCCCGCTCACCCAAGCCTCCGTGTGGAAAGGCCGATTCAGGCCCGCTGCAGACAATAGTATCAAATGCTACTCCGCTTGAGCCTAATCTACGCATCTCATATTCTATTTCAGCCGCAACCTCCCACTCCCTCAACCCAGGCCTCACGATCTCAAGAGCCTTCTTCATTCCCTGACTTGTCAGCTCAGCAGCTCTTTTTATTAGCGCTACCTCCCCCTCATCCTTAATCTTCCTCAGCGACCAGATTGCATCATCTAATGCCTCAAGCCTCAAATCCTTCAAACTATCTTTTATTCTTAGATACTCGGTTGCGCTGATCCTATCGAAGCCTAGGGATTTAAACCCTAGCTTTGATATTTCGCTCACTATTTTTACATCGGCTTTCTCATTGATTCTTATTAGGTCGATCCTCACGTTTTTAGCGATTTCTTTGGCGGCCTCATAATTGACTGAGTGAACAAAGAGGATACTTTCTCCAGATGCTGGAATTAGGAGTCTGAAGCCCCAGGGGAACTCAGTAAAATAATATATGTTTTTCTCATCAGATACCAGGATGGCATCAACATCTTTCTTGACTAAAATATTCTTCATTTTTTCGATGCGGTTAGAGCTCGACAAATGCGTAAACCTCCGGCAAACCTCTAATTAGCACCTATCCATTTTATATTTCTATTCTGTAAAATATTTTCTGCTGGAGAGTGTGACGTTGGATCTTGAGATGGCGAAGAGGGTATTGAAAGAGAGGGGTTTATCATTGGTGATAGTTAGGGATGGAGAGGTGATCTTCGAGTCTAAGTTTCGGGGCATAATCGGATTAATTCGGGCCATAAATGTTTTGGGCGGGGATCTCTCATCATCTTCTGTCGCAGATAAAGTTGTTGGAAGAGCCGCAGCCCTACTCTTGGCATATTCCCGTGCTGGCGAGGTTTACGCTACAATCATAAGTGAGTTGGGGCTAAGCACTCTAAACGAGTATGGTATAAGAGTTGAGTATGATACCATAGTTCCAAAGATAATGAATAGGCGAGGAGATGATATATGCCCCTTCGAGAAAATATCCCTAACAATTAGCTCGCCTAAGGAAGCATATGAGAGACTGAAAAATTACGCTGAAAGTTTTAGGAATTCAACGTAATATATTTCTAGCTTACCACTAGAAATCTTGTGAATGATGACTTCTTTACCAACTTGACTTCTTTCTTAAAACTTTAAATATCTAATACACTGAAGATATTTTTGGAGGTTTTCTTATGCCAGGCGGATATATGGGGAAGATTCTAAGGGTTGATTTATCCACCGGGGCATTAAGGACCGAGCCAATACTTGAGGAAGTCGCTAGGAAATATTTGGGTGGTAAGGGATACGCGGTCTATATACTTTATAATTATCTGAGGGAGTATGAGTTTAAGGGTATATCACCACCAGATATAAATCCTCTAGGGCCTGAGAACGTCCTAATCTTCGCCACTGGGCCTGGAACTGGCATACCAGGCTTTCCATGCTCTGGCAGATATCATGTTATGGCCTTGAGGTCTCCTCTGACCGGCTCTATTGGGAGTGCTAATTCTGGTGGCGAGTGGGGTCCATTTCTAAAGTTCTCGGGCTATGATATGATTGTTATTGAGGGTGCATCTGAGGAGCCCGTTTACCTCTCCATAGTTAATGGTGTGGCTGAGCTGAGGAGTGCTGGCGACTTATGGGGCAAAAATGTCTTCGATACATGTAGAATACTGTCTAGGAGAGTTGGGGGCAAAAATACGAGTGTTGCTTGCATCGGCCCAGCTGGCGAGAACCTTGTTCGCATGGCATGCATAGTTAATGATGAGCATAGGGCTGCTGGGAGAACTGGTTTAGGCGCTGTTATGGGCTCAAAGAAGCTTAAGGCTATAGTTGTCTCCGGCGACGAGAAGGTTCCAGTGGCTAACCCAGACGAGTTTAGGGAGGTCTCAAGGAGATGCTTGGAGACGATGAGGAAGAACCGCGTGACCGGTGAGGGGCTACCGACCTATGGTACATCAATCCTAATAAATGTTATTAATACTGCTGGTGGCCTACCCTATAAGAATTGGCAGACTGGCGTAAACCCATATGCTGATAAGATAAGCGGTGAAACACTAGCCGAAACATATTTGACTGGCAGAAGAGCCTGCTGGGGATGCACGATAGGATGCGGTAGAGTTACAAGCGTTCCATCAGGTCCATTCCAGATAATTGGGACAGAGGGACCGGAGTATGAGTCGATATGGGCTTTGGGAGGCTCAACGGGGGTTAAAGACTTAGATGCCATAGTTAAAGCCAACCACTACTGTGATGAGTTTGGAATGGACCCAATAAGCCTAGGCTCAACGATAGCGGCTGCCATGGAATTATATGAAAGAGGTTATATTCCGAAGGAGGACCTTCAGGGCTTAGACTTGAGGTTTGGGAACTCCACCGCGCTTGTTGAGGCTGTTTGGCGAACAGCCTATAGAGTTGGTTTTGGCAAGTATTTGGCTTTAGGCTCAAAGAAGCTATGTGAAATCTATGGGCATCCAGAGATCTCCATGAGCGTTAAGGGTCTTGAGATGCCAGCTTATGACCCAAGGGCCATGAAGGGTATTGGCCTAGAGTATGCTACGGCGAATAGGGGAGGATGCCACGTAACCGGCTATACAGTTTCCGTGGAGATTCTAGGGATACCGGAAAAGATAGACCCACTAACACCTGAGGGTAAGGCTAAGTGGGCTAAGCTATTCCAGGATTTCGCATGCGTCGTTAACTCGACGGTCAACTGCCTATTCTCAACGTTCGCTCTGGGCGTTAAGGACTACGCCGACCTACTTTCGGCTGTTACCGGCTGGAGCCTATCTGAGGATGAAATCCTAAGGATTGGGGAGAGAATATATAATCTTGAGAGGGTTATAATAAACAGGCTGGGCTTCGATGGAAAAGATGATACATTGCCTAGACGACTCCTTGAGGAGCCCATGCCAGAAGGCCCGGCTAAGGGGCACATTGTTGAGCTGGAGCGGATGAAGGAGGAATATTATAGGCTTAGGGGCTGGGTTAACGGGATACCGACGGCTGAGAAGCTGAAGGAACTTGAGATTGAACTCTAGAGGCAGGCTGCTAGGATATCAATTCCACCATTTTATTTTTATTTCTCCATCACCCTATTATTCTCAGTGAGATCGCATGCCAAATGTATCTGTTAAAGTTCTATTGTTCGCAACGTTTAGGAAGAAGTATGGAAGTAAAGAGTTGATTATTGAGTGTGATGGAACGATAAAAGGTTTGATTAATAGCGTATCAAATGTTCTCGGCAGAGAATTCTACGATGATGTTTATGATGAGAAACGTGGTATGGTGAGAGACGACTTAATATTCGCGATTAATGGCAGAAACATCAAGGATTTAAAGGGAAATATTGGGTTGAAGGATGGAGATGTTGTGGCAATCTTTCCACCGCTGGCTGGAGGATTAAGCCCTCATACCCTATGAGGGGTTGGCGATGGATAAAGAGTATCCGGAGGCGCTGCAAATCGAGGTGACAAATAGATGCAACTTTAATTGTCAAATGTGTATAAGACGTGTTTGGAACGCTAAACCGATGGACTTAAACATGGATTTATATAAGCGCATCGCCAAGTCAGCGTTTCCACACATTAAGAGATTAATCCTTTATGGTCTTGGGGAACCGCTCATTAATCCAAATATTATTGAAATGATTAGGGTTGCGAGGGAGAGGATGCCGAAAGATGGCGAGATCATGATGAGCACGAATGGCTCCCTATTGAGGCCGAAATTGGCCGAGAAGATGTTGAGGTTGGGTGTAGATAACATCTCATTCTCAATAGATACGGCCGACATCGCTAAGCTCAAATATATTAGGGAGGGGTCTGAGCCAACAGCGATCCTCAGAAACTTTCGCCATATAGCGAAAATGAAGAGGCGCAGTAACGGCTCTTTTAAGCTGGGTATTGAAGCCGTTATAATGAAGAGCAACTTTATGGATCTGCCCGACCTAGTCGAGGAGGTTTCTAATGAGGATGTCGACTACATCCTCGTCTCGCATGTCATACCATATACAAGGCAGATTTTTCAGAACGCCGTATACATTACATTAAGTAGGAGACCTTTTGAGATAGTTAGGCCGACCCTAAACTATGGGCGGAGGCTTATGCTTGAGGCAATCTATGAGACATTTTGTAAAATTTACGGCGTAAATATTGAGACTAAGGCGTCCAAAATGATTGAGGAATTTTGGAGTGAGGCTGAGAGGAGCGGATACTGGATTAATCTCCCTCTGCTCTTTGAGTCGATGGATAAGATTGCAATAATTGAGGATGTTGAATATATTTTTGGAGTTAGTCGAAAGATTGCGTATGAGCGGGATATAGAATTGAAGCTTCCAAACCTATATCCTGATGCCAAGGATAGGAGATGCCCATATGTTGAGAGGGCGACCGCTGTCGTTAGGTCGGATGGTCTAGTTACGCCATGTCTCGAGTTCACTTATGGGCATACGGTCTATGTTAATGCGCACATGAAAAGCGTAAACCCAGTAATCTTAGGAGACCTAAAGAATGGAGATATCGGGGAAATATGGAGTGGGGAAAATTATGTGATGCTTAGAGAGGCTAGAAGGAGGATGCCGGATAATATACCATGGTGCGGAGACTGCCCATACTCGGCATCAAAATGCTTCTTTACAGAAACCAATAACATGGACTGTTACACAAATGGGCCCGGATGCAGCGAATGCCTATACAGCGTAAACCTAGCCCAATGTAACATATAGATAAACCAAAATTTTGCTGGCTGAAAAGTAACATTTTTAAGCCAAAATATTTTTAGGAAAAATTTGTGGGGTCGTGGGCTAGCTTGGTCTAGGCTACGAGACTTGGGCTCTCGTGACCCAGGTTCAAATCCTGGCGACCCCACCAGTTCCACAAGTTTGAACCTTTCGTTCCCTTTCCTTTTAAGTCTTCAGTTTTCAGGGAGTAATGTGATGAGATATAGGACTTTGATGAGGGGCTTGGGCGCTATGCGGATTATGGATGGTTTTGCCTAATACTGTCCTGCCGTTAACTTTTCAAGATTGAATTAAACAGATATAACTTGACTTCCGAAGAATATGGTGGTCAGGGATGCTAATTGGAAATGTAAAGGTGTTTGTGGATGCATCTAAAAAGATTAGTGAGTTTAATCATATTTGGCGCTATATAGGTTATGATGAGATTAATTATACGACTACGCCAAGTGGTAAGATGACGCTGAGAAGATTCGCTAAGCTTTCTGATGGACCATACTATGTTAGATTTCATCATTTACTTTGTACAGGTAATTGTAGGAGTATTCCTAAGTGGGGGTCAACGAATGTTTATGTTGAGGATGAGGATGGTAACCCAATATATAACTGGACTACAATAGACTCAATATTTGATACATTACTGAGGTTTAATTGTAAACCATTTGTTGAAATTGGTTTTATGCCCCTTCATTTAGCGGATAAGCGGGGTCAATTATCATTCCATTGGTGGTATGCTGGATGGAACTGTCCACCTAAAGACTACGAAAAATGGCATAATTTAATTCTAAATTTAGTGAAACATTGTACTGAACGCTATGGAATAGAAGAGGTTGAAACATGGTATTGGGAAATATGGAATGAACCGGATTTACCATATTATTGGCAGGGAACATTTGAGGAATACTGTAAATTGTATGATTATGCTGTAGCGGCGATCAAAAAGGTTATTCATAAGGCCAAGGTTGGCGGCCCAGCTACGACAGGACCTATCCCTGGAGGAAAAAGCGCTGAGTGGTTGGATAAATTCCTATATCATTGCGTTAAGGGTGAAAACTTTTATGATGGTTGTGAAGGAAGCCCTATAGACTTTGTATCCTTTCATGCCAAGGGAGGCGGCTATAGTCCTGTTTGGGGTTTGCCGAGAGAAAAGGTTAAGAAGCAAACTCCATCAGTCGATAAATTAATTCTTCAAGTGAAGACCGGGCTTGATATAATCGAAAAATATCATGAGCTGAAGGGTGTTGAATGTATTATATCCGAATGTGATCCAGATGGGTGGGCGGCTGGAGGGGTCTGGGATAACCCTAATCTTGAGTTTCGGAATACGGAGTATTACCCAACATATACGGCAACAGCCTTTAAGAAAATAATGGATTTATCTGAGAAATATGATCGAGACATACGTCTCCTAACATGGGCATTTGTTTTTGAGGGTGAAAGGACCTTTGAAGGAACAAGAGCATTTACAACAAATGGTTTCGATAAGCCAATCTTAAATCTGTTTAGAATGTATTCACAGATGGGTAACAAAAGAATATTTAGTTCAGTCAAACTGTTAGAATCAACGATTGATTTAAATGGCTATTATATAGATGCTTTAGCCACAATATCTGATCAAGAGAAGATGGAAATAATGATTTTCTCACATCATGATGATTGGGATATTAAGGGCGAGTACAATGTGAAGCTGGAGATTGTTAATCTGCCATTTACAGATGAGCATTTCATTGTTAAACATTATAGGATAGATAGAGATCATAGTAATGCTTATACTGAGTGGGTAAGGGTCGGTCGCCCAGAATACCCAAATAAGCTACAATCAAAGACGATTAGAGAGAGGCAAGGGCTTGAGCTTTATGAGCCTATATCAAAAATTATAGTGAAAAACGGGAAAATTGTAAAAACATTTAACATGCCGGTGCATGCAATCTCATTAATAATTTTAGAGCCATACAGGATATCCTAAAATGAAATATTAAGGGTGGAAGCGATGTAAATACTATCTGACCAACCTCAAGTTTTTCTAGGAGAGGGAGAGGCTATACGGGAAGATAGGGAGGTATCCTCTAGGCCAACTTATCTCTCGAGATTTACAAATCTATTTATCCTTGAAAGATCTAGGTATTTTTGTCCGGAGGTGTTTTTATGGAGATCGTGATATTTGGTGGAACAATTGTCACTATGGGAGATAAGGGTGTTATACGTGACGGAGCCATGGTCATAGAAGGCGACACCATAATTGATATTGGAGAAAGCAGCGAGATTAAACGTAAGTATCCGAGATATGAGAGGATCAATGCTGCCGGAAAGATCGTTATGCCTGGCCTAATAAACACTCATCAGCATGCAGCAATGAGCCTACTGAGGGGATACGCTGACGATTACCCCCTTAGGGAGTGGCTTGAGAATTGGGTCTGGCCATTCGAGAGGCGCATGACTGGCTACGACATTTATGTTGGGGCGCTCCTAACCGCCGTCGAATCAATCATGGGTGGAACAACAACAATCAACACGATGTATCATTACATGGAGGACTATAATGAGGCCATGGCCCTAGCAGAGGCGGGTTTGCGAGGCGTTGTTGGCCATGTCTGCTTCTCATGGCGTAAGGAGGAGGATAGAAGAGCCCTAGAGAGCCTCATTAAGAGATGGCATGGCAAGGCTAATGGAACAATACGGGCCAGCGTAGATCCCCATGCACCATACACCGTAGACCCAGAATATATGAAGGAGCTGAGGGCCGTAACATTTGAGTTAAATGAGAAGTATGCATATGGCGGTGGGCCGATAATATGGCATACGCACCTAGCCGAGACCGAGGATGAAGCCAAAAAGGTTAGGGATGCATTCGGCGCTCAAGTGGAGGGAGGCGTCGTGGATTACATGGACTCGCTAGGAGTTTTGGGGAGCGACGTTATCGCAGCCCACTGCGTCCATTTAACTAGGAGAGATATCGAGGTTCTGAGCCTAAGAAATGTTAAGGTTGCACATAATCCAATATCAAATCTCAAGTTGGCGTCTGGCATAAGCCCGGTTCCGGATCTACTAAGAGCCGGCGTGACAGTCTCCTTAGGAACTGACAGTCCATGCTCAAACAACTCCGCCGACATGTTTGAGGTCATAAAGTTTACTGCACTCCTACATAAAGGTGTGAATAAGAACCCAACACTATTGCCAGCTGAAACAGTCCTCAGAATGGCCACTATAGATGGGGCTAGGGCCCTATCTTGGGATAGGGAGATAGGGTCGATCGAGGTTGGTAAGAAGGCCGACATAATTATAATTGACCTTCAAAAACCCCACCTACGCCCAGTCTACAGTGAGATAAGCCATTTAACCTATGCGGCTAAATCATCCGATGTTGAAACAGTCATAGTTAATGGGCGAATAATCATGGAAAATAGACAACTAAAAACGGTTAGAGCCGACGAAGTCATGGAGAGAGCTGAAAAAGTGAAGGAGCGTTTGCTGGAGCGTCTAAGAGAGCAATAATTTTTCCGTACCATTCACCTAGGATTTAGCCCGGCTGAGCTCATGCTCCCTAAGAAGTCTCATACACAGATCTAAAACCTCCCTCGCATATTCTAGGGCTTCCTCAGCATCCATTAGACTATAGAGCTGGTCTGGCGGCGTGCCGGTCTCCTCGTCACCATACATGCTTGGCTCCCTTTCCCTCCTAAGTCTCCTAGAGATTGATGCAACCTCATCCACTTTATCCCTAAACCACTGCGGGAATAACTCCCTATGTCTCTTTAATATTGGGCCGACATCGTGCCACTTAGGTGGCTCTATTGCAACCAACCTTAATATGCCCTTTAATGCTAGCTCCACAGACTCCTGACTCTGCCGCATAGTATACGCATAATTGCCAGTTCTCAGCGCCTCCTCAGCATGCTTAACCCTCTCTTCAGCCTGCCTCAAATATGACTTAGCCATCTCTAAACTATTCAATCTCCACAACCTCGCCAAACTTTATGCCGGGCTTTAAGATCCAATACCATCTCTCACCAATCCAAACCCTCCTCGCACCCAGCTCCCTAAGTCTCTCCCTAAGCCTATCAATTATTCCCTTAAAGAAGCCGCCCCTATCATAGAGTATAATTGAGTCCTCAACCATGTCAAGGTATATAGGTCTAATCTTTGAGGCCTCCTCCACACTTAAGATTATCGGTGAGAAATCCACATGATAGCCTCTCTCCCAAAGATCGTTTATGATAGGCTCAAGAGGCCCCTCAACCTTAAGGAACATTCTCTGCCGCTCCCATGCGGCTCCTCGGAATCGACTCAGCAACTATCAATATATCTATATCGCTATCTTTCTTAGCCGACCCGCGTGCAACACTACCATAAATAACGACTGATACGAGCTTGTCGCCTAGATTTGTCAGTAAGAGTTCAACTAATCTCTCTAATAAGGATCTGTAGGGCTCGCTTATCAATTCTAGGCCCAAATGCGCCCCACAAAATACTATTGATGCTGGCTGCTTAAATATTAGCCTTGCGATCTCTATGCTGTGGGATACCGTGAGCTAATATCTTCCCTCCTTCCCCTTTATTATCGGTCTTGCCCATCTACCAAATTTTATCCAGATTATTGAGGTTATGCCACCTATAATATTGCTTAGCGCTATTGCTAGCCAAGCCCCCAGCGAACCCATCCCAAATATAAATGCTAGGATATAGCCTAAGCCAACCCTAACCCCCCACAACCTAAATATTCCGATAGATGTTGGCGTGAGCGTATGGCCTGAGCCCCTACCAGTTGACATAGCCACCATAAACAGCCCGAAAAACGGTAATGTCGGCAGCAGAGTCTGGAGGAATAGACTTGTCTCAGCTATTATCTGTGGATCGTCCGTAAAGACTTCGGCCAAAATATCCCTAACCGGATAAATGATGATCGCTCCAAGAGCAACCAGTGTAAAAATTAGGAAAGCCGATTTATATGCGATTTCCTTAGCCCTCTTAATTCTCTCTGCGCCTAAATTTTGCCCAACCATTATTGAGATAGCGCTGCTTAGGCCGAAGAGCGACGCATCAACAATATCCATTATAAGGAAGCCTATCGCGTAAGCTGCCGCCGCAACTATGCCGAGCATATTCACGATTCTAAGCTGCATTAGAAATGCGAAGCCATTCGTTAGCCCAAGTGTAAGTATCGGTAAACTCACATGCAAAACCATGCTTATCCAGCTGAGATCTATGTCCCTAGTAAACACTATCTTAAGCTCCGGGTAATTTCTCTTAATGGTGTAGGCCAGTGCGAGCACAGATATCGCCTTACCCATAACGTCTGTAAGAGCTGCACCAACAACACCGAGCCTTGGAAAGGGTCCTAAACCTAGGACTAGGAATGGATCTAAGAATATGTTTAGGCTAACCGCTAAAGCATTAATTATTGCTGGCCTCCTAGTTTCGCCTATACTCTGCATGAGCGTTGTGAAGGTCAACGATACATAATTTAGGAATATATCAAATGCAATTATGCCAGAATACTTCATTGCATCCTCAAATATTTCTGGTGGTATAGATGTCACCCGTGTAAATATAATCTCCCTCAACGCTAGGAGCATTGCGCATAAAATTCCACCAAAGATTGACGCAATTGTGAAGAACCGTGATGCTGAGCGGCCAGCCTCCCTATAAGCCTTTCCTCCAACATATTGGGAGATTATGCTTAGGCTGGCAGCCGTCAGAGCCTGTAAAAGCGCCTGAAAAAGCATTGTGATCGGCCACATCTGCCTCGGAATAGCCACAGCGATATCGCTGTAAAGGCTCAGCCAATATGCATCAGCAATATTATAGGCTACAACAACAAGCTGATTTAGGAGTGGGGGTGCTCCCAACCAGAGGAGCATGCGTATAATTGGCCCATTAATAATCTTATCCCTATACTTACCTATCGAATGTTCTCTATTGCCCGTAGATTCATCGGCGCCTCACTAGCTGATATGTTGTACTTTAGTTTAAGGTAAAATGCTTAAAAATGTTTCCGTAATTAGCGTGATTATAGGGGTGTTCATTAATATTCCTTTTTCTGCTGTTATAGGGGCAGAAAGATAGACTCAGATCTAACTATGGCCGCTGCATTAAAATAGGCGTAAAAGCAGCCTTGAGGGTACGATGCATCCGGCAATCACCTCAGTATCTATCCCATTCATAAAACTTATCGGGCTATAGACTTATTATGCGCCACACAGATCTCCAATATTAGATGTTTTCCCCTAAAACCTAATATATTTACTTTGGCAGCTTAACTTTGAGAGCTAATTGGGCTGGTTGGAGGCGTAACTCTTGAGAGTTATTGTTACTGGTGGATGCGGATTTATTGGAAGTAACCTCGTTGAGAGGCTGGTTGGGGATGGGCATGAGGTTATAGTCTTCGATAACCTATCAACTGGCAGCTTAAGGAATATTGAGGGCTTAGATGTGAAATTTTTTAGTGATCCATACGAAAGGATACCTGATCTCGTCTCCAATGTCGACTTAATCTTCCATCTGGGCATGCCCTCCTCATCACCAATGTATAAGCGGAATCCGTGGCTTGTTGGAAGAACAATTAATGATGCCGTCGCAATATTTGAGTATGCTAGGAAGACTGGATGTAAGGTTGTTTATGCTAGCACCAGCAGTCTCTATAATGGGAATACGCCACCATATAGGGAGGACATGCCGATATACGTTACGGACTATTATACCGAATGCCGGTATGCTATTGAGCGGATGGCGAAGCTCTATAATATACTTTATGATGTTAAGTCTGTGGGGCTAAGACTTTTTAGTGTCTATGGACCGAGAGAGGAGCATAAGGGTGAGTATGCCAATGTAGTCTCACAATTTCTCTGGGCTATGCTGAAGGATGAGCCGCCAGTTATATTTGGCGATGGGACTCAGACGCGCGATTTCATACATGTTAAGGATGTCGTTGAGGCATTTCTATTATCGGCTGAGGGCAACTTTGATTACGAGATATTTAATGTTGGAACTGGTGTGGCACGTAGCTTTAACGATATTGTCAGACTGATTAATGGGCTTATAGGGAAGAATATAACGCCAATTTATAGGCCGAACCCCATAAAAAATTATGTCTACCATACTCTAGCCGATACTAGGAAGGCTGAGGAAATCTTAGGTTTTAAGGCTAGAATTTCGCTTGAGGAAGGAGTAAGGGGCCTGCTAGAGGGTCGGAGATAACGGCTAACTACATAAGTTTATTTCGTTATTCTCCATGTTTGAGATAAACGCTTTAGGGGAGGCTAGTTTCATCAAATTCTCTTTACCATCTGAGTAGCCAGAGGCTATTATGATATCACCGGCCTCAATCTTCATGTCGGGTTTAGGCCTAATACATCTTCCCCCCCTTCTTATGGCTAGAACCCACATGCCAGTCTCCTCCGGTATTTGAGCCTCCCTAAGCGTCTTGTTTATTAGTGGTGAGCCCTCATCTACTTGAACATATACGACTGTTTCCTCAGCCTCTTTTATAGTCATCTTTAAGACTGGGTGAGGTTCGATCTCTCTGAGAATTACCTCAGCTATTTCAGCCGCCGCATCCGATATCTTCTCGGTTGCAACGCCCAGCCTTATAAGCCCTAATATGCCTTTAACCTCATTTTTGCTGAATTTCTTTGAGAGAACTAGCAGTTCAAAGTCTGTGTGCAGCTTATCGATGTGCTCCTCGAGGGCTTGGACTTCCTCGGCCAGCTCCTTACTATTCAGCATGAGAGACGAGTAAGCTAGGTCCATCATTAGCTCAGAAGTATCTTTTAGCTCAACAAATCGCTCAACTACGTCTTTAAAAGATTCCTCGGCTTTGGCTCTCCTAGGCGTTGCGGCTTCAACTTTAGTTATTTCCTCACCAGATTTCTCTCTAAACTCGTTTATGCCGGACTGTGTTCCACGCACAATTATGATGTCGCCGGGCATTATTATCTCACTGTCCTTTGGATTTATTATCCAGTCTCTATTCCTACGAATAGATATTATGTCGATTCCCATCGATACTGGATCTAGATCTCCTAGCTTATTCCCGATTATCGGCGACCCCTCTTGAATCTTGATCCTTGCTAATCTCTCCTCAACCCTCTCGAATATCTCCGTTATAATTGGGTGGACGCCTATGTCCTGTAGGACTATGGCGGCTATATCGCCTGCCGCATCTGAGATCTTGTCTGCTGCAGATGCAACCTTAGCGACACCTGACAATATTTTTGCGTCCTCCGCATCTCTGGCGGCGATCATTATGCCCATATTTAAGAGATAAGCTAGTGTATCAACTTTCTCCTCGAGTTCAATTACGTCTTCGGCTAGGTCTCTATCGTTGAACAGCGCTGCTGAGTAGGCTAGGTCTATCATTAGCTCCGATAGATTCTTCATTTCTAGGAGAATCTCTCTGACAGATATGGGCTGATACCTTACCCTTTCCTTTCTCCGCATCCTAATAATTCCACTCCAACCCTAATATTCTCAAGCTCTGCTTTAAAATTTACCTTTTTCTGGCCTAGCATATTAGTATGTTAGGAGGATTGTTATGAGGAGCGCTATAGTTGTTATGTTATCTGCGAGTGAACTTTCTATTGGAATCACAAAGTTGTCCGGGTCTAGACCCCTCTTAAATGTTAGGATAGAAACAATGTAGGAGATGGCGACTATTACTGGGATTGCGATTATATTTGTCATTATTAATGTGAGCGTTAGGCTTATGAATGCTAGAGGCTCAAGCAGCCCATTCAATATAAGCGAGAGGAGGGATAGTGCGATGAATATTATTATTGAGGCGAGCCATGAGCCAGATATTTGATCCCTAATCCCCCCCATACTTTTTAGCGAGGGTTTGAGGAGTCCAAGCGCTAGCCTAGTCGTTGTTATTGAACCGACAACTGATCCAACATCACCTATCATATCTATTAGGGCCGGGTAGACCGTGTAAATCTCCCGCCTATCCTCCACTAGCTTACCTATCTCGCCTAGAAAAGCTCCGGTGAAATTAACTATAAACGAGACTATAATTAGTGTTAGGATGGTTTCTTTAATGTCCTTTAAGAATTCTCTGTCGCCGATGTTGCGTGAGAGCATGAGGATTGTGATTAGTGCATAGAGCGTGCTGATCGCGGCGATAGCGATTCTCCCCGTGCTGCCGCTAAAAAATATTATGAGTATGATGAGGTAGTAGACTGTTATGATCACATCTGCCGTTGTGGACATGACTGGATAAACGATTACGTCCGGGTCTAGGCCCCTCTTGAAGGATAGGAATGAGACAAGCATTGTTAGGAGGAGTATTGTTGTTCCAAGAGACATGGTTGCAGTAGCCGCCAATATGATGTTTAGTGAGCTGGGTGCATCAACATTCCCGATTAATATGCCTAGGGCCGTTGCTACAAGGCTCATGAATAGGCTTGCTATAAGCGTTATAACTATTGTTACTGCAAAGATCCTATGAAAGATTCTAGTGTTTCTGAGGAACCTTGGGTATACTGTACCCACATGTAGGGCTGTGCTTAATCTGCCAGCGAACATCCCGCCAATCATGCCTTTAGTGCTTAAGACGGCTGGGTAAACCGCTATGGCCCATGGTGCAAGCCTAAAAATGTGGAGTTGGGAGGATAGGATTATGCCGGCTATTAAGCCAATAAAGTCGAAGTTGAAAGATAACAGACACTCTCTAAAAGTCTTTGAGAAGGAATCCTGCCTAGAAACATTGTTGGCGCCGCTCATCTTTCCATCCAGCCGAGAATCTTAGGGTAGATTTCGACTTTGGCTCTAAACCGATGCAGAATATATTTTGTGGCGGAGGCCGAGTCTACTAGCCGATAAACTAAATCTCTTAGAAGGTTTATGGCTGCTCTCACATTCCTCACACTCTAGGCCGCCCTCAATGCTCAAGATTGATCCTCGGCGGAAGCCTAAGTCTCCGCTAACATTAACCTTAAAAGTAGATGAAACTCCTTAAATAAGTTTTCAACTTAAGCGTTTTTAGTTTATGGGGGCTGCTTTCCACACATTTATAATTTTTGTGACATTTACTGAGATGCTCGCCGATAGATACCTCCCTATCTTCCCGTATAGCCTCTCCCTCCTCCCCTCAAAATATGTTGTGTGGAGGCCGGGGCCTTTAGGCCTCTTGAATTTTTCGGTTCATCATGATCGCCGCTAATGCTTAGGACGCGCTTTTCCTAGGAGATCTCAAACTCTATGGTCAGCAAATTATATACTGTCGTATTCGGAACATTAACCTCTAAATACGTGTAGATGCGTGATGTTCCACTGTTTAGGGTGGAAACAGCCATGGCGATGTATACTGTGCTTAAACCTGTAAGGTCGTACCAGTCCCCCTGCTGCTGATTATACTCACCATTTATTATAACGATTTGGTTTGACGCTCCATTGAGGGTGTGGAAATAGATTGTGCAGTTGGATAGGCGTGTAATGTCTGTTTGGCCGTAGGCTCTCAGCCTAATTTTCCAGTCATTTGAGGCTTGGTTGGAGACTTGGAGCACGTAGTCGTATTTGAAGGCGCAGAAGCATAGCTCAATCTTGTTGATCTCCTGCTGGAATGGCGAGACCGAATCTTTCACGGCGGTTACCTTTATTTTCGCTTCACCGTTACGTGTGTAAGATTCTGGGCTTAGGGTTATGGTGAGGACCCTTGTCTCATTTACGCCGCTTGATATATATTGGAGGTATCCCTCCTCGCTTTCCACATAGGAGTCTAGGTCGTAGTTCCAGAGCTGAATCGTCACCTCAACACCCGTAACATTACAGTGGCCCACAATGGTTATATTGAGCTGCGCTGCCGTATCAGTTGGCATATCCGTGAATAGAAATTCCACCGAAGCCTTATACTGGCTTGGCACTGAAGCCTCAAGCATTATCCAGTCCAATTTAAGATCGAACTGGATTGAGGTTCTCTTCTCACATCTCACCTTAATCTTCCAGTTGCCCAAGTTATCCCTGAACCTTTCCGGGTTAGCCATTATCGTCTGGCTTCTAGTCTCATCGGTGTTAGGTGTATCACTAGATACATAGCTGATGTAGCCGTCTCCATCAGTCGGATACTGATTCGCCTGATAATCGAACAACTGTAGGGTTACGCTTACGCCCGCCTCCGTAAGGCAGCCATCAATAGTCCAAGTGAGCTGGCTCCATGGTGGAGGGTCAGATACACCAGTAAACTCCACCTCAGCCACATACAAAGTATCCCAAGTATGCAGCAGCACACAATCTATCCCCCAACTATCTTGGATTGTATCGCCGACCTCTGTTCCACCGAGGAACCTGATCGTAAAAGTTGAACTCGTAAGATAGGGTGAAACCGAAAAGTTATTCCATTGGTTTGGAAAGTTTAAATTACCTAAGCTTACCCACGAGCTTCCCGTCCAAGCTTCAACCCTAAGGCTTTCACTTCCGGTCTGCTCTCCGACGTAAATACAGAGGTATTTGTTCTCCCTGCCGTAGTCTAAGTTTATCCATTGCACCTCAAGGTCAAGTTCATAATTGGAGGGGGTAGAGGCGGGCACTAAAATTGCGCCTATGCAGACGAAGTTCGCGGACCTTGATAAAGTCCACGTCATCGTTTGCTGGCCTGTTGTAACCTTCTTCTCGCTCCCCCTACCCTTATGCGTGTAAGATGTTTGCTGCCACCTATTTGTTTGCTCGCTGCCTTCTGTCACCGTATATCGTCTGGCTCCATAAGTCATCAAGCTGGCGTAGAAGATTTTATCATAGTTGCCTTCTGCAGTTAAGCTGATTGAGGGAGAAGTTCCTGAGCCCTTTGAGGTTCCACTTGTTTGAAATGGGTTCGTCTGATTGACGTTGAAGTATGTTACTGAGCCTCCAATAGCAAGAGTTGAAGCGGAAAATGTTACGGAAATATTCTTTGTGCCTGATGGTGGATTAACAAGATAATAAAGGTAGCTCCTAACATGAAGATTGTTGTTGTAAACATCTGTGGCTAGAAGAGTTAATGGAATATCCCCATAAGTTATGCTTGTAACCGTTGCCGGCGTACCTACACTATTAAAGATGCCAATGTCAACCAAGAGGATTTTGTTGTCTCCTGTTCCAGTAGTATGAGACCATGAGATGCTGCTTGCAGGAGTGGATAGTACTGTACTTGCAGCCCGATCAAAAACTATGGTGTTATAACTCCAAGATGTAGCTGTCTCAGCTAAGGTGTCAAAGATATTGTCAGGTCCAGCCTGCAGCGCTGTGAAGTTGCTATGCGTTCCTTTATCTGCTGCGCCATCAACGTTGCTTTGTTGGTCGACGAAGTCCTCTAGGTCGTCTATCGTTACGCTGTATGATCTGAATGTCATATAGTTTTCGTCGTTGCTTTGTAGGTTGTTTAGTGAGCCGCTTACATGGGTTGTTGAGCCTAGGAGATTGTATCCTAATGGATGATGTTGGATGGTTGAGGTTGCGGAGATTGTGCTGCCGGTGGTGAAGTAGTCGTTGTCTACGGCTTGGACGCTTATTGGAAGTGATCCCGAAATGCGAGTGCCAGCAATAATATTATAATCGCTTGGGTAGTGGAGTGGTGTTGGAGGCGAAGTAACGCTGACCGAGGCGCTTGTGCCGTTCATCGAGATTATGCTTATCCCAGCCGTTCCCGCCTCCAACCTTACCTTCGGCCCCTCGGCCCTTATCGGCGACGCCTGCACATACATAATGTTCAAGACGCTTGCCCACATAAACTCCGTTAGACCTAGGCTTAGCGCTAGAAGAACGCTCAGAGCCAACGTGCCAGCGCACTTAAGCCACCTCATGGAGCATCAAGCCTACCATAAACTGAGAGAATTAGGAAAAAATTAGGAGAGAAGATTCCGGATTTACTCTCCTAGAGCTGTTAATCTCAACGTTAATGATACGGAGTCTGTTGTTAGAGCCCCAGCCCTCCACTTAACCTCCAATTGTATGCGTAGCACTCCACCGCCCGAGATTGTCACATCACCGGTTGAGCCGCTTGCGCCTGGACCAATTCCTATCGTGCTTCCCACCTGATTACTCCCGCTAAACAATTTTATATGTAGATATTCCAATTTGTCGGTGTTCCCGCTTGATGAGACGACTTCGAGACTGATAGTTCTGGGCGATGAGTCAAAGTTTTTAATCTTGGCTATTTCCGTGTATATTCTTGTCGCGTTTGGCCAGCCAGATATGCTATTGAATTTTATGTATGTTCCGTTCGTCCCTATTTGTGCGCCGGCAGCCTCGCTATCTTCACCCAAAATAAATTGGATTTTAGCCCCTTCAACAGTTACGGGCGAGATGTCAGCATAAAGTATGTTGTATACTGCTGCGCTGACGGCGGCTATCGCCAATGCTATTAGGAGGAGGGCTAGTATCTCCAAGGAGGCTTGCCCTTTCCTTCTCCTTCTCCTAAGGAACATTCCCATCTCACCAAATTACCCTTGTTTATCTTTGACCTAGACTCTTGGAATCGGCTAACACTATAGATTTACAGGTATATTTTTAAAAAATAGATTATGAAGAGGAAATATGGTTTTCAAAACCACCCTTATCCCCTAAGATTTTTAAATGCAATGGTTATCTATGGCTGAATGGAGAGATGGTGCTAAGTGGACAGGTCGCCAACCAGAGTCCTAATAGTTGCAACATTATCGCATGTTATGCAGCACATTTACGTTGGCTCATCGATTCTCCTGCCACTCATAGTTAGCGAGCTGGGACTGAATTATAGGGAGTTTGGCCTAGCGGTGGCGGTCTCATCCCTCCTAGGTGGACTATCCCAGATAATCTTTAGCCTCGCCAGCCGAAGGGTCGCTAGGCATATACTTTTAGGCATGGGTAACATAATGCTCTCCCTAGGAACCCTCCTAACCGGGCTCTCACGTAAGCTTGTAGACTTTGCGGCTGCTAGGCTAATCTCGAACATTGGGGTTGCGCCGCAGCATCCGATGGGGACGGCCATAGTCAGCGAGAGGTTTAGTGGTAAGGCTCTCGGTAGGGCTATAGGCCTCCATTACGGCCTAGCCTACATAGGGAATATTATCGGTCCAGCCCTAATGACCATTCTATCGGTCGCTGTTGGATGGAGAAGCACACTGCTCATCTTCTCTATCCCAGCATTCCTAACTGGGCTGGTGGTGATCTGGTATTTAGGTGGGATGGGTGTGGGGCAAGGCAGAACCAGGAAAGATCAGCCCGCTGTGAGGACCAGCCTGAAAGATGATTTAGCAGCGCTCCTGAGGGTTAGGAGCATAATATTAATCTTTGTAGCCCAGGCATTACTCTCCGGCGGGCTGGAGATAGGCGTGCTAACCACATATATTCCAATATTCCTCGCAGATTTTTTAGGAATGGAAGTTTACGAGAGGGGGATAGTTTACACTATTGGGCTGCTTGGCGGGGTTATTGGGCCGATCCTTCTTGGAGGATACGCTGGGCGCATAGGATACATTAAAACAGCAGCCCCCTCAATATTGCTCGCATCTACACTAATATATCTCCTAGCTCTCTATGATGTGGGAGTGAATAGCGTGATACTTGCCCTACACCTATTCGCACTAATGTTCCTAACCTTCTCGCTGCCAACCCTCCTCCAGTCACACTTGGTTAGGGCTACAAGCGGTTATGGTAGAGACCTGGTTATAGGAATGTTCTTCACAATGGCCTTCCTATTCAATTCACTCTGGGCCGGAGTAATAGGCTACATAGTGGACATATATGAATCCTTTAGGCCGGCCCTAATGGTCATGGGCACACTTGGGCTCGTAGCGCTCGCAACCCTACTAGGCCAGATGAGGGATATATCAGCAGCCTAGTCCATCCCCCTAATCTCCACTAGAAACCTTCGCAGATCATCCTCCGATATCGGAATTTTATATCTGCCATTTATCGATGCCATCTCACCTATCCGCCTTGGGAGAACAAACATTATTTTGCCACCTTCAATCTTCTTATCGTAGTATAAGGCTCTGATTAAATCGTCCACGCTAAATTCCATCTTGAGTGGAAGCCCAAACATCTCAAGCAGCCTATTCTGCCTAGCCCACTCATCCACGCTCCAAAAACCCAATCTAACAGCAACCCAGCCCGATATCCTCATACCAACGGAGACGGCCTCACCATGCGGGCACTTGTAGCCGCTGAGCCGCTCAAGGGCGTGGGCTGGCGTATGCCCATAATTCAAGATTGCCCTCTTATTCTCCTCTCGAGGATCCTCCTCCACAATCCTCTTCTTTATTATACATGATGCCCTTATAATGTGGAATAGGGCTTCCCTATCGCGCCTCTTAATCCTTTCGACATTAGACTCAAGATAATCAAATAGGCTCCGATCGCATATCACACCATACTTAACGACCTCAGATAGGCCGCTGATGAACTCCCTTTCGGGAAGGGATTCGAGTAGCGATGGATCAATATAAACCCTCTTAGGCTGATAGAATGAACCTATAAGATTCTTCCCATCCACCGTATCCACACCGGTCTTTCCACCTATGCTACTATCGACCTGGGAAAGCAGCGTTGTTGGAACCTGAATATAGGGAATTCCCCGCATATATACCGAGGCGACGAAGCCGCTTAAATCGCCAACAACTCCACCGCCTAAGGCGATGATAGCGGACTTCCTATCAACCCCCTCCCTAAGGAGCCTCCCAACCAAATAGCCCACCATATCTAGGCTCTTCGACCCCTCCCCGGCTGGAAAATCTATGAGGCAGGCGCTGACACCTTCCTCCCTAAATCCTTCCAGCAGCCTCTCGCCATAGAGCCCCCTTATGCTGGAATCAGTTATTATCGCATATTTATTCCCTATGGGATTCTCCTTTAGATCTGACGGGATCCTATCTAATAATCCATAACCCACTAGAATATCATATGACTCGTCAACAACCTCCTTTAAGGCTAAATGCAGCCTCTCAACCATCCACTTTCACATCTAGGGAATTAAGCGGCAAACTAAATCTTTCATTGAAATATGAATATAAATCTTCACGCCTAAATACCCCGGAGACGAGTGGATTCAGCGCTGAGTGACAAGCCTAATCCTCCATAGAATTAAGCATGTAAATCTTCTTGCAGACATCAATTATCTTCTTAAGCTCTGATGGGAGGATCATCTGCGGGCCATCTGAGAGGGCCTCATTAGGATTATAATGGACCTCAATCATGAGCCCATGAGCCCCAGCCGCTATGGCAGCCTTACTCATTGGATAGATTAGATCCCTACGGCCAGTTCCGTGGCTTGGATCAACTATTATGGGCAGATACGTCTCCTTCTTTATCACTGGAACAGCACTTAAGTCTAGGCTGTAACGCGTGAACTGCCTACCCCTACCAACCGGAATAATACCCCTCTCACACAATATGACATCCTTATTTCCTTGAGCCACTGCCCTCTCGGAGAACGATAAGAACTCCTCTATACTCGCACCGAAATTCCTCTTTATCAGTATGGGCTTCTTTTGCTTAGCAGCCTCCTCAATCAAGTCCTGATTATACATGTTCCTAGCGCCTATCTGAAGTATATCAACATACTTCGCAACTAGCTCAACATGCCTCTCGCTCCTAACCTCCGATATGGTTGGCATACCATACTCCTCACCAGCCCTAGCGAGCAGCTCCAGACCCTCCTCGCCCAATCCCTGGAAAGAATGGACTGATGTTCTGGGCTTAAAGGCTCCGCCGCGCAATATGTCGGCGCCAGCCTCACTAACCTCCCTAGCGATTCGGAAAATCTGCTCCTTGCTCTCAACAGCGCATGGCCCAGCTATGAAGACGGGCCTATTCTTGCCTCCAATCTTCACACCCTTAACCTCTACGACCCTATCTTCTGGAAAGAATGAGCGGGCGACAAGCCTATATGGCGAGGTGATTCTATAAGCCTTCTCGACCCCGGGCAGTAGGGCCAGCCTATCAAAGTCCACCTTATCCTCATCGCCTATCAAGCCAAGTATTGTCTGAAATTCACCCCTAGAAATATCAACCCTTAAACCATACTTCTCCTTAACAAACCTAGCGACGCGCTCAATATCCTCCTCGCTCGCACCAGGCCTCATCACAATAGCCATATGCGATCATAACCCCTACAAACAACAAATGAAAATCTATCTAAACCACAAAAATTTAAACTTAACTCAGCAACAAACCGAAAAAGTAAAATCTGACACAAAAATAAATTCAGAAATTAGAGAGAGCGGGGGTACCCGAGCCAGGTCCAAATAGAAAGAAAGGGTCAGATAGGCCCCTCTAGGATAGGGGGGAGGACTTAAGATCCTCTGGCGTAGGCCGTCGTGGGTTCAAATCCCACCCCCCGCACCAGCACCCCTAGTTCTGGTGCTCTTCACATTTCCAACAAGACTACTATGAGCTGAAGCGCTTGATATCCCTTCCATTGATTTCGGTCTACCAGTTATAGCCTTTATGATCACATTCTCGTATCCGCAATCTTTACCTGGCCCCTCAGCACCCTGCTACAAGTGATCTTCGCTGTTTTCTTAGCTATATGGGTGATTTCGCCCACAGAAATTCCATGTTTAGGCTCCTAAGTATTCCTACTGAGAATAGAATGCCCTCTATATCCTGCCTAATAATGGAGTAATTAAAAACCTCTTTTCCGCCAATTGACTCTATAGAGAGAACGTCAGCTCCATTCGCCGCAGCTTTAT
>Ga0209394_1000737_pt1 | contig 23265 bp, 21 predicted proteins | sample JNZ201metaG_FD_184122 | JGI IMG/M metagenome (GOLD analysis project Ga0209394, IMG submission 184122) | Hot spring microbial communities from Jinze hot spring, China to study Microbial Dark Matter (Phase II) - JNZ 20120812A (SPAdes) (version 3) ... | reverse complement strand
CACCAAAATTAACGAAGGATTTAAAACCAATAATAATCGCTGGTTTAGTTGAATATGAGCATGTAGGTAGCAAATCCATTAAGAAAATTATTGAAAAATACAAACCTATCTTAGGCTTACATGGACATATACATGAATCAGGAGGATTTGATTACATAGGTAAAACATTGATCTTAAATCCTGGAAGTGAATACAGTGAAGGTGTTTTGAAAGCATATATAATTGAACTAGATAAAGATGGTGTTAAGAACTTTTGGCGCTTAGAGGGTTAATCTTGGATAAATCCGAATAGGAAATATATCCATCCACAATAAGTGATCTTAGATATCTACAATAGGATACATGTGAAAACTATTCTAGATTTAATAATAGCATATAGTAATCTAAGACTAAGATAAATTTGAGTTTAGCCGTAATCTTCTAATGAATTTCTCTCCATTAAAAGATGTAGCGGGATGAGAAGAGGTATTATAATAAGTGCAAGCGGATTCTTCTATTAAACAAGAACAAATTAGAAACAATTTAAATTATAGAGTTTTAAATGAATTGGATACTTGGCTTAAATCCATAAATCTACTCCTATTATCACTGCTAATTAGCATATAATAAGTATTTATCTGCAAAAAATGGTATATTTTAAATCAAATTATGGATTTTATATTCAATTTACTGCTAAAAAATGGAAATATTTATATATATGATTACCAAAAAATTGTATTGAAGGTGATGAAAATTAACTTAAAAACCATTAAGTATAATAAAATGGGTATAAGCCCAGTAATAGCAACAGTAATAATAGTAGCGGTAACAATAACTGTTGCAGTAGCAATATCATACTGGATGGGTGGAATTGCAGGGCTATACACAAGATTCGAGAAAATCGAAATAACTTATGCCACGGTAGTACATGACGATACGCCTGCTGGATGGAATATAACTTTGGGTGTGAAAAATACTGGTTCAGCTGATGCAACAATAGATAACATATTCCTTAACGGAGTTCCTATAAGTAATGTTCAAAATGCAAAAGTTAACAATACTGACTTCAATTCTTTATCTTTAAAAAGTGGTGAATCAAAAGTTATCATAATATTTATCCCTGAGGGTGCTGCGATAGGTGGCGGTAAGGCTTCTTCCGGTTTAAGTCTTGAGATTAAATTGCATACTGCTGCCGGTAAGGATTATCCAAAGATCATAACTTTGCCATAGATGATATATGTTTCACATAATTACCCCCTTTTCTTTTTTGGGGTGGTGTAAGTGTTGAAGTTGAGTAAATTTAAGTTTCCTTCTGGTGTTAATAATAAGTTTTCTAGTGTTGTTATTGTTAAAGATGTTATGGTTCATCAGCCCCCTGAGGATTGTAATGTTTTGATGGATTATTGGGTTTATGAGCCGTATGCTAAGATTGTTATTGCTGAAGATGTTTCTGGCGGTTTAAAGTATTATGTTTTGGAGGATCCTTTAACTTTTGGTGAGAGGATGATTCTTGATAAGATTTTATCTTTTATTGTTAGAGAGAGGGATCCTCCTAAGGGTGATGTGGATAGAGTTAAATTCGTTGTTTCTGAAGCTGAAGCTTTAATGAATAAGTATAAGAGGCTTCGTCCTTCTTCTGAGGCTTCTAAGAATAAGATTTTGTATTATGTTTCTAGGGAACTTGCAGGTTTTGGTCCTATTCATCCAATTATGCTTGATCCCAATATTGAGGATATTTCTTGTAATGGTGTTGGTTTACCGGTTTATGTTTATCATAGGGTTTTTGAGAGTCTTCCTACGAATATTGTTTTTGTTAATGAGGAGGCTCTTGATGATTTTATAATTAAGCTTGCTCATCTTTCTGGTAAGCATGTTTCTAGTGCAAATCCGGTTGTGGATGCTACTCTCCCTGGTAAGCATAGGCTTGCAGCTACTTTTATGCGTGAAGTTTCTAATTTTGGTAGTTCATTTTGTATTAGGAAGTTTAGGGAGAGACCATTTTCTATTGTTGAGCTTATCTCCATGGGTACTGTTAATGAGTGGATTGCAGCTTATTTGTGGATGATCGTGGAGAATAAGATGAGTGTTATGATTCTTGGTGGTACTGGTGCTGGTAAAACCACTATGTTGAATGCTATTTTAAGTTTAATTAGACCTGAAGTTAAAATTGTTACTGTTGAAGAAACTGCTGAAATAAATCTTCATCATGAGAATTGGGTTTCCTTTGTTAGTAGGGAGGAATTGGAATTTTCTGGTGTTAAAGCTAGGTCTATACGTCTATTTGATCTTGTTAAAACTTCACTTAGGTATAGACCTGATTATCTTATTGTGGGTGAAGTTAGAGGTGAAGAAGCTTATGTTCTATTTCAAGCTTTAGCTACTGGGCATGGCGGTATGTCTACTATGCATGCTGATAGTTTGGATTATGCTGTTAAAAGGCTTACTTCTCCACCGATGAATATATCTCCACTTTATATGCCTCTCATGAATGTTTGGCTTCATATTGAACGTATGAGTGATTTAAAATTTAATGGTCGTGGTAGTGTTAGGAGGGTTAAAACTATTTGGGAGATGGATTCTGATGGGAGTGATATTGTTGTTGCTGAATGGATTCCTGAGGGATTCTTCCATACAGATTTTGGAAGTAGCCTTCTGCTTAAGAAATTGAGTCGTAAGATTGGTTTATCAATGAATATTTTGTTATCGGAATTGGAGAATAGAGCTAATTATTTGAAGAAGCTACTTGATCGTGGTATTACATCCCATAAAAGTGTTGCTGAAGCTATTAGAAACTACTATAAGTCTTATGCTGAGAATTTTGGGATTACTAATTCTTTAACTATAAATAATGGTGTTGGTTGATGGCGAATTTCAAAGGTTTTTGTTACAATCTTTTTGGCTTTTTTGGTGATAAATTTGCATCTATATTTCCTTGGATTGATAAGTGGATTGAAGTTTCAGGTTTAAAGATTCATCCTTCAGTTTATTTCTCCATAACTTCCTTTATCTTAATTTTATCTACATTTCCCTCAATTCTCTTCATATTATTGGTGTTTATTGCATTTTTACAAATTGATTTACCTCAACCATTATTTAACCTGTTTTATTCACTCTCATTTCTACCAATACCTTTAATAATATTCTTAATAATCTTACCTCTCATAGTATTTTCTTTATCCCTATTTCTTCCAATATTTATTTCTAAAAGTAAGATTTATGGTTTTGAACTTGAATTGCCTTATCTTTCTGCATATTTAACGATTATGGTGTCAAGTGGATTATCATTGTATAGAGGTCTTAAGAGGGTTATGAATAGCAAGGTCTTTAGTAGGGCTGGTATGTATGTGAGTGAAGTTGAAGTTTCATCTATAGCTAAGGGTATTGATCCACTTTATATTCTTGAAGATTTTGCCAGTAAAATTAATGTTAAAGGATTTAAAGAGCTTGTTTCAGGTTATATTTCTACATTGAGGAGTGGTGGTGATGTTGCTGATTATGTTTATAATAGGACTGAAATCTTATTTCAAGAAATGCTTTCTAGGGTGAAGGCTGTTGCTGATAGACTTGGTCTTTTAATGGAGGCTTTAATAACTGTTTTATGTCTTGGGGGTATAGGTTTAAACCTCTTCTTCATATGCTCTATGTCTATGAGTGATGTTCTTGGCATTCCAGCTATGAATGGAGATATATTCTTTATATTCTCCTTTATCCTTTTACCGTTGATAAATATAATTTTCATATATTTTGCTGATTCAACTCAAATAAGTTATCCAGAAAAAGTTTTTAAGAGGTATATTCCCTTTCTAATACTCTTACCAATACTTTTCGTCACCATTTTTCTAATAGTAATTCCATATGTTTTCGATAATCCTATCCCACAATTCCTAAATCCCATTGTTGAATTTGTTAAGGATATTGCAAGTAGTAGAGCTGGTAATGTTGGATTTACTCCATCAATAATTCTTTGTTTAACTTTAATTATAATTAGTATTCCAGCTGCTATCTATGATATCTTTCTCTCTAAAATTGAATCTGCATATGAATCTGGTTTAACAAGTTTTCTTAGGGATCTTGTGGAAGTTAGGAAGAGTGGTTTACCTCCAGAAAAATGTCTAATTCTACTTTCTAATAGGAGGTATGGTAGGTTTAATAAAATCTTAGATAATGTTAGGAGGGGTATTATCTGGGGTTTACCATTACGTAAAATTTTTGAAAAAGTTTTTAATGAATTGGATAATTGGCTTGTTTCTGTAAATCTATTCCTATTAGTGGATACCATTGAGATTGGTGGTGGAAGTATTGAAACTCTTGAGTCTATGACTAAGTTTTCTGAGACTTCTATGCTTGTTGAAAAAGAGAGGAAAGCTTTACTAAAACCTTTAATTCTTGTACCATATTTTGGAGCTATATTACTAATTCTTGTTGGAATATCCTTTCTATCATTTATGAATAATATGTTGAGTATTTCTGGTAGTTCTCTTCCAATGGTTAGTTTAATTAAAATTCTTATGACTCCACTACCCATACAAATCTATACACTTGGTTTAGCTGCTGGTAAGATGAGTAGTGGTAGAGTTTCTGGAGGTTTTATTCATGCAATATTATTAACAACTATCGCTTTGATGGCTATACTCTTTAATTCTTCGATAAATCTCTCTGGATTTATTATGGGGGGTTAACAATTGGGTAGAGCTTCTACTGAAAATAGACATAGTTTTGGTGCTTCTGAAATAATTGGGAATTTGATTATAGCTGCCACTATAATGGTTATCACTATTATTTCTGCTAATTTAGCTTTTACTATTATTGAAGTTCAAGCTGCTCAAGCTGAATTTGAGAGTATAAAGGATTCTATGATCATTCTTGCTGATATAATTGAAGAAGTTAGTAGTAGGATGTATTCTTCTGGTTATGTTAAATTTAATTGTAAATATGGTCGTATAGATTTTCTTAAAGATAATGTTCATGTTGAAGTTTATTTGATTACTGAAATTAATAGTACTAAGATTATTGATGATTATACTTCAAGTATTAGGTATACTTCTAGTTTGAGTTTTTCTGTAGTTGATGAGTATATTAGAGGTAGTAGTGGTATAGGGATTGGAGAATATTCTCAAGTTATTTCCATTAGAACTCTAATGAGTTATGGTTTTCCATCTATAATTTTGAGTGGTGGTAGTATTAGATTTCTTAGGGAGGGTGAAATATTTCTTTTTAGTAGGGGGATTTATACAAACGTTTATGGGCTTGTCTTTATAAGGTTGAAAATAGGTTTAACTTTTGGTTCTGGAAGTATTAATGTTAAAGCTTATAGTAAAAATGTTTTATTAAAAACTTTCTTTGTTGATTCCAATGGTATTTTAAAATTGTTTTTGAATGGTGTTCTCATTGATTCCAAGGGTATTATTTCTCCAGCAATATTGTATGTAGCTTTATTGGAGGTTGAATTATCAACTGTGTGAGGTGATGGTATTGACATCTATAATCACCCATATATTCTCTCTATCTTCATTATTGATAATATTGTTTGCTTCCATAGTTTTTGTTCAAGATATGCAATTACTAAGTGTTATGAATACTTCAAGATTTCTTTGTATGGAGATTTCACATAGAATTGCTTCTGATATTTCCAATCTCGTTAATATCGCTTTAACTACGGGTTCTAATAATATGATTATGGTTAAGGAACTTAATATTCCAAGTAATATTTTGGGTAGAAGTTTTATTGTCAGTTTAAAGGTTTATGGTGGATTTTATTATGTTGAAGTTGGAATTATTGATTGGGAATGGGTTAATTCTTCATCTATAATTCCATTGAAAGCTTCATCTGATAAAGTTGTCTTTGAATTTGAAAGTGGGATTCTTCATTTTAGGGATAAAACAATTTATTATTCAAGTTCTTTTCTTGGAGGTGTTAAGAATTTGGTGATTTGGGTTTTTAAAGATAATCAATTGGTTAAAATTGGTTTAGGGGTGATGAAGAATTGAATAGTTGGATGGAATATGTTCTTTCAGCCTTCCTACTTGTACTCCTATTTTTATCTACTGTAACATACTTTATTCCTGTCTCTCTGTATAGAGCTACGTATATAGCTGAAGGTCAACTTCAATTGGAAGCTGAAAAGGTTTTAAATCAATTACTTTTATCTCCAGGTGATCCTCCAGATTGGGGTTGCCTCAATATTTCCATTTCTGAATTGAAAGCCTTTGGTTTAGCTGCTATTAATGGTGAAAGTTATAGTTTAGATGCTGATAAATTAATTAGGGTATTTGATTTCAGTTTAAGTGAATTTTCAAATATTGTACCTATTAATTTAAATGATGTAATTAGTATACTTGGCTTAAAGGGTAAATATGGTTTGTATATGAAGCTTACACCTGCATTAAATTTATCTTTGCATAAGATTTCTGATTATGTTTATAGGGTTGTTGTTAAAACTCATGAAGATATTCCTGTTGTTAATGCTAAGATTAAAGCTGTTAGAATTGCTGCATACTTTGATAATAATGAGAAAACCGTTACTTATGTTGAAGATGTTTTAGATAGTGTTTATACTGATTATGATGGTAGTGCAATTTTAAATTTCACTGAAATCGGGATGGAGGGTGGTGTTGGCTTCTTTATGGTTTTATATGTTGATTTTCATGGTTTTTCCGTTGTTTCAAGTTTTATTTATGGTAATAGTGGTTATGGTGTTATAATTGGAAACGATCTTTATGTTGGTCATATAGATGATGATTTCAATTTACAGGAGATTAAAACTAGGAAGGGTAAACCTAATAATCCTGGTGGTGGCGCTATACATCTACTTCCTGCAGCTTTAATTGTTACTCCAAAATCCATTGAATCAACAGTGCTTTTTGATGGAAAAATTCTACCAATAACTCCTCAAGGTGGTGCTAGACCATACTATAAATTTGAACTTGAAGGTTTAGATTCTGATGCTGTTATTGTGGCTTTTGTAATTAAGAATCTTGGTCAATATAAGTTGGTTGTAGCTAGGAGGGCATATAATTCTCTTGAGGGTGGTGTAAGAGGATTTGATAATAGTGTTTTTGCTCGTGGAGTTCATGTTAGAAGACTCGTAAAGATATGTGGCTTCTTATATTATTTTGATATTGTTTTATGGAGGATTGTGGAAGAGGGTTAATCAATGAATAGAATTGGGCAATTTAGAATTATTGAAACCCTAATAACTATTTTCTTAGTTATTGGGTCTATGATTATTGCAGTAAATTTACAGAAGGTTCCAAGTTCTTGGATTACTTATAGTGGTGAAGATCTTAAGAATATGGCTTTCAATATACTATGTGAAATCTCTATACCCATCATTGAACATGAAATTTTCAATCAAAATGAGAATTGGGAGAACAATATATTTTTTGCATTAAATACATTAATTCCCAAAAATATTTACTTCAATATAACCATATATGAAGTACTTCCCATGGATTCTAACGTTTCATTATTGAAAGTTGTTAATAGAATACCAATAACTAACGTCCCAATTAATTATTATGGTAGAATTATGGAGGCTAAATCTGCTATTTATGTGCATACTTCAATGGATGGTAGAGTGTATATGATTGTTTTAACTTTGATTAGAGGTGGAGGAGGTTGAAAAAGGATTCTAGAGGGCAGCTTCCAATAATTATTGCTATAACTTTAAGTGGTATAATTATTTTTTCTGCATTAATTGCCTATAGAACTTCTTTACTTCCTAAGAGTATTGAGAGTTCTGATTGGATCCATGTAATAGTAAATGTTGATAGAGATTTTAAACGTATACTCAGAATTTCTCTAGCCAATTTTACACGTGAATTAATTGAAACGGGAAATGCAACTTCCTCTGAGTTTAAAGCTAGAGTTAAACTTGAAGTTTGGAGAATTGCGTTTTCACTGGGTTATGTTGCTTCAAACTTAAATATTAGTATACATCCTAAAGGTAAAATTCTACTTAATGAATTCAGCTATACACTTCAAATAATTAAAGATGGTTCTATTTACAATCAGATTATTAATATCCCATATTTGAAGATTAAAGACGGGTTCTTCTTCAATTATAGTTGGGATCAGCCTTACAGTGTATCAATGGCTTATGCATCAATAAATCTAGATGTAGCTAAAGATGGAGTTTATGGTTGGAATAATTCATATACGGTCTTTTCATCTATAAATGTAACGAAGATAATTATAGATTCAAATTTGAATATCATTATGATATACTTTAATTTCTGTACTGAAGATGATTCATATTCAAAACTTAATGAAAATTGTATTTCCATTATTATTAATGATACTCCAATATCCTTTGATAGTTTAATCTATTATGGTTTAGGTAATTATAGTGTTAAAGCAAAATACACTTCTTACCCTCAAAAAATAGCTTTAATTGTAACTGATTGTAGGGGTATAATTGTTGTATCCAAAGTAATTCTCAATTAATTTTCTATTTACGAAACATTTATATATTTCATATGTAATTTATCGTTGGTGTTGACACGTGGCAACAACTAATATGAATAAAAAAGAGGTCGTTAAAGAAATTTTAAAGGAGTTGCATAAAGGTGTTAGTATAGATGTTTTGAAGGAGAAGTTTAGTGATGTTTTGAAGAGTATTTCTCCAATGGAAATACCATTAATTGAGCAGGAACTAGTTAAAGAGGGTATCCCAATTCAAGAAATTCTAAAATTATGTGATTTACATGTTGCCTTATTTAGAGATTTCCTAGTTTCAAGAGAACTTAGTAATATTCCAAAGGGGCATCCATTAGAATTATTGTTAAAGGAGAATGAATATTTGCTTAAGGGAGCTGAAGCTTTAAATATTTATGCTATGGCTTTAACTAAAGCTTTTGGTGATGATGAAAGGAAATCTCTATACTCAAGTATTAGGGATGTTTTAAATGATTTGAGGAAGATACGTATTCATTATAGGAAGATTCAGATGTTAATATTCCCCTATCTTGAAAGACGTGGTATAACTGCTGTTCCAAGGGTTCTCTGGGGTCGTGAAGATGAAGTTATCGTTAAAATGAGGAGTTTATTTAGATTAATGGATTCAATGGATTACCAGGAGATTTCTAAGAGAGCTATTGAATTAGCTAATGCTATTAGTGAAATAATATTTAGGGAAAATAGAATACTATTCCCAGCTGTTTGGTCATTATTTTCTGAAGGTGAATGGGCTGCATTTATGAATGAAGCTAATAGGATTGGTTGGATTGTGAAATCTGATGTGGAATATATCTCTAGAGAGAAGCCTATTATGCCATATGAAATTAAAGGTGTAATTACAGAGGAGCAATTGAATAAACTTCCACAGGAAATGAAGATTATGGCTTTAAGTGGTGGTGTACGTCCAGATGAATATAAATTGATTAGAAATGGAGATTTAGATTTGGATACTGGATTCTTAAATATAAACGAGATTAAAAATATATTTCCAAGTTTACCATTGGAATTAACTTTTGCTGATGTAGATGATAGAGTTAGATTTTTTGTTGAAAGTAGGCTTCATAAAGGTTTTGTTAGAACAAAAACTATTTTGGGTAGGAGAGTTGAATATTGTCATCCACCGAGACTTGAAGCTTTTATTAGGAAAGTTTTAGATGAACTTAAGAGTGGAGTTAAAGATCATGAAGTCTTCTGGACTAAGATGGGTGATAGAATTCTTAGAGTAATAGTTATTGCAGTTAAAGATGTTGATGGAAGATATCTTGGCACTTTAGAGATTGTTGAAGATTTAACTGAAGTTGTAGAGAATCCTGAAGAAGTGAAAAAGAAGATATTGGTAGTATAGTTATGAGGAATCCATTGGAAATTGGCTATAGGTATGTAATTCCATCTTTGAAATCTCATTTAGTTAGATTACTCAATAATGAGTATGGTTTTGATCAAGTGGATATAAGTAGAATGCTTAAAATGTCTAGATCTACAGTTTCAAGGTATATATCTATGAAGCGTGGTTCAACAATTGATTTAACAATTTTTAGTGATGTTAACAATATGCTTAAAGACCTTGCTAATAAATTAATACGTGGAGAATTGGATAAGTACCTCTTGGAATTTGAATTTATTCGAATTACAATGTATATTTTAGGTAATAAGTATCTTTGTGGATTTCATGCGAAATTGGATTTAGATGTAAATCCAAATACATGTATGATATGCCCAAAGATATTTGGAAGTTTAAAAATTAATTATTTAATTGGTAATATATGATTGAGTGATCTATTGATGGAAGGCATCTCTCTAAATGATGTTTTGAATAGGGTTATTGAAGAATATAATAGGTTTAGAAGTCCTGAAGCTATTGCTTCAATAATTAAATTAGAAGATAATTACTTTATAATATCTTTTAAAGGACACTTCTGTTTTACATGTGGATTTTATGATTGGTTTGAAGATTTTAGATTGATATTAGAGGATTATGGTTTTAAAACTGAAATTAATGAGATAAATCAAGTGGATTTAGATTGCTTCCATGTAAAATTTACTTTAAAGTCTTGATTAATTTGCTCCCAGTATTCTGGTGGTTCACCATATCTAACTCTTTCCTTTGAATTCCATTTAAACCTCCATAAACCTCTACCAACATCCTCCGATGCTAATTTTAATTCTACCAACCCTAGTTTTATGATTTCTAATATAGCCGATGAAATTCCTCATATATCTCAATAAATTATGAAATATAAGAATATGAATAGTTCAATTTCACATTTTAGAAACCTTTAAAATCTAAATTAAACTACTTTTAAAGGTGTTTAAATGGTTTTGGCGAGGATTATTGGTACGAGTAATGCAGGGCCCTTCTTAAGTATTGGTATTGAAATTTTGAAGAAGGGTGGATCAGCTATTGATGCTGTGGAAGCTACTGTTAATGCCGTGGAAGATTATCCCTTTGAGTATACTGTTGGTTATGGTGGTATACCTAATCTTTTAGGTGAAGTTGAACTTGATGCTTCTATTATGGATGGAAAAACCTTAAGAGCTGGTGCTGTTGCAGGTATAAAACATTTTAAAAATCCAATTTCCATTGCAAGGAAGATTATGGAATTAACACCACACGTTCTATTGATAGGTGAAGGAGCTGAACTATTCGCTGAAACCATAGGATTTAAGAAATGTGAATTATTAACTGAAAACTCTAAAAAGATCTATAACGCTTTTCTTAAAGATGCAATAGATAAACTTGAGGGAATATTTGAAGATGAAGAAGCTAAAATCCACTTATATCAGTATGTTAAAGATTTTAAGTTAAGGGATTGGTATGAGAAGTTGCATGTGAAACATGAAGGTACAACAAATGTTATTGCTATGGATTCTGAGGGAAATATATGTGTTGGTGTTTCCACTAGTGGAACACCATTAAAACTTCCTGGTAGAGTTGGAGATTCAGCTATTATTGGAGCTGGAAATTATGCTGATAATAATTATGGTGGAGCTGCATGCACTGGAAGAGGAGAATTAACCATAAGATGCTCCACTGCAAAAAGCATAATATACTATCTTAAAGAAGGTTTAAGTGTGGAAGAAGCATGTATAAAGGCGATAAAAGATATAAATAGATTAAATGAAAAGGGAGGAGTAAACTGTATAGCTATGGATAAAAATGGAAATACATGGGCTGCATCCAATAGAAGAACACCAATATACTACTACATGGATATCAACATGGAAAAACCAGAAAAGAGGGAGGGGTCCCTAATAAAACAATAATACAATACTCTTTTACATATGTTAAAACTTATACATGAAAAGATTTAAATACAAAACCTACATAAAATGTATTTTTGGAGGTGGTTTAACCCCCAACCAATTAATTAATTGGTATAAACCACTCATACAATAAATACAACCACTCCCTTTTAAAACAATATGAAATCTCTTAAACCTTCCCAAATTTTTGGAGGGGGGCAACGACCAATAAACCATCCCCAATATCTCCATCATTCTTCATCAAAACAAGCTTAACATTAAACCAGCAATGTAATAAGATTCAAACCAACCTTTTTGGAGAACCACTATTAACATTATTAAAGGCTCCCCAGCCACCCATAAGCTTGTATACATTGTAACCTTCATTGTTATCAATTGATTTAAGGTCGCCCCAAACCTCCAAACTACACTATTTTTAATATCTTCTCATTTTTCAACAAACATGGTTACTTAAGAAATAATTTCAATAATTGTATAAATTATAATATAAATATAATGTATTAAGAAGAGGAAGACTTAGAATTCTACAATAGTTGCAATAAAGTTATAAGTATAATTATGATTAGTATAATTGTGATTAGTATAATTAGATTTAGTGATCTTGATAGATGGAGAAATGTAGGTAGATGGGTTCTTGTTTATGGTAGGAGAAAGACTGGGAAGAGTTATTTCATTAGGAATAATGTGAAATGGAATCAGTATTATTTTGTTGGAAGGAGTGGCGATATATTTATTGATGATGAGAAAATAAGTTATGAAACCTTTAGAAGAGAAGTTCTTCAAAGGTTAGAAGGTGGGGAAATTGTAGTTATTGATGAAGTGCAAAGACTTCCAAGAGAGTTTTTCGATTTACTCCATAAAATTGGAGTGAAGGGTAATTTAATAGTAATTTCATCAACCCTCTGGCTTACAAAAGAATTATTAGAAAGTAGATCACCATTATTAGGTTTATTCTCAGAATTTCAAATGAATCTAATAGATGAAAGAGACATAATATTAAACTTACAAAATTATGTTAAAGATACAAAGAAACTCATAGAATATGCAGTATTCCTTAGAGAACCATGGCTGATTCCAATATGGGAACAAGCAGAAGATATATTCAATGTAATACCCTTCAATGTAAAGATTACAATACCAGCTCTCATTGGAGAAATATTCATAGAAGAAGAAAGAGAATATTCTCGTATTTATGATGCAATACTAAAAGCTGTAGCCAATGGAAAACAAATATCAACGGAAATAGCATCCCACTTATACTCACTTAAACTCATACCAAAGGATGATCCAAGCATGATACAACCATTCCTAAAAATATTACAAAGCATAGGTTTAATAGAAAAGATAAAAATCTATGATAAAAACAAATACTACTATAGACATTCATCCCCAATAATAGACTACTACTATTACCTAGATGCAAAATATGGAATAAGTGAAAGAGAAATCCAAACAATACAAGCAAGAAAAACATTAGAAACAAAACTACCAAAATACATTGAACAATTCATAATGAACTTAACATCAAAAACCCTAGGACTATGGCCAGAGAAGATAGTAAACAAAAACTATGAAATAGATATAGCACTACTAGACTACAAAAAACTAAAAGCAATAATAGAAGTTAAATGGAAAAAGGAAATAACCAATGAAACCATTAGAGAAGTAGAAGAGAAAATGGAGAAATACAATTGCAGAAAAATACTCATAGTACCAAATGAAGAAGAAATCCCACAACAACCAAAGAAAATAGAAGTATGGGACGCAAAGAAAATACTAGAAATCATACAATCCAAACAGAAAACATAACTCTAATGACGATATCTATAACCACCTCTTTCACCTAAACTTTCCCATTAAATTTAATAAACATAACATTTACACTTGTTTTTTGATGTACAATTTTACATTTTCTCTATAGTCTTTATAAAGGTATCCTTCATTTTCATTTGATCATTAAAATTCAACATACCAAATATCATTTTTCAACATTATCATTTAAATCTTTTAACATTTTAACAATGTAGGTTATCATGGTATTCTTATCACTTCCACTGGAACTTCAATAACATTCTCTATCCTCGCATCAGTTGTTACAATTATCCCTTTCAACATAATAGCCAATGCTACTAAATATGAATCTGCCAATGACAATCTATCATAATACTTAAGTTTTATTCTAGCAGCTTCAATAGTCTGCTTCTCATCCGGAGAAACAACAATTATCGGACTATTCCTAATTAACTTATTCCTAACTAAAGTTGATTCCCAACCAAATACTCTCGCATAATTATATAGAAATTCAGCTAAATTAATCTCACTAATATAAGCTTCAGAAACCTTCTCATAGACCTCATCCATATACCTTTTAGACTCTAAAACTCCTGCAAAAAATGCAGAAAGAAAACCAGCGTCAAGAATGTACTTCCTTCTCAACTTCTCCCACCCTAGACTTCACTATCAACCTAGCTACTTCAAGAGCCTTTAAACCATCAACACCAAAAAGACTCCTAAAATCTTCAGGAACCTTAATCCTAACACCACCCTCATCAACAAAAAGCTCAACAACAGACCCCTCAGCAATACCCAACTTCCTCCTAACTTCAGCTGGAATAACAATAATACCTTTCCTATGCACCTTAACCCTATAAACTTCCATAAAAATCAACTAGATATAGTTAAACCATGAATATAAAGTTTAACGTTTAACCACATGGATACTTCATTTAAACTTTTGTTTTACATAATCTTTATAATCGTATAAAACCTAAATTACTGCATAAAATAGTAATAGAGGAATATTAAATAAGCATTCTAATAAAAATTGACAGAAAGTTTATTTGCATCACGTTCATTTAATAGTGAAAATGGTATTTTAACAAGACATTAAATCTAAATTATTAATGTAAAATATATAATCCATTCAAAGCAGTAACAAAATTACATAGGAGGATATCGCCTCAACCATGAATAAGATTAAGAAATTTATTCGATCAATGTTATTATTGTTTGGTAAATAATGTTATTTATTGTGGTTTGAGTTGTTGGGCTATATCTTTTAATTTGTCTTCCACGATTCTGCCTTTTTCCATTATTAGGTTATCATTGAACCATATTGATGAGTTTAATGTTATTCCATCTGTATGTGTCGGTGCTGGTATTGGTTCACCGCCAGTCAATCCTGAACCTACATAGCCAATGCCCCATTCAGTGGCGCCCCATATTCTTTCAGCTTCAACTATATTTCCCGTTAATTTAGCTCCTGGATTTACTCCCATGGCTACATGTGCTAATCTAAACATTTGTGGGTGATTGAAACTTTTCAACCAGTTTTCGAAGGCTGTGGCTTCTCTTCCACCTTCTATCCTCTTTATTTCACCTTTTTCAATGTAGAGTTTTATGGGTTCTTTAAGTGGTTCTGTGAATGGTGGGTTTATTATGCCATCAAACACTATTACGCCATTTATGGATTCAAAGGTGGGCGCCCAACTTATTTGTCCAGGTACCATGTGTGATCCTGGTATGGATGCATCACCCTTATGATTTCTTATTGGATGTTTTGGATTCATTTCAAATTTTACATCAGTTCCAGCTGGACTTGTTATCCTCACATTTCTCGTCTTCTTTAACATTTCAACAAGTGTATCCTGAAGTTTTTGGAGGAGGGGGATATTAACCTGCCCTATAAGTCTAACCAGCTGGTCAACGCCCATACCAGCTAAACACATGTATCTAAGCTTCCTATTCTCTTTAAAGGCATTTTCAAATACTGTAGAGTAGAGGAGCCATTGATAATTGAATTCTATCCAAACATCAACTTTTGATAGTAATGCACTTAAAGCTTCAACAGGTACCACTAGATCTGTTTGTTTACCTACACCATAAGGTGAAGCAAGCATCCAAATTGCAACAACTTTAGCATTAGCATTTTGAGCTGCACTAGCCACAGCATCTACAACTCTTTCATCAGACATGGTATCAGCAGTTACTGCAACAACTTCATTGGGTTTAACCTTAAAAACATCGTTTACTAATATGTGAGCTGCATGATACAATTCCCACTCATAAAATTTAGTCATAACTTCACCATTTTCTCTCACCTATACTTAGTATGCATATAAACATTTTGGATTATAAATTAGCTGCTTAATACTTAAAAGAGGTTATAGCCATAAATTATAGGTTGGGTGTATTACCATTGGTTCACTTAATAGGACTTATTAGGGTAGTAACTTTAACAGATGAGTACATGTTGAATCTTCACGGTAAAATAATTGAAAAAGTTTTTCCAGAATTGAAGGTTATTAGTAAATGTATTGAAGGCCATCCTAAAGGCCTATACGATAGAGAATCTGTAGAGAAGGCGAAACCAAAAATACTCAGATTAGCACAAGAATTTGAGAAGCAAGGTGTTGAAGCTATTATCATTAGTTGTGTTGCAGATCCCGCAGTAAATGAAGCTAGAAGAGAATTGAAAATACCTATAATAGGTGCAGGTTCTGCTGCTGCATCCATAGCCCTTGCCCTCGGAGAGAGAATTGGTATATTGAATCTTACTGATGAAACACCTGAAGTTATTAGAAAGATACTTAAAGATCATCTTGTTAAAGAAGTTGCACCAAAAGATGTAAAGAATACTTTAGATCTATTAACAGATTGGGGTAGAAAAGCTGCAATAGAAGCCCTTAAATTACTCATTGAAGATAAAGTTGACACCATTATACTGGGTTGTACGGGTTACTCCACCATAGGCTTTGCCAAAATAGCTAAAGAATTAACCAATATACCCCTCATAGATCCCATAATAGCTGCAGGAACTATAACACTCAGCACCCTTAAACAGAAAGAATTTTTCTTTTGAACTCAAACATATACTCATTTTAATTAGGATTTCTTTGTTAAACCATAATGAAGCAAAATTTTACCTACAATACTAAAGCAAAGCTTTTCTATATTATAGGTTTAATTAAAATAAGTCTTCTGCCACCATAGTATGATGTAGTTATGGGAATATTGTTTTGATTACTCTTTGAAATTCTTTGATGACATCTTTATTGTTTGGCGTTAAATGGTCTATTATTTGTATTCCAAGAGTTTTTAATTGTTGTTTTATATTGTTTGGTATTGATTTTGTAGATGTTAGAAGCATGTGGTCAGGCTTATAATTTCGTAAGTATTGGATCACTTGTTTTTCTAAATCCGTTTGCCATTTATCGAATTCTTCATTTTTACATTCAATAATCAAATCTATTTTCTCAAGTTCGTTTGCATATGGATGTTTACCTTTACAAATAACGATATCAGGTCTAATGGCAGCTTTACCCTTTTCTGGTTTTCTAGTTAGAATATGTTCCATTGAATTACGTTGGAACTCAAACCATATTGAGAAGCATTCATTCCCCCTTTTAGCAAAGATTGGATTAACTGGACCCTGTCTAATAAGAACACGTGATTCTCCGATAGTATCTCTAATAGATTCTATATTTAAAGCATTGTAAGTTAACATCATAATCCACATTTGATTTATCCACTTCATAGCTACATTCAAACTCTTTAACCTTGCTATATCATTTTGGAGACTTAAAGATGCAAAAAGACCTAATTCAGGATTTTTAAACACCCTATTGATATTAGAGGCGGATTTTAGAAAATCTATCTTAAAACCGAGTCTACTAGCATATTCTTTAACTTCACTTATCATAATCACGTAATCCCTTTTAAACTCTAAAATTCTCCTTCTCAATAACGGATCTACAACTTCTATTTCTAATTGAAAGAGTTCTTCATTTTTAACAATTCTTTTACTACCCCAGTCCAGAAATTTATCACCTTCAAAAGCATATACAATTAACCTTCCAGAATTAGTAAAGTAAAATAGATAAATCGTTTTACCTTTAACACTATCTCTCGTAACCTCATATTTAATAAAACCGTCCTCCTTTATTTCTCTTAAAGAATATTCATTTATACGTCGAAGAATATTCCCTTCACGAACATAATAAAACGTACTTCCTTTAGCTTTACAATGTTCTTCCCATACCACTATGATATCATTTATCAAGATTTTAGCATCCCACTAAATCATCATCTATATTTATAATTATGATTTGTGGTGATATTAGATAGAAAAATGGGAAAGGATTTTACATTTTTACTGTTAAGTCTTCTATGTTTTTGCTGTATTTGGTTACTGGTTCTGGTTTCTGTTTTCCTATTATTACTGTGTCTGAGTGTCTGAATCCTCCGAAACCGTAAATGTATATTCCAGGTTCAACTGAAGTTACCATTCCATATTTCATGATCCTGTAGTTGAAGGCTGTATCATGCCAATATTCATGTCCAGCTAAGCCCATTCCATGTCCAGTTCTATGCATAATGTATTCTCCAAATCCTGCTTCTTCAATAATTTTTTGTGCTGTTGAATCTATATCGCATACTCTTCTTCCTTCAATACATACTTCTAGAGCTGCGATTTGAGCTTTTGTCGCTATTTCGAAATACTTTAACTGTTTTTCAGAGGGTTTACCTACGAAAAATGTACGTTCATTTTCCACGTGATACCTATTTAAAACTACTCCTATACCATTTACAATTACATCTCCAATTTGAATCTTCCTACCAGAATATCCTCCAGGTCCATGTGGCATAGCGCTAAATGGACCGTCACCAGTACCTCCAGCAAAAACTTGAATTTCATAATCAGGGTATTTTTCAGTGGCAATTCTAGTTAATTCTAAAGTTGTTTCAGCTCCAATTTCAAGTAGGGTTTTTCCTGGTTTAATCTTTTCTTTAAATATTTCTTGTCCAATATCACTTAATTCACCTGCACGTCTCATTAAATTCAATTCTTCTTCACATTTAACAAGACGCATATCCCTTAAAAGTCTATGAGCATCCACTATGCTTACCTCTGTTAAATATCCTCTAATTCTTTCTTGCAACATATGAGGATTATCACAAGCAATTTTACCACGATCTAAACCCTTCTCTTCTAGAAGTCCAGAGAAATATTTACCCCACTCCACTACTGTTGGTAGCCTATTCACTTGTCTTGGATGTTCAACATAGAAATATGCTTCTTTAATTATCCCTCTACCCTGCTCCAAGTGGAATTTGAAGCTATTAGTTGAAAGTTCATTTAGAAATAGGAATGGTTCACCATCTAGAGGTATAACAGCGGCTACAGGTCTCTCCCATGGAGCAACATCCAAAAAGAAACCAGAAACATAGGTAATGTTAAGTGAATCCAAAACTACTAAAGCCTTTAAATCACGTTTAGAAAGATACTCCTTTATCCTATCATGTCTATCCTTCAATACACTATAACTCCAACCATCAGTATAACCCATGAAAACTCACCAAATAAACCTAGGAGATAAATAAATTTAAGAATTACTAAAAGAGGTAAATTAATAGTTATGATGAATGGCGGGCTTATAGACAGAAGTAAGGATGAAGAAACTATGGGGGGCTGAACAAACTAAAATTAGCATTAATCTTTCCAAACTTATTTTCAGAAATATTGTAATTTAAAAGTTGAAAGGAAAGGAATTCTCCCCTATATATCGACAATAACAATTATTCAAAAAGAAGGAGGAATAAAGCGAAGATTATTTCTTAAGATTTATATTGAAATTATTTATAGTTGTTTATCGTATTTTGATTTGAGACGGCTTCTATTTGTATTCCATATAGTTTTGAGTATAATCCTCCTTCTTTTAATAGTTCTTCATGGGTTCCTTCTTCAACTATTCTTCCATCTTCTATAACTATTATTTTGTTTGCTCTTGTTATGGTTTGTAGTCTATGTGCAATTATTATGGTTGTTTTTCCTTTAATCAATTTTTCTAATGCTTGTTGTAGTTTTGCTTCTGTATGTGGGTCTATGCTGCTTGTGGCTTCATCTAATATTATTATTGTTGGGTTTGATATGAATACTCTTAGGAAGGATACCATTTGCCTTTGCCCTACTGATAGATTTTTCCCTCCCTCTAGTACTGGGGTTTCTAATCCCTTTGGTAGTGTTTTCACTATTTCTTCTAATCCCAATGTTTTTATTGCGTTTTCTACATCTACTCTATTGGCGTTTGGATTTGCTAATAATATATTGTCTAATACTGTTCCTGAGATTAGTAAGGGTTCTTGTGGTATCATTATCATTGAGCTTCTAAGTATATTTAATTTGTATCTTTCTATGTTTACTCCATCAATTAGTATTTCACCGTTCCATGGTTCATAGAATCTTAGTAGTAGGTTTATTATGGTTGTTTTCCCTGCTCCTGTTGGTCCCACTATAGCTGTGAATTCTCCTGGGTTTACTTTGAAACTTACGTTTTTGAGTACTGGTATATCCTTTTTGTATCCGAAGGTTACATTTCTAAATTCTATTTCTCCAATTCTTGGTGGAACTTCTATTTCCCCTAAATCTTTCTCTACTTCCCAATCTAGAAATGTAAATACTCTTTCTGTTGCTGCTAGTGTTGATTGTATCATTGTTAAGAACATTACCAACATTCTTATTGGTCTGAAGAATGAGCTTAGATAATTGTAGAAGGCTATTAATGTTCCTAAACTTATAGCTCCACTTATCATTAGGCTTCCACCATAAACTAGTATTGCTACTACACCTACTGCTTCTATTATTGCCATTAATGGGCTCATGGTTGATGATACTGCTTCTGCTTGTACATTTGTTCTAAGGGTTTCTTCACTAACTCTTCTAAATTCCTCTATGTTTCTCTGTCTTCTAAATGAGAATGATTGTACTATTGCTGCTCCCGATACGTCTTGTGATACTCTACTAGTTATTTCAGCTATCTTTCTTCTGGTTTCTCTATATGCCCTTCTAGCTTTTCTAATTATAATGTAGTTTACAGTTATTATTATTGGTATTAATGCGTAGATTATTAAGCTTAGGTTTGGGCTTAAGCTCCACATCATTATTATTGCTCCACTAAGTGTTACCATGTCTGCGATCATATTTATTAATCCCATAGTTGCCATTCCACCTATGGTGTCAACGTCATTCATTATTCTAGAAACTATCTTACCAGTTGCTTCTTCTGAAATTTGATCTAACCTTAACCTATACAAGTGATTATACATTTTACATCTTAGGTCATACATTATTTTGCTCATTAAGTATGATGATGAGTAATCTCCAGCGAAGTTCGCCATTAAACTTGTTAGTATTAAAGATAGGTATACTATACTCCAATATGTTAATGCACTTATACTTCCATAAACTATGCTATCCACCAAGTACTTCATTATGAAGGGTGAAGCTATTGAGAATATTATTCTGAAGACTACTGAAAGCACCATTAAAGTAAAATGTAATTTATAGTTTAGGGATAGTTTAATTAATCTACCTATTAAAACTCTATCTGGATACTTTCTTTCCCTTTCAGTTTTTTCTTCATCAAATCTAAACCAAAACATTCCTATCCCTCCTAAATTTCTGGTGGTTTATTACTTATTGCTCCAATTAATTTTGAGTATAATCCTCCCTTTACAATAAGTTCTTCATGTCTCCCCTCTTCTACCACTCTACCATCATCAATAACAATTATTCTATCTGCAAGTCTCATGGTGCTAGGTCTTTGTGTTATCATTATTACTGTTTTACCCTTAAAGTGTTTTGTAACTGCATCATATATTGCCTTTTCAGTTTCTGCATCTACATTTGACATTGAATCATCTAATATTATTATCTTTGGGTCTATCAATAGAGTTCTAGCTATGGCAAGTCTCTGTCTTTGTCCTCCTGAAAGGTTTATGCCTCTTTCTCCAACTATTGTATTATAACCTTGTGGTAAACTTGATATGAATTCATGTAGCATTGCAATTTTAGCTACATTTTCAATTTCTTCCATGGATGCTTCGGGTTTTCCATATGCAATATTGTTTCTTATGGTTTCTGGGAATATATATATGTCTTGATGTACAATTCCAATATTCCTTCTAAGAGAATCAAGTTTTATGTTTTTAACATCGATACCATCAATTAAAATTGAACCTTTTTGTGCATCGTATAGTCTAGGTATTAAATGGACTAATGTGCTCTTACCACTTCCAGCTGGACCTACAATAGCCACTACTTCTCCAGGATTTACCTTAAAGCTTATACCCTTTAAAATCCAATTCTTCCCATCATAACTAAACCATACATCTCTTAATTCCACTTCACCTCTCTTAACTTCTATGGGTATAGCGTTTTCAGCTTCTTTAACTTCAGGTTCAGTTTTTAGGATTTCAAAGATTCTTGATGCTGCTGCTAAACCATGGACGTATTGAACTGTAAAGAATCCTATGGATATGAAAGGCCAAGTTATCATTCCAGCATACATAGCCATAGCCACTAAGCTTCCTATATCCATAATTCCACTAGTTACCATTCCCCCTCCAATCCAAATAACTATTAAAACGCTTAAGCTAGATATGAATCCTACAAATGGCCATGTTGAAGCTCTCAATTTTGCTGCTTTAAGAGATAAATGTAGATGCTTATTGCTTGTGGATATAAATCTATTCCAAAGTAGATTGAAGGCATTTAATGCTCTTACAACTCTTAATCCACTGGTAACTTCAGTTACATGTGAAGTTATTTGTCCATACAATTCTCTAGAGAGATCAAATATGTTTCTCATATTCTTCGCGAAACGTCTAACTAAGAAGAATATTATTGTAAGTGGAGCTATAGCATATAATGTTAAAGTTACATTTATTGAAGTCATAAAGTATAGTGCTGCTGCTAAAGTGAATATTGCACTAATTAAACCTGTAAACGCCATACGCATAAACCCAGTAATTACTTCAACATCACCAGTAGCTCGCGCTACAAGTTGACCAGTATCAATACGTTTATAAAATCCAAGTGAAAGTTCTTGTAGATGCTTGTAGACATCGTTTCTAAGGTTGAAAGCAACTTTTTGAGAAGTATATTGTGAAATAATATTTGTGATATAACCAATAAAGCCTTGAGCAATTATAAGGGCTATTATCGGTAGAGTTAATGGTAAAATATAATCCAATCTATTTTCAACAAGCATATTTACAGCTCTCCCAGTGAGAATTGGCGTATACATACCAGCTAAAGAACCAATTAATGTGAGAATTACAATTAATAGAATAAATTTCCATTGTTTAACCACATAGTAGAGCAATCGCATACTTTGCTTCATAATTTCACCCCTACATCAAATGGGGGAATACTAATATTTTTCGTAAACAAATCATCGCTATGCACTAGTTATTTCACCTATACATGTATTTAATATACCTATATATATTACTTACTTTAAAATTAACTAAACATTCATTTCACGATATGTTAGTTTAACCTTTTATGTTTCCTCCTTCTTTAAATTTAGATTCTTCTTATTGTTTATATGTATTCTTTATTTTGATGTAGAGTGATGTATATAAGCCTGCGGCTAATTGAATTTTAACCAATTTATCAATGTTTATTACAGTATAATTTAATTCTCTCTCCAATTTTTCAGCTCTAATTTCTAATTCGTTTTCCATGATACTTAATACTTCACTTATAATGCTATCTCCTT
>Ga0209394_1000736_pt1 | contig 23265 bp, 21 predicted proteins | sample JNZ201metaG_FD_184122 | JGI IMG/M metagenome (GOLD analysis project Ga0209394, IMG submission 184122) | Hot spring microbial communities from Jinze hot spring, China to study Microbial Dark Matter (Phase II) - JNZ 20120812A (SPAdes) (version 3) ... | reverse complement strand
GCTGGGAAGTCCCGATGAGGTCGCGAGGATAGCCTTAGTTCTCGCAAGCGACCTCTCCTCTTACATGACCGGCGCAATAATCCCAGTTGATGGCGGATATCTCTCAGCCTAAAGTAACCATTAAATCTAGGCGAAAAACGATGATTAAACGGGGGCCCGTAGCTCAGCCTGGCGGAGCGCCCGGCTCATAACCGGGTGGTCGTGGGTTCGAATCCCACCGGGCCCATCATATTTGCCGCGCCCTTCTTAAGCCGAAAGGAGCAAGTGTATTATCTTTCATCAAAATTCGGGATTAAAAAATAAAGTGGGAATGGGAATGTTCTGATCTAATATCTGGTTTTAGGTATGGGCTTTAACTCCGTTCCTGAAGGCGCGATGGCCCTCAAGTATACGTCTTCGATTACTCCCCTATTCTCTGGCGGGTTGTAGAAAGCCTCGATTAACCTATCATAATCAAGCCTCTCGACGATGGCGTTGGCGACTCTTATAGCATTCATAGTGTTTGTTAGGGCAGTTTCAACTGGAATCCTCTCCGGATTTATGTCTATTCCAAAGTACCTGTTATAGCCATACATTTTCAGCACTAGGAGGGCCGAGACGAGCTCATTCCATCCAAGAACTCCAACGTCTAAGTCTTGGTCATAATTTCCGAGCGGTTGACTGTTCCAGTGGGTGTGAAATAATCTGCCTTCGCGCATTATTGATGCTAGAGCTAATGAAAGCTCCTCATAGCCCATGAAGATGTGGCCGACTTCCGGATTAAGCCCGACTATCCTGTAACCTTGCTCCAGCAAGCGCTTATTCTCGGGATTCCTCAGCCTCCTCTCCACGTAGTTGGCTAGGAGTATGCCATTTGCGGTATTCCGGTATATCGTATTCCCTCTGGGCTCATAGGGCTTCGGCTCTAGAGCGACGGGCATGCCTGGAACCTCATCTATCGCCTCAGCTAATCCCGATTCATATCTCTCCCAGAGGTAGTAGAAGTTTACTCCAAGGGGGTTCTCATAGCCATCCATAGCGCCTGTCCATATCACTATAAACTCTGCTCCAACCTCTTTCGCGAGCTTCATGGCCTCAATCGTTCTCTTGATAGACTCTCGCCTAACCTCATCTATAGGGCTCGAGAATGAGCCGAATTCAAATTTCTTTTCGTAGAATAGGTTTGGTGAAACCATGATCACCTTAATTCCTGTCTCTTTTTCAAGCCTCTTGTAGAGATCGATGTTATCCCAGTTTATCTCGTTCGGGTAATGTGCTTCAAGCCTAAATGTCTTGTCAACTAGCCCATTATCATACATCCATGCAACCTTATTTAAGATGTCCTCGATTGTGCCCTGCTTGACATATGGTTCATGAAATCTGCCAGGCCCTGGATAGAAGAACCAGACCCCTGCGGAGAATTTCAATTCAAGCTTAAATGTCTTCAAATGCTTTAACAATTCATCTTTATCCCTCTGAATCATCTGACTTCTTGTATTCAACATGGTGCAGAAATGATGTTTATGATTGGTTTTAAGTTTTGCTCCTTCTCGAAGCCGAATGCGCTAAGTTGGCTAAGCTCAGCCGATGCTAAGTTATGGGAATTATGCTCGGATGAAAAGGCTAAATATCGTTCTCATGGTGTGCTTGATTATATTGGGGAGAAGTCATGCCTGTTGATCGTGCTGGGGATCATTTTAGGTGGTGGATCGCATACACGCAACCGCTACCATCGTGGGAAGTCAACGATCTCGAGATGATGAGGAACTTGATCGCGGAAAAGCCTCCAAATAAGGCGATAGAACACCCGTCTCTGGTCGGCTTTCTAGCTGGTTATTTTCAAGCGGTCGGAGAGATGGGCTACCTAGAGATGGAGCTTGGGAGCGAGAGAATATACGTTCCATTTGCACAACTTACTGGCGAAAAAGAGGTCATCGAGAAGATTGTCAGACTAGTTGGCGATGCGCAAGAAATCGCGGAAGAAAGAAATTCCATTAGAACTCTTTTCACGGGCCTTAGAGCCATAATCTTCCTCCGAATCATCTCGCCATTCCTTCTGGGCAAGGCCAGGGAATTAGCTGATGAGATGATAAGTAATGGTTATAAAATTTCCGATGTTAAAAGGGCTGAAGCTCTTCTCAATAGGCTTCAGATAGAAAAAGTGGAGGAGGTGCAAAGAGAGCCTATAAGAATTTTGAAAAAAACTTGCAAGAGGCGATAGGATGCTCCTATGGGGTGATTTCCGAGATCTTCGAGCGATCATGAGCCTTTCCACGAGCTCATATTATTGATCTGACGTATTCTATGCTTTCTCTGAGATCATGCGCGGAGCACTCGAGTGATAGCTCCCCATCGAATCCCGCATTCTTCAGCTTGTTGATTATCTCCTTTATTGGGACTATGCCCTTCCCGATTGCTGTTCCGAAGGGGATTCCCGTCATCCCCTTGTATTTCTCATAGGTTTCTCGATCCAGATCCTTGAGGTGTATATGCATTACTCTATCGATTACGGCATCCAACATCTCTATGGGGTTGGTGCCGAAAAGCGTGACATTTCCCGTATCAAAGTTGACCCCGAAATAATCGGAAAGCTCGGGAGGGACTAAGTCCAGAATTTTCAGCATAGTCTTTGTTTGAACGGTGTATATGTTGTGCGGCTCTATCGTCACCTTTATCCCCAAGTTCTTCGCCTGCCTTAGGATTACGCGTAAATTGATTTTCATCAATTGAAACGCTTCATCCTCCGTGAGATAATCCGGCTTCGGACCCTCCGACGTATTTACTATCTCTGCTCCTATGAGCTTTGCGAATCGAATGGCCTTTATCAAGTAGCATGGTCCGGCCTCACCTACATCCATCAAGTTAGCATGAGAGCTTATGCATATTATCTCTAAACCATAGTCTGAGGCCAATTTCTTGATCTCTATTGGATCGGACTCCAGACTTATTGTTGGATCATATCCGTATAATATGCTTGAGGCCTGCCCGGATATTACTTGGGGCTCCACGGAGTCGAAGCCCAACTCAGATAGGACTTTGAGCATGTACTCGAAGGACCTGCCGGTTTCTCTGAATGCATCTGAATTGCACCCGATTTTCCAGGTCATGTAATCTTTTTTAACGGGGTCTTATATAAGATTTTGATTTTTGCAGAGAAAATGGGGGAGTGAAATTTTGAATGAAGCTGTCCACTTAGCGCTCAGCTGGGCTTAATTTGGACCTTTAGAGCGTTTTCCAGTCTTTTCTCCGCCGTCTCTATGGCCTTGGCGGCTTCTTCCAGAGGGAAGCTGTGAGTTATTAATGGCTTAACGTCAACGAGCCTTCTCTTTATTGCGTTTAATGCCTCGGGAAACGTGTATGGAGAAAGCCATGAAAAGGCGAATTCCACCTCCTTGAGCGTTCCCTCCCATAATGGAATCGATATCGTTGAGGTTGGATCATATCCCGCTCCGCCGAAGAAAACCACGACGGATCTAGCTCCCGCGATGCCAACCGCCAATTGATTTCCCTCGATGCCTCCAGTAGCGACGAAAACCCTATCCACGCCTTTCCCATCAGTCAGCTCCTTAACCTTCTCCGCAGGGTTCTCGGAATAGTATTTCGAGCTCTTTTCCCTCATGTTGATGGCGAAGTCTGCTCCGAGTTTAAGACCAACCTCGAGCCTGTAATCTCTCGTGCCCACCAGTATAACCGGGGATAATCCTGATCGCTTAAGATATTGCACCACCATCAAGCCGATTGGCCCCGGCCCTATCACGGCGGCGGACATTCCCGGAGAAATCCTGAGCTTTCTAATTCCGTGCAAAGCGCATGCAAGGGGCTCGGTGAAGGCTGCCTCCTCAAAACTCACCTCGTCGGGAATCTTATGCAGATAATCATACCTAACAATGCAGTATTCTGCCATTCCACCATTTACGGTTACCCCTAAAACCGTGGGCCTCTCACACATGTTCGGATAGCCCTGCTTGCATGAAAAGCAGGCTCCGCATGCCATTACCGGCTCTGCAACAACCCTATCTCCCTCCTCAAATAACGCTAGTTTTTTAGCTGTCTCTCCAAGTTCTACTATCTCCCCGGAGAACTCATGACCTAGAATTATTGGAGGCGGCACATCCGCTCTCCCGCGCTGATAGTATGCGATGTCGGAACCGCATACCCCGCATGCGACGACCCTCATCAAAACATCGTTCACACCGACCTTTGGCATCGGTAAGTCCTCAACTCTTATAGTCCTTGGACCTCTCAATACCGCAGCTTTCATCGCGCCTCACCCATACTTCTCCACAAGCCTATCCAAAAAATTCTTGCAATCCCTTGTCGCCTCCCAAGCCTGCGGCCAGAAGCATAGATCGAGAGTTAGCCATCCAGAGTATCCAACTTCGTCTAAAGCTTTCATCACTTCATCAAAATCTATTACTCCTAAACCAAATGGGGCATGCGTCGATGTGTTATGCGGATTGAGCGTGTTATCGCTATCAATTAGGTGAACGTGACCTATGTATCCCTTTAGCCTCCTTATGAACTCGGCCGCGATCTTGGATAAGGGAACATCTATTATCTCTAGAGGATGTGGTTGATTTAGTCCTATGCCGCAGCAGTGGGCGTGGCAGGTGTCAACCATGAGCTTGAAGTTCGGGTGATTAACCTCCTTCACTATTTTAATTATCTCGCTTGGTTTATTGAACATGAAGCCCGGCTCAAACTCCCAGACCAAAATGATTCCAGCGTCCTCAGCCAACTTGGCGCATTTCTTAAACATGTCAATAACGCGCTCCATCGCTACGTTCCATGGAACGCCTGGAATCCCCTTTGGACCCGAGACCGTGTCAACCCTCATAATCCTAATATCGAGATCACGACAGAAATCCAGATTAATCTTGAACATTCTTTCATACATCCTTCGCTCTTCCTCGTAATTCGATGCAATGGCGTATCCGCCCATATCCGCCGCATAACCACAAATCTCGAGACCATATGCTTCGACAAGCGATTTCAGATCGCTTCTCTCCTTCTTGGTGGGGTAAAGATCGGGATGCGCATGAGGCTTGAAGCCGGAGAGCTCAACACCGTCAAATCTCAGTTCCGAAAGCATCTTGAAGACCTCTTCCAACGTATAGGGTCTCGCGGCATATGGTGGGAACATATAAGGCCATGTTCCACAAGCAAGAGTATATTTCGCCATAAGAAATTGAATAATTCGGCAATATATAAGCTGTTAAGCGGCAATCGCTAGATTTTCATTCGATCGGCAAGACTGATGAAAAGAGCTATGCAAAAAGAATATCGTTTAGGTTATTTTACTGGGGGTTTAACACCGGGCGGGTACTTTCTCTTTATCTCTTCTATGAGCTGAACAAGCCAGCTGACCGCTGCGTCGAAAACTTTCTTTCCCTTCTCGGCACTTGCTCTAGATGGATATCCGATAACACCGTATTTCAATTGCTTGTACTCGGGCTGAGCGAATGTACCCATGTACCATGGAGTTTTATCTTGTATAACTTCTCCCGGCGCCGCATACCACTTGCTATCTATGAGTGGCTCTGGAGCTTCATCCTTGGCTTTACTCATATTGACGAGCTCCGGGACTAGGTACAGCCCCAAAGAGGTTTCTGTTTCTTCTGCGTGCATGAACTTTGTTTCCATAGTGGACTTTATAGCCGATTTAGCAATCTCCCACAATGTGACGCCGATAACGAAATATCCCTCTAACCCCAATTCCTGGATTGCGACTGGAAGCGCCCACTCCTGCCCATGACAGTTCAATATTATAAACTTGTTATATCCGGCACATGATGCGCCCCTGATTATGTCTTTAACTAAGTTTATGAATGTCTCAGCTCTCAAGGGGATGGTGCCAGCATAGTACCAGTGATGATATGGATGCGCTCCATACCATGGGCATGGTAAAAGCATTACTCCCGTTTTCTCGGCCACGGCTTCGGCAATTTTTATCGCATGATATGAGTCCTCGCCCGTTGGCAGATGCTCCCCGTGCTGCTCAATTGAGCCCACTGGAAGCAGAGCTATATCGCATTTTTTAGCGTGCTCGACGATTTCAGGTCTCGTAAATTCTTGCCACCAGAGTTTCCTTCCCGAAAACATGCGTTATGCAGTGTTAAACTTAGTATTAAGCGTTCCGCACATCTCGGGTAATATGATATCATGAAAAATTAGAAATAGTTAGTATTGTTGTAATAAAAGTGCTCTATCTTTTTCTGCTTTTAATCTTGATTAAAGCGCCTTTCATTATCGTGAATACTCCATCCTCGGTCGTCACCTGCTTTCCGGAATCTGTCATCAGGTCTCTTATTATTGGCTGTCCGTCCACGGGCTCCACTACCACCTCTTCACCAGGATTGACTATCTTCATGCACGTTTTTTCAATCTTGCCGTTGACTTTGGCCACGCAGCATGCGCAGACTCCCTTGTAACATAGGTGTTCTCCAATGAATGCGAGGGTTGGGTCAAGCTCCTCGTATATGTATTTCAGTAACGATAAGACGCTCATAGAGCTTTCCACGGGAACAGTATAGACCTTATAGTATGGAGCCTTGTCCTTCTCAGGATCGAATCTGAAGACTTTGAGGGTCACACTCTTCATACTCAACTCACCTCCTGCGGCATGAGCTTCGTGTATATCGGTTTTCTCGTGAATATTTTCGGTTTGCCCGCCTCCATTTTTATTATCGTCTGAACACGCCAATTCTTATCATCCATTTGCGGGTAGTCTTCTCTATAGTGATGACCTCTGGATTCTTTTCTAAATAAAGCGCATCTTATAGCTAGCTCCGCGACATCCAGCATGAGTTCTGCCTCAATTGCCTCCATTAATGCAAGATTAAAGCGCTTTACATCTGGCACACATAATTTCGGCAACATTTTCTCCCTTAGCATTATTATGTCTTTTAGGCCATTCTCAAGAACTTGCTCATTCCTAATCGGCGCCAGTGCTCTGCCAACAACTTGCCGTATCTGCTTCTTCAAATCGGCCGGACGCGTGCAATCCTCTCTAGGCTTCATATATTTCTCTATCTTATCTTCAATCTTCTTTATTCGGTTCGTTATCTGATCGTGAGATACCGGTATGGATGTCATCTGCTTGGCTCGAATAGCTGCGTATTTCCCAGCTTGAGCCCCTAATGTGTGCGCCGCGGCTAATCCCATGCCAGCAAGCCTATTTGCTCCTTGATATCCTCCAGCACTTTCTCCAGCGGCATAAAGCCCTGGAACGCTGGCCTCGCACTTTTCATTAATGTAGACTCCACCTGACGAATAATGAACTGCTGGGGCCACTTCTATAGGCTCTTCAACGAGGTCTATTCCAGCAGCTTTCTTGATGAATTCGTAATGCTTTGGCGTCATGGTTTCGTAGATTTTTCTAACCTCATCTTTGCCTTTAGGTGATCTGGTGACATCATACCATACACCGCCATGAGGTGTTCCTCTACCTTCTCTTATGACTTGGTAGATTATTCTCATGGCTTCATCCCTTACTGGAAGAGGCTTTGGAAGAATCGGCTTCCAATCTTTATCATAAAGGTTTCCATCCGTAAATTGCGGCGCTAATAGCTCATAGAGCACAACTGTTCCTCTGACGCTTGGGGGCCAGACCAAGTCTGTGCCGTAAAAGTCATTGAACTCAAGATTCACGAGCTCAGCACCGGCCCTGTAACTCATCGCTATATGCGCTCCAGTTAATGTCGGCGGATTATCCGTTAGATCCCATATTCCGGTGTATCCTCCGCATGCCAAGATTACCGATTTAGCTTTTATCGCAATAATATCGCCACTGCTTAAATCAAGACCTAGGGCCCCAACTACCTGCCCATCGCTTTTGAGGAGCTCGAATGCGAAGAAGTTATTCAGCATAGTTACATTTTCATGTTTCGCAAGTTCTGCAGCTATTATAGTGGCGACCGCGTGCCCATTCTCCTCGACAAAAACAGATCTCGGGTAAGTTTGGCCAGGAAAAGGTGTTTGATAAAACCTTCCATCCTCAGTCTTCCTAAACTTAACCCCATATCTCTCCAAATCCAAAATTCTATCACATGCTGTGTATGCTATAACTTCTATAACATTCTGATTACCAATCCATCTGCCATAGATGACGATGTCCTTGAACATTTGCTCCGGAGAATCTCTCGGATCGATACCCTTTGGCCCGAAAGGTGCCTGAATGCTCCAAAGAGCACAATTGGTCGCGCCAAATCTACCTATTATGCCGCGATCAGCAATTATTGTCTCAACATTATTCTCAGCGGCTTCAATAGCTGCTCGACACCCAGCTAATCCTCCACCGATGACCAAAACATCTGCCTCTAATATTTCTGTCATGTTTTCCAATAATCATGGCAATTATTTAAATTTTTAATTCAAAGGATGCGCTCGAATCAGGATTCCTGCATTAAATGCTAGAAAGGAATCTCTTGTTGAAGTTTTGAAATTTCATGGTATGCATAATCTAGGCTTCTGCGGATTGTCCTGTATATCCTGAAGATTTTAGCATAATATTCATGTCTCACAATGTTTGGGGAGAATGTTCTCTCGATCTCAAGTAATTCTTCCAGAGCATCCTTGAAATCTTTGTAGACTCCCGTACCGACGCCCGCCAGCACCGCGGTTCCGAAGGAGGCGTCCTCGTAAGCAGGCTTTATGAGGCTCACTCCAAAGATGTCTGAAATAATCTGGCACCACAGCTGGCTTTTTGCGCCTCCACCGATTATGCTCCACTTCTTTGAAGTGATTCCGAGCTCTTGGAATACTTCAAGGGAATCCATTATAGAGAATGCAACGCCCTCGAGAACAGCCCTGCAAAAATGCTCCCTTTTATGCAGGCTTGTTATTCCTATAAAGCTTCCGCGCAGGTTTGGATCGTAGTAGGGCGCCCCCTCGCCCTCCAGATATGGATGATAAATTAAAACCATAGATCCAGGAGGAGCCTTTTCGGCAAGCTCGTCCATTAATCGGTACGCTGACCTGCCTTCTTCACGGGCCTTTAAAACCTCCATCTCGCAGAACGTATCCCTGAACCACCTATAAGAGGACCCGCATGATGTTGTGGCGGTTTTTGTGAACCAGCCGGGCGGATTATCTCTTATCGTTGGAAGGCAATATGTGACTGCTCTACCCTTCACATCCGGCTTAGGGGTGCTCGTGGTTATCGAGATGACCCCGGCGGTCGCGAGTTTTATGAAGGCATCTCCCTCATCAATCGCGCCCGCGGCGATTGGTTCTGCGGAAACATCATGGCATCCCATAACGATCGGCGTCCCTTCAGGTATTCCTAGTTCTTCCGCGGCTCTCTTAGAAATGTATCCGATCACTGCGTCAGAGCTAAGGGGTCTTGGAAGCAAGGAGCAATCTATTCCAACGGCATCACAAATTTCATGTGACCACTCAAATCTCCTAGCATCGAAGAGCAATGTTCCCATAGCATCCGTGTAATCCGTGCAATGATCCATTTCTCCCGTCAGCCTGTATCTTATATAATCCTTCGCCATAAGTATCGCTCGCGTTCTTTTCCAAATTTCAGGCTCTACTTCCATTATCCAGAGGAGCTGGGGTAATGTGAATAGGGGCTGTATCGGATTATACGTGATCTCCAGAATTTTCTGCTCGCCCAGTTCTTTCTTTATCTTATTCACTTGCTCGACGCTCCTTTTATCCGTCCAGATTATAGTCCTCCTTAACGGCTTTCCCCCATCATCGATCAAGACCGCTGCGTGAGTTTGACCATCAATGGATATGGCGTCAATTCTTCCTTTATCCTCATTTTTCAAAACTTCTTTTACGGCATGAACCATGGATGAATACCATTCTTCCGGATTCTGCTCAGACCACGTTGGCTTAGGATGATATGTTTCATATTCTCTGAATGATGTTTTAATTCTTTTCCGCCTATGATCTATTAGCGTAACTTTACAGCCTCCAGTGCCTATGTCTACTCCAATAAGCATGCTAAGCCCCCGCCAAATAATGCTCATTTAATATGCTGATAATGTCAACCGCTTTAACTCCAACACTATTTAACGAATCTAGGCATCTCGGGCAGGCGGTTACCGCGAGGTCCGCGGGAGCGGACTTTAACATCCTAGCCAAGTTTTCAGCCACTTTATTGGCCCAATACTCACTAATTGGCCGTAGCAGGCCGCCACAGCATAGGGCATGCTCTTTTTCAAATGCCACTTTCATCAATTTTAGCCCGGGTATCTTGTTCAATAACATTCTAGGCGCCTCATAGATCCCTGTTGATCTTCGGCCCAGAAAGCAAGGATCATGATAGACTGCGGTAGCCGCAAGCTTATCAAATTTCATGGCCTTCTTCGATATGAACTCCAGAATATGGACTACTTCTATGTCAGCCAGAGCGACGCCCATCTTGGGGTAATAGACTTTGAAGTTAGCATATGCTAATGGATCGCTTACTATGATCTTACTGATCTTATGCCTTCTCACCTCTTCGAGCAGATTCATCGCCATTCTTCTAGCCTGTTCCCTAAACCCGAGGATGTAAAGCATGTTACCATCCGGCGGCTCGCTCTCTAGGACCTTAACATTCACCGATAGTTTACGCAATAGTTTTATCGTTTCCTCGGCTATTTCAGGATGCTTGCTCCTAATGTCTCCGCCCGCATAATATAGGATCCTCGAATCGCTCTCGAATATTTTTTCCGAGCTCGATAACTTCTCGAGAAGCGCGTCCTCAGAAGTGCCATATGCGTTTCCGTACCTTACTATTTTTTCCCTTAGCTCCTCTATTCTCCGTGAAACCACACCCTCTTCCACAAGCCTATATCGCACTTCTTCTAAGTACTCAGGAGGGTTCGAGGCTTTTGTCTCGCATGCAACATAGCATCTTCCACAATTGGTGCAGTTGTAGAATAAGTACGCAAGGTTTTCGCTCATCTGGATCTCATTGTTCATGAGCTTGTATAGGAGGATCGCCTTGCCAGTCGGTGTGGAATGGTTCACCCTTTGAACGCTGGCGATCGTGCAATAGTGCCTGCACATTAAGTAGCAAAATGCGCAGTTTTTAATCTGTTTTACCGTTTCCTCCGGAAACTCCATCTTACTCACCTTTACAGGCCCAACTTACCAGGATTCATTATCCAATTTGGATCTAGTGATCTTTTAATGCTTCTGAGAATGCTCATTCCAAGCGCGCCGTGCTGCAGCTCCATGTATTTCCCGAGATCCATTCCAATTCCATGGTGATCATTAATTATGCCTCCCATGCGAGCGGTTATTTCAATTGCTGTTTCTATGATCTCCGCTCTGAGCGCTATTGCTTTCTCAGGATCGGCCGGCGGATCCAGCACATAGAATCTTAGATAAACCATTCCGCCGCTTTTAGACCAGTGCGAGAAATGCGCGGCTGTTTGCAGCTGATACATTCCATATCTTAAGTGCAACGTATCTCTAATTGTCCTATATATTTTCAGGAGCTTATCAAATGTTGCTGCTACATCTATTGTTCCATATATCATTGGCAGATTTGAGGATGGTGAGAGCGGGGGGTAATAATGGCGAAATCTTTCATTCCACCATTTACGGGCTGGCCCGTCTCCTAGATAATGCCCCCCGTTCTCTGCGCATATTTCGCGAGCAATTCTTTCCTCGTGCTCGGGTATCTCTCCGAAGCCATCGAAAATTAGTATGAGAAGCGCACCTCTAACTCCCTCAGGAGGAGTATAGGTCTTGAATTTTGATTTCATGACTTCCTCTTCATCATATAATCTCGCTATGGCCGGAGTTACCCTGCTTAAAATCTTAATCATGGACTTGTATCCCTCCTCGAGCGTTCTGAAGGAGAAGGCTGAAAAGATCATTTTCTCCGGCATCGGGTGCAGCTGGAAAATGGCTTTCGTTATTATTCCAAGTGTTCCCTCCGATCCCACGAAGAGCTGGACGAGGTCCGGGCCGATCGCCCCCGTTTGCCTGGGCTTCGTCGGCGTTCTTAAGACCTCGCCATTGGGTAAAACCACCTCAATTCCCAAAACCATGTCTTCGATCTTACCATATTTCGTGGATGCGACTCCGGCGGACCTAGCTGCTAGCATTCCGCCAACTGTAGCGGAGAACATGGAGGCGGGATAATGTCCCATCGTCAGCCCTTTCTCGTTCAATTTCAATTCAAGTTCATAAGCTATTACACCGGCTTCAGCGGTAACGGTCATGGCCTCTTCATTTATCTCAACTCTATTCATGAGCTTCATATCGATAACTATGCCGCCATATATCGGCATAGTTCCGCTCCACACGCCGCTTCCCCCTCCCCAGGGTATTACCGGAGCCCGGAAGCTGCTAGCTATCTTCACTATCTCAGAAACTTCTTCAACATTTTCCGGGAAGACCACTATGTCGGGTAAAGGAGGCTTAATGCTCTTGAAAATGCGGTAGAGAGTTGACCAGCCCGTATCTCCGACATAACTATGCAGTACATGCTCACTGCAGCTCACCCTATCGCCCAGCAACTCGGCTAATCTTCTATACACTAAATCCTTATCAAACGGGTAAACGCGCTTCTCATCTTCATCTAAATCTGAGCAATGCATGAAACTGTGAATAAAATCACATGATTTAAATCTTTCCGATTTTCACTCATTTGCTCATAAAACGAGAGGCTCAAGCCTTATCTTTGGCAATGCTTAAATATTTTTCCAGCCAATGTATTCTCATGGTAAGGTTCGGAATAACTAGTTGGAATTGGGTTTATCCATTCAATCCATCCGTGATTCCATATGTTAAGGAATTGGGGTTTAATGGCATCGAGATACCTGTTGAAAACCCGGAGCTCATGAATGCGCAGCAAATAAAAGAGTACCTGCAATCTTATCAGCTTCGATGCTCCTCTATCTGCGCTGTTATGAGCATGGAGAGGGATCCGACAAGCCCCGATAGAGCATTACGCGAAAATGCGCTCAGGTATCTCAAGTTTTGCGTAGACCTAGCGCATGAGTTGGAATGCGACATTGTAGCTGGGCCCATTTACGCCGCTGTAGGCAAGTGCATATTTGAGGACAAGAAGGCTGCCTGGGAGCTTTCGGTAAAAATGGTGAGGGAGGTGGCGAAATACGCCCTGGATAGAGGAGTCAAGCTCGGAGTTGAGCCGCTTAATAGGTACGAGACCAGCATGGTGAACCTGGTGGATACCGCCATAAAGTACGTTAATGAAGTGGGCTTTCCAAACGTAGGAATACACTTCGACACTTATCACGCGAACATAGAGGAGAAGTCCTTCAGTCAGGCCATAAAGTCAGCGGGAAAGCTCTTACTCCATGTTCATGCTTGCGAGAATGATAGGGGAACTCCGGGTACAGGTCATATACCCTGGGGGGAGGTAGCTCAAGCTCTTAAGGAGATAGGGTATGATAGGTGGCTCGTTATAGAAACATTCCAGCCCGGGATAAAGGAGATAGCTGTCGCTGCATCAATCTGGAGACCCTTAGAAAAAGATCAGGAGACGCTCGCCGCGGAGGGATTGAAATTCCTTAAGTCGCTGTTCAAGTGATGCGATGAATAAAATGAAAAAGTGGGTTGCGATGGAGCATTTAAAGCATTTTTATCTTGTTGATTCCCATTTCCCTGTTTCCGCAGACTTAACTATCGCATCCATTATCTGATTGGCCCTCATTCCATCGTAGAAGGTTGCGCCCCAAGGCTCTATCGGCTTATCGTTTACAATCGCGTCAATGAAGTGGTATATTTCGTGGACAAATGTATGCTCCCAGCCGATTATGTGTCCATGCGGCCACCACTTGTCAATAAATGGGTGCACGCTCTCGGTCACCAATATTGTCTTAAAGCCCCTCTTCTCCAGAGGATCCTTATTCGTGTAAACCTCGAGCTCATTCAATCTCTCCAAGTTGAATACTATTGAGCCCTCGCTTCCATGTATCTCTATTCTCTGATAATTCTTTCTGCCAGCAGCGAATCTGGTGGCCTCGACGCTTCCTATGGCCCCATTACTGAACTTTACTAGTGCTAGGAAGGCATCGTCAACGTCCACCTTTCCCCTCTTCGAGGGGTCCTCCGGCAATGGCCTCTCCTGTATGAAGGTTTTCAGAAGGCCAACCACGGAGTCTATCTCGCCGACTAGGAATCTGGCCAGGTCTATGACGTGCGAGCCCAGATCACCGAGCGCGCCGCTTCCCGCGATATCCTTTCTCAATCTCCAGACCAGTGGAAAGTTTGGATCCATTATCCATTCTTGGAGGTAAACGCCTCTAAACTGGAGTATCTTACCGATGTATCCCTCATCTATCAGCTGTTTAGCGAGCCTAATTGCTGGAACGAATCTGTAGTTGAAGGCGGTCATGTGCTTTATTCCGGCCTTTTCTGCCGCTCGATAGATCTCTTCGGCTTCTTTCCCTGTTCTAGCTAATGGCTTCTCACAGAGTATATGCTTGCCCTGCTCGGCGGCCAATATGCATGGATCATGATGCATATCATTCGGCAAACCATTGTCTACTATTTCCACTTCGGGATCCTTCACGAGGTCCTCCCACTTAGTGTAGTATTTCTTGTATCCAAATCTCCTGGCGGCCTCCCTGACCTTCGCCTCCGTCCTACCGAATATCGCGACGAGCTTCGGCTTTGCCGGCGGTGGGTAGAAGAAGATCGGCATCTTTATAAAGGCATTCGTGTGGGCTTTTCCCATGAAGGCGTAGCCGAGCATTCCGACCCCGATTTCCCTGATCTCTCTCGCCTCCTCGACTTCGCCCATCCTTACGAATCCAACGTCCTTCTTGGACATCTCTCACCACCACACTTTTTCGAGGCGCTTCTTTATTATCAGAGGCTTTAGGAAGGCTATGGTCTTCTCCACGCCATCTTCTCTGCTCATCACGGGATCCTCATGTTCATAGCTTAGGACGTAGTCGTATCCGACCTCCGCCAAGGCGGTTAAAACCCTCTTCCACGGCACTTGACCCCATCCGGGAATTCTGAACCTGAAGCCTCTATCAGGCCTCATCCAAGAGCCCGTTGGTATAACTCCGGATATTCTGACATTTTCCTCGGGCAGTTCTCCGTCCTTGGCATGCGCGTGGAATATCCTATCACCAAACTTCTTTATAAAAATCACGGGGTCTATTAGCTGCCATACCAAGTGGCTTGGATCAAAATTAAATCCAAGCTCCTTCCTGTAGTTCACCGCCTTCAACATCTTCTCAGCGGTCTCTATGTTGTATGCCAATTCCTGCGGGTGCACTTCATGCGCGAATTTTACGCCATTTGCAGCAAAGTGATCCAGAACCTCGCCGAATCGCTGGGCGAAAATATCGAAGAAGCTCTCGTAAATCTTCTCATATGTCGGTGGGAAGATATAGAATGCCCCCCAGTTAGGGCATCCCGTGAAGCCGCATACGACGGGAACCTCTAGCGCGTTTGCGGCTTCAGCTGTTTTCTTCAGTCGCATAATCCCGTACTTTATCTTCTCCTCCGCCGTACCCTTATACCAGATATCCGTCGACTCATCATGTGGGCCCAGTATTAGTTGTCCCTCCAAATGATTCGATAGGGCGGATATTATCATGTTATGGCCTTCGACGAGCTTCCTGAGCTCTCCCGCCCCTCCACTGAGGACCTTATCGATATCTAGATGATTACTTCCTTTCCAAGCGGCTAATTCTACGGCCTCATATCCCAGGCTTGATGTATATTTCAGCACTTTCTCGAGGGGCTCCTCATTATAGAGAACGGTGAAAATTCCTATTCGCATGTCAAATCACGAATATTAATGTTTTCTCGGGTTAATTATATACTTTATCCCGATAATATTAGCTCTAACGCCTGAATGTCATCACATGGAGATATCATTTCCCTAAGTAGCAGGAGATGATAAAACGAGTGATGTTGATGTTATATTATGACCTTCTCGGTTTCCTTATCTATTAGTCTCACGTGCTCGGCATCTATCTTCAGCCAGATTTCTGAGCCTTCTCGTCCCGGAAAACTGCCAGGCCATAGCGCTCTCAGCGTAACATCATCCACCTTTACTTCGACTAGCGTTGAGGATCCCATGTTTTCGAAGACCTCGACCACCCCCTTAAGCGCGCCGGGCACTCGGCTTAGCGACAGCTCTATGAAGTGAGGCCTTATGCCGATTATGAAATCTTTCGTCGCCTCTCCAATTTTCTCAACTAGGACGTTTGCGAGCGGTGTAAGATCGATCCTCTGCCCACTGATGTCCGCGTAAGCCATCTCTCTCGAGATGTGAACCGTTGCATCAACGAAGTTTATTGATGGGGATCCTATGAAGAAGGCGACAAACTTGTTTACAGGATGGTGGTAAATATTGTGCGGCGTGTCAAATTGCTGTAGGACTCCATCCTTCAATATTGCTATCCTATCCGCCAGGGTCATGGCATCCAGCTGATCGTGCGTGACATATATCATCGTTTGCTCCAGCTCAGCATGTATCTTCTTTATCTGCGAGCGTAAAACCTCTCTGGTCTTAGCGTCAAGATTGCTGAGGGGTTCATCTAATATGAAGACCCTGGAGCTTCTTACTATCGCTTTGGCTATCGAAACTTTTTGCAAGGTTCCCATATCCAGCTGGAAATGCCTATAGTTCAGATATTTCTCTAAGCCTAATAGTTCGGCCACCCACATAACTTTCTTCCTAATCTCGTCTTTACTAAGACCCTCAGCTTTCAGGGGGAGTGAGATGTTTTCGTAAACCGTTAGCGATGGATAAATCGCGGGGAACTGGAACACCATCGAGACATTTCTTTCGGATGGAGGCAGATCTGTCACCCGCTCCTCATCAAAGTATATCTCACCTTCCGTGGGAGTTTCTAATCCAGCAATCATCCTCATCATCGTGGTTTTTCCGGATCCGCTTGGTCCCAGCAAGCATGTTAATTCTCCATGCCTTATTTCCATGTTAACCCTATTCACCGCTATTAGATCTCCAAATCTTTTAGTCAGGTTTTCTAATTTTATGGTGGTCACAGCACGTTCACCTCGCCACGAAATGTGGTGCCAATATTATTGACATCCCGATAACGAAGATAAGAACGCATGCTATTATCGCGATCCACCTCAGAAGATCCTTCAAGTATGTTTCTCCAAGCTCTGTTCTTCTGGGCAGGTAGCCACTTAAGACGAATATCACGGCACCTATGGCAAGAATTCCATAACCATAGGTGTAGAGCTGGGGTGTTATCGGCTGAAAGACTAGCACGAGCCCTAGAAGCGAGAGAATTAGTCCAATCATCTCTACCTTTCTAATTTTTATCCTCATATTAGGACCACCTCGGTTTTTGGATCTATGATATGCGCTTTGCTCATATTTATTTTGATCCACACATGCTCGCCATATTTAACGCTGAAGAATCCTCTTACCAGGATTTTTAATTCATTTTCTCCAAGCTTACAGGTTACAACTGTTTCATGCCCGAGCGGCTCAGCTATAAGCGCCTTTGCCTCTAGAGAGCCCTCTTGCCTCTCTTTTAATATGAGTATGTCTTCTGGCCTTATCGCTAGTATTATCTTGTCCCCGCTGAGTTTATTGATCCAGTCACCGGCGATGTTGGAGATATTTATCGTCACACCTCCCTCGACTAGATATAGGGAGCCATCTTTCATCTTTAATTCGCCTTCTATCATGTTTATCGTTGGACTTCCTACAAATGTTGCGACAAATTTGCTCACCGGGTGATTGTAGATCTCCTCGGGGGTTCCATATTGGTGTAGTTTTCCATCTTTTATGACTGCTATCCTCTCACCTACAGCCAGCGCCTCGAGATGATCAGGAGTGGCGTAGATTATGGTTTGACAAAGCTCTCTGCACAGCCTCTTGAATTCATATATCATCTCTTCTCTCAGCTTCGCATCCAAGTTGCTTATTGGCTCATCGAGAAGAATTACTTTGGGCTCTCTCACCAATGTTCTGGCTAGGGCGACACGCTGCATCTCCCCACCGCTCAGCGTCGTCGGATCCTTCCTATCAAGTAAATGATTTATTCTGAGCTTTCTTGCAACCTCCTTCACTCGTTTGTCGATCTCGTCCTTGCTCACCCCTCTTTCCCTCAGCGGATAGGCTATGTTATCGTATACGCTCAAATGCGGGTAAAGGGCGTACGTCTGGAAGAATTGTGCTACATTTCTTTCCCATGGTGGAATATTTATCACTGATTCGCCGTCGAATAGTATGTCTCCCTTATCTGGAGATATTACTCCTGAGATGCACTTGATTGTGGTCGTCTTTCCGGCCCCTGTTGGACCCAATAGCACTGTAAGCGACATGTTTGGGATGTCTAGGTTAAGTCCATCAACCGCCGTTATCCTGCCATATCTCTTGGTTAAGTCTATTAAGCTTACCCTCACCATTCTCAGACACCTCTCACGGTCCCGAATGTCATGCCCCTAAGGAGGTATTTCTGAAGCAGGAATATGAGGACTATAGCTGGTATGACGTAAAGTGTTTCTATCGCCGCTATCAGTCCCCAGTTTATCCCGACTTCTCCTCGGGTGCTGGCTATGGCAACGGGAACTGTTCTAACGGACCGCTCCGTGAGAAGCAGGGCAAATAGGAATTCATTCCAAACGTTGATTATCAGGAACCCGACGGTCGCTGCCAGGCCGACGATCACCTGTGGGAGCGCTATCTTGTAGAATAGCTTAATGGGTTTTGTGCCATCGACCATCGCCGCCTGCTCTATGTCGCGTGGAATCTCGTCGAAGAAGCTCTTCATCATCCAAACGGCGAATGGTAGGTTGAACATAGTATATAATAGTATGAGACCTATGTGCGTGCTGTATAGGCCTATGTTTCGATAGAAGAAGTATATTGGTATGGCAACCACAATTCCCGGGAGCATCCTTGTCGACAGGATGAAGAACATGAGTGTATCGGTTCCCTTCGGCCTGTATCTAGAGAAGCTGTATGCCGCTAAGGTCCCTATAAGCAAGGCCAATACTATGCTTCCGAATGTGACAATCATGCTGTTGATGAAAAATATCTCAGCGCCCGTGGCGAGTTCAAGCTCCCATCCTGTGATCGCCTCGATCTCGGTTTGCCTCTTGAGGAAGATGTCTATGAAGTTTCGAGTCGTCGGCTCCCAGATAAAGAGTGGCGGCCAGGAAAATGCCTGCGCCCTTGTCTTAAATGCCGTCGCTATCATCCAGAATATCGGGAATACGAAGACGATACATACGAGTATCACAGTGATGTATAGTAAGGCTCTCTTAATCGGTGACCTTCTTCTAACGATCCGACTTCTCTCGACCATTACTCGCCCACCCTCCTAGCCATCCTCAAGTAAAGATTTGTTAGCAATATAACTATTACAAGAATTACGAAAGCCAAAGCGCATGCTTCACCCGTCCTGAAGTACTTGAAAGCTGTCCTGTAAAGCGTAATTGATATCAACTCCGTTTGCGTTCCCGGACCTCCCTCAGTGAGCGCAAAGACCGTGTCGAAGGTCCTAAATGCGTCCATGGTCCTGAAAAGCAAGGCGAGCATGACTAGAGGCCTTATCGTGGGCCATATGACAACTCTAAATTTGTCTATCCAACTAAGTCTATCAACCTCAGCGGACTCGAGCAGGTGCTTAGGGACGGCTTCGAGCCCGGCTAATATGAAGAGCATCATAAATGGCGTCCACTGCCACGCATCAAGCAGAACCACCGATAGCATGGCATAATCCTTCAGCATGTTTACCCCAATGCCTGTAAGCAGTTGAATAAAGTACGTGAAAACTCCGAAAGTGGCGTCATAGATATACTTGAAGAAAATCCCGGCAGCGATCGGGGCTATCAACAGCGGCATCGTCACCAGGGTTATAGCTAACCTTCTTCCCTTGAACTCTTGGAAGAATAGGAGGGCAAGCGCGAATCCTAAAATGAACTCTAAGGCCACGGCAGAAACCACGAACGTAATCGTCGTCACAAAGCGCTCCCAAATGACTTCATTAGTTAATAAGCGAGCATAATTGTCCAAACCAATGAAAACGGGTGCTTCTCCTCTTAGAACATTATACCTATAGAAGCTTAATCCCAGAGCCCAGAAAAGTGGGAATATTACGAGGAAGAATACGACGGCAAGCGCGGGTATAATTAGCAAAATGGGAAAGGACCTGTAGTAGTATCTAGGCATCCGCTGACCCCCTTATTTTCCATCACCACTTGCTTCAATCTAATGAGTAAAGCCTCCTAAAAAATTTAAGTTGAAAAAATTAGTGTAGAAGTTACTTCTTTTTGGGTTTGCCTACCTCGCTCGCGGGCTCGCCAGCTCTAACCACGTCCAGCGGCGACTTCACATCAGCCGGGTACCTGAATTCCGGCGGGTATCTATCTGGATAGCCATCCTCCTCGATGATCTCTCTGTGCCTCTTCGCCAGCCTATCCAAGGCCGTCTTCGGATCTATTTGACCGGCTAGGCAGGCATGTATCTCTTCTTGAAGCGCCATTAGTAGCTCAGCATATGTTGGCACGTTCCAGAAGTCTAGCTGGAACGGTATAGAGTCTGCATAAGCTCTGTTGTATGGTGTGAGGGTCTTAAACCAGTCCGTGGCGATTATGTCTTTGAGACATACTCCACCACCTCCCTCAGCCCACATCCTCTGCTGCTCCGGCTCGAACCAGAATTTGATGAACGCGAGCGCTATATCTGGATAATCGCTGTAGGCGTTGATGCACATAGGCTGGCCTCCAATGTTGGCATATCTCCTGAAGATCCCATCATCTCCTCTATGACCTGGGAGGACAGCGCACTCGATCCTATCATAAACTTTTGAGGCCGCTGGATCGAAGAGGCTGGGCTGGAAGCCGACCCAGTTCGTTATCATCGCAACTCTACCAGCCTGCATGACCGCATTACACTGATCGAACCAGAGCTCTAGGTAGTTCGGTGGGGAGTATGGGACTAGCGACCTGTAAAATTCTAGCGCCTTAACCGCGCGCTCACTGTTAACTATGCCCTCTACCTGGCCTGTAACCGGATCCCACCAATACTCTCCCCAGCAGTAGAGTATTGTCCCGAAGAGGCATGCCAGAGCATCGTATTCCTTGGACATGTGCACTGCTATTCCGTAGAAGTCTTCTTCGAGCCTCTTTCCAGCCAGCTCATCTCCGGCCTTTCTGGTGAAGAATTTGGCCATGTCCCTAACCTGCACCCAGTCAATCGCCCACCAATCCTCATACTTCTGCGGGAGGTCGTATCCGAATTGCGCTTTGAAGTTCTCCCTCTCCGTCGGATTTCTGAATAAATCTGTCCTGTATACGAGCGTTATGACGTCTCCCTCGTGGGCGAAGCCGACTATGTTGTTGCGATTACCCTGCGGATATGTCATGTAATAGTTTACCAGTGATTCATCGAATCTGGCTACAAGCTGCTGTAGCTCTGGATCCTTCTCTATGAGCGGGTTTAGCCTGAGGATGTGTCCTCCGACGAAGAGCTCTCCAAGCCACTGGCTATCGGAGATTAAGAGCGTCGGCTCCTTGGATTTAGCCGCGAGGGTCGTTGTGATTCTGTCGTGGATTACACCCCATGGTATTAAGTCCATTTTCACCGCGACAGCCTTGCCGAGAACTCTTGCTGACCACTCCGGGAACTTCTCGGCTATCAAACCAGTAAGCCTGCCCGGAAGCCACTCGGGAGAAGCGAATGTTATCGTTATCTCGGGGGTCACCGCGGTCGGCGGAGCACCGGCGGTAACAGTCCTGGTGACAGTCTGGGTCACGGTCTTCGTTACCTCCCCAGCCGTGACCGTGGTCGTGACAGTTGCGCCAGGAGCACCAACCGTGGATGTCACGGTCTTCGTTACTTCTTTAGCAGGGGCTGCGGCTGAGCCGGCTAAATAGCCACCAACCCCGGCAACTACTCCCGTGACGACGACGCTTATAGCAATCTTGCCGGCCGTTGATAATGCTTCACGCCTGCTCAATCGCTTTGATAGAATACTCCCCTCATTATCATTTCGCCCAACCATATTTCCACGGCATTTTTTTGGATTGAACTTAATATATAAATTTTCCTTTGAGGATTAATGCAAGCTGATATACGAAAATAAAGATATTATTTCCGCATACTAGCAAGCCTTTATTCATCTTCCTTTTTTGCTGTATAGCTGGAATGGTAGCGTGAAGATTTTCACGGCGCCTGTCGCGTCTCTCTGATCGAATCCCGTGGCTCTCAGGCTTCTTATCTCGGGCGCGAAGAGCGAGTCAGGCGAGTCCCTCTCGATTATCCTGAAGTGCCCCTTCTCCAGCCGTATTGTTATTGTGCCGTTCACGTATTTCTGCGTGGAGTCTATGAATGCGTCCAAGTCCTTTCTCAGCGGGTGCAGCCACTGGGCGTTGTATACGAGGTATGACCACTGCGCGTCAACAATGCGCTTAAACATGAGCTGCTCCCTCGTTAGCGTTAGGTGCTCTAGGTCGGCGTGAGCTGCTAGGAGGACCGTGGCCGCGGGAGCCTCGTAGATCTCCCTCGACTTGAATCCTATCATGCCGTCCTCCAGGATGTCGATCTTACCTATGCCGTATTCTCCGATGATGTAGTTCAAGTCTATTATCATTTTGACTGGGTCTTTGATCCCATCAACTTCGATCGGCACGCCGTTTCTGAATGTTATAGTTATGTCTCGCGGCTTGTCCGGCGCCTCGCTTAGAGGCTTAACCCAATAGTATTCCTCGTCCGGGCACTGGGTCTTTAGATCCGTGAATTGGCCGCTTCCAATCGAGTGGGACCATAGGTTTACGTCTCCGCCGATCCTGCCCTTCGGCCTCTTGGTCGGGTCTATGCCGTATTTTCTCAGCATCTCCTCCTCCTGATCCCTGCTTAGATTGAGCTCCCTCACGGGGGCTATTACTTGGAGGTGCGGCGCAACGTATTTGGCCGCTGTCTCGATCCTGAATTGATCATTCCCCTTGCCGGTGCACCCGTGAGCTATGTAGTCGATGCCCTCTTGGACCGCGATCTGCGCGGCCTTCATACCCACTAGGATCCGCGTCATGGATGTGCCCATAGGATATCCCTCCCAGCTGCCATTCGCCTTTATGCAACGATGCACCATCTCCTTGACGAACTCCTCCTTCGCATCAATCAGCCTGAGATCTATGGCTATTTTCTCTGCCCGCTCCCTCGCCAGCGCTATCTCCGCCTCTCCCTGTCCGACGTCCAGGCAGACCCCTATCACCTCATCAAACTTGTAGTGCTCTCGAAGGAGGATTGCTATCAGGGTCGAGTCCAGCCCCCCCGAATATGCTAGAACGACGCGCTTGCTAGCCATGCTCCTCGAGGGGGTTAGATCTATCGGCTGCTAATAAATATTCGGC
>Ga0209394_1000734_pt1 | contig 23274 bp, 17 predicted proteins | sample JNZ201metaG_FD_184122 | JGI IMG/M metagenome (GOLD analysis project Ga0209394, IMG submission 184122) | Hot spring microbial communities from Jinze hot spring, China to study Microbial Dark Matter (Phase II) - JNZ 20120812A (SPAdes) (version 3) ... | reverse complement strand
GTCTTCGAACTGGGTTTGAGTGATGTAAAAACCTCCTTGGAGAAACTAGCCTCTTTCGACATATTCTCATTATAATGTAATTGTAAGAAAAATTTTGAAAATGCTTCTTCAAACCTTCAGCCTCTTAGAATCTAATCAGGGAAGAGAGGCTTTACGCCTTTTTCCCTGAAATAGTTTACGACTCTCTCTTGTTCTTCTAAAGATAGCTTTCTGAATCTTTCTCCAGCATTCATTATCTTAGGCCAGAGCCTTATGTCGCAAGCCATAGAATAAGTAGAAACTTGGTCTTGCGAGAGGGTGAACCAGACAGCCTTGTCAATATCTTCCTGTTCTTCCAATGGTTCGTACCAGGTCTGGTATTTTCTATCTACACTCCATCTCCCCCTAGCAATGGCTTTTATAGCAATGACTCCGATATTCCTCTCATTCGCTATTTTTAGAATTGGTTTAAAATCGTTCTCAGGTGCTGGATGGATAATGCTCCCAACGTTTACGGGGATTAGCACGGTGTCGAAATCGAATCTTTCAAGAGCTTTGACGACTATTCTCATGTCCGAATGAGCGGTTATACCTATGTATCTTATCAACCCTTGTTCACGAGCTTCTAGAAAGGCTTTCAGAGCACCGTCTTCGCTAAAAATCCTTTCAAGCTCCTCTAAAGTACTTACTGCGTGGAATTGGTATATGTCTAAATGTTCAACTTTTAAACGAGACAACGTCTGTCTAAGTTCTCTCCACGCTCCTTCTCTTGTCCTTTCTAAGGTTTTCTCGGTTATCACCAGCCTATTACGGTTCCTACTTATTAACGGGCCTAGCCTAATCTCAGCCTCTCCATAACTGGGGGCGACATCAACAATGTTTATACCTTTTTCCAAAGCATTTTCAAAAGCCCTAAAACCTTCTTCTGGATTCGGTGCTATTCCCGGGCCGCAACCACCTATTGCAAGAATGCTTATTTTGAAGCCTGTTCTGCCCAAACGCCTATATTCCATGTTTAAAACAACCCTTAACCTGCTATTAATCTTATCCACGAAGCCATAGCAACTAATCTTCTATAAAATATTCTATGGAAAACATCCGAGTTTATCAAACTGAATATTATCCAAATTCAATTTGAAAAGCCTTTTCCTTTGGCAAATCCTTTTTACAACAATGCATACAATTGGACAAAAAATTTAATAACTCTTTTATATTCGTCTCAAGAACCAGAAGACTGAAATGTTAAGTAGAAAACCGAAGGTGCTTGTGCTAGACAGTTTCGATGAGGAATTCTTCAAACAACTCCAGAATTATTGTGAAATCGTAGATGAAACCAGGGAGGATGAGGTTGAAATATTAATAGTTAGAAGTAGCACTAGGGTGGATAGAACACTCCTCTCTCGACTTCCGAAACTAAGGCTCGTAGTAACTGCAACACATGGAGAAGACCATATCGACAAACAGGCATTGGCAGAACGCGGCATACCATATCGTAATGCTCCAGTTCAAAGCTACGATGTTGCTCAAGGAGTAATGGCTTACATCTTTGCATTCGCAACCAATATGATCAATGCTGACAGGTTGATGAAAAGGGGAGAGTGGAAGAAGAAAGAGCTTGTAGGCTTCAGGATAGAGGGTAAGGTTCTCGGGATAATAGGCTACGGCCGTATTGGGAGGGAAGTAGCGAGGCAAGCCTTAGCAAACGGGATGAAAGTAATCGTATACGAGAAAGACCCTAAGGCAAGAAAAGAGAATTCTTTACCGGTTGTTTTCGTAGATAAGTTGGAGGAACTTCTTTCAAAATCAGATATAGTTACCATACATGTACCGCTCACCGATGAAACTAGAGGGATGATTGGCGAACGGGAACTAAATATGATGAAAAACGGGGCTTACCTAATAAATACTGCAAGAGGAGGGATAGTGGATGAAGAAGCATTGTTAAAAGCATTGGAGAAGGGGAAGCTTGCTGGTGTAGCCTTAGACGTATTCCAACATCAGCCTCCTTTAACCAATAATTCCTCAGGTGAGCTTGCACGTCATGAAAAGGTCATAGCATCTCCCCATAGCATAGCCCAGACTGCTGAAGCTTTGAGACAGAAAGGAGAAAGCGTGCTCAAAATAATAAAAGAGTATTTAGGTAAGGTTTAATTTCTCATATCATATCTATGGAATTATTAGCCCGCTGAAAATAGCATTAATGGAGGATAGGAGTAATTCTTCAGGAGTTTTTAAAAATTGGAATTGGCTATCTTCCTTCGTCAGCATCTCCAGGATTAAGCTCCGAATTCTCCTTGATATACTCTATAACCTCATCGACATATGCAAAAGCTAGTGAAACATACGTGTCTGCAGAACCGTAGTATATCGCTATTCTACCGGTGTCAGCATCTGTAAGAGCTGCGCAAGGGAATACAACATTCGGCACAAAACCACAAACCTCGTAATCTCTCTCAGGAGTTAGAAGGTAATTCCTACACCTGTAGAGGACTTTAGAGGGATTGTTTAAGTCGAGTATTGCTGCACCGCAACTGTATACGTACCCATTACAAGTTAAGACTACACCGTGGTAGAAGAGGAGCCATCCTTCACTCGTTTCAATGGGAGGAGGTCCTGCGCCTATCTTCAGGCTCTGCCACCACCCCGAGCCTCCTCTACTCATAACCCTCCTATGCCTTCCCCAGTGGATCATGTCTGGGCTTTCGCTCAGGAAAATGTCTCCAAAGGGAGTATGGCCAGCATCACTGGGTCTTGAGAGCATAACATACTTACCGTTTATCCTTCTCGGAAAAAGGACACCATTTCTGTTAAATGGTAGGAAGGCGTTTTCAAGCCTTATGAACTCTTTGAAATCTTTAGTCATGCCCACCCCTATCGATGGGCCGTAGAAATCTGTACACCAGGTTATGTAGTAAGTATCCTCTATCTTGACGACTCGAGGATCATACGCATAGTTTGGCTGATAGATTTTTCCAGTAGTATCTTTCCAAATTATTTCTTCATCTTCAATATCCCATGAAATACCATCATTGCTCCAACCCACGTGGAGCCTAGCTTTGCCATCCTTATGGTCAGCCCTAAAGACTCCTGCGAATTTTCCTTTAAAAGGGACTACAGCACTGTTGAACACTCTGGCAATGTTTTTAGTAGGGTTCCACTTGGTTAGCGGGTTCTTATCATACCTCCATACAACACCATCATAATCCTTTGGTTTCTCTTGCCAAGGCATGTTCTTTAAACATTCTCCTACTATCTTCACTTTCCCCAATCCCTAACTATGGTTTCCCAAGGAGTTTATATTGATTTGTCGAGTCTTTGACGATCATTTCTTTTCTTAAAAAACAGCCATGTGTTCCCACCAGCTTTTCCAAACCTTATTAAGATAAATCGTCCAACTAACCTTCTACCGTGTATTTCAATTTCTATACTATTCTCCGTCTTTTTGATGAGCTCATAATATCCAAAGTCCCATTTCTCAACTCTCCCAGCACCGTATTGGCCTTCTGGGATAATACCTTCAAAATCAGCGTATTCCAATGGATGGTCTTCAACTTGTATCGCTAGCCTCCTTATCCCCGGTCTATTCTCAGGTTCCTTTGGAATAGCCCAGCTCTTCAACACGCCATCCATCTCAAGCCTTAAATCGTAATGCAAATGAGTAGCCTCATGCTTCTGAATAACGTAAATCAATCTTCAAAAAAGAAATAGGTTAGAGGGTGTTTATTAACTCTTCACTTCAATAACATATTTACAGGCAGGGTCTCCTTTTGCAATACATTCAACTTCTGTTACTGAAACCTCCTTATTGAACAATTGTCTGAATATTCCCGCCAGGTATCCTCTAAAGAATTGACTTATACTCTTATCCTGTTTATCCTTAAAGTGAAGGCATTCAAAAAGCTCATGGCAAACTATTACAGCGCCTTTAGAACTAAAATCAACTATTTCGGGAATACACCAGCCTTTAGCTATTCTTTCAGCCATTATCAGTTTCAGAATCTTAAGCTTGTCCATCCGGTGCTTCTTAATAATGCTCTTAACTTTACTTTCCCCAGCAGTTAACCCCATTTCGTAGAGTATTACTGCTGCTCCAGTCCCAAACTTGTCGTAAAGCCTCTTAAGTATCCCCCCGAAGGTCTCAACCCTGAAGGTAAAGCTCTTCTCATCAAAGGCTGTTAGGGGGAAATGCAGCGTATCGATGATAATTCCATTAAAAGTTTCTTGTGAAACTATTATGTCAATCACATCCTCATTGCTTTTTATTTCTTTCATTAAGTCATCTACTTCACCCTTTAGATTAGAAATATCTAAGAAAAATCCTATTTGGAAAAGGTTTTCTTCAATCTGAGTGATAAAACCTGAAAGAGGCTTTATTCCTTTTTCAATAAAAATACCCAGTACATTTCTCATTACAAGGGGTGCATTTCTAACTCTTAGAGAAAGCTCGATCATTCTAGTGTTAGCATGATACTCGCCGCAAAGAAGCTCTTTAGGATATCTCCTTAATACTCCTCCAGCTTCCATAAGCTAATCTTTTAATAGTGTGTTTTTAACAATATAAGTCTTTCTTTTTCCCTTAGATATAATATAGTAGTACTTAAGATTTTTTAAATAACATGATTATCGATAGTTGGATTTATATTTTTACAGTACCGTTTTCAATTACTTTTTGCAAGAGCCTCACGCTATTCCTCGGAAGCCTTTTCTTAGATTCTAAATCAACACTGTAAAGACCGAATTTCATACTGAAGCCTTTTGCCCACTCATAGTTATCAGTCAAAGCCCAGTGGAAATACCCTTTTACATCAACACGTTTTTCATCAATTAAGTTCTCTAATACTTTTAAATGATCTAAAATATACTTTCCTCTTAGAATATCCTTAGAATCTGCGATTCCGTTTTCAGTAATGTATATGGGCTTACCATAATTTGATACTTCAATCAAGGCTTGTTCAAGACCTTCAGGATACATTTCCCATCCGAAGTCTGATGTGGGCCTATTGTCTTTAGAAAGGCTTCCGGCTTCGCAAGCAAACCCGTAACCCTTGATGACAGTAGGTATAACAGGTATGCCCGTAAACAATTTAGCCAATATAGATTTTCCGCCTGCTACAACCATTCTCGTGTAGTAATTTACACCCAGCCAATCCAATTTATCGCTAAGGTCGCTCTTAACCTCGTCGGTGTCTCTAACCCCATTGAAGTTTAGGTCAACCCATCCTGATGTTATAGCGTCTAAGAACAGGGTATTGTGGATTTTCGCGAGAAAGGCAGATGCTCGAATATCAGAATCCTTATGTGAAACGTATGGATGTACAGGAATAATGTTTTGAATAATCCCCACGGTTGAGCTTGTACCCGTAGAATCAGCTTTTTTAGTATCGAATTTTTTAATCGCCTCGTATGCTCTAGCATGCGCGTTTATCATATTCAATAAAACCCGTCTATAGTTCTTGAAAACCTTTGTAACTTGCCTCACACCTGGTGGGAAACCACTTTCAACCATGAAATAACCCATTTCTGCAACGACAGTCGGTTCATTGAAAGTCGCCCACATGTCAACTTTGTCTCCGAGTTTCCAAGCAATGAAGGCAGTATACTTAACAAACTCTACAACAGTATCCTGGTCATACCACCCCCTTGGGCCTCTTTTAAGGTTAGATTCTCTTACGGCAATAGGATCGTGAATCCATAGCGGTAGTGTGAAATGGTTAAGGCACACTATTACTTTAAACTCTTTTTCTCTCAAATCTTCAATTATCCCCTCGTAGTGTTTTAATGCATTAATGTCTGAAAGCAACTCCAGTTTTTCAAGACTCTTATCATCTAACTCTACTTTAGCAATTCTTCCGTCAGACGCAAACTCTACACCAACCTCTACTTCTCTAGTACTCCTTGGGAAAATCCTGCTCCACTCAATCCCAAGCCTGTAAGCATTCATACCCATTCCCTTAGCCAAATCATGGTCTTTTTCATAAAGATCCCAATAGTCTATCCCGTTCTCAGGAAGATCTCCGCTGACTATCCTATTAGCGATATTCTTAGGATCATGAACCCATTTAAACCAGTCTGTGTTAGGATCTATGTTCTTACCTTCAGGATCTCCCATTTCAAACTGGAAACCGGATTCAGAAACCCCCCAAAGAAACCCTTCTGGAAACATGGTTAAAAAAAAGATTGGATGAAAATATAAGTCTTAAGAACTGGTTGAAACTGTTAGCCTTTCACTTCTGCAATAAATTTACAAGTAGCATCTCCTTTAGCAACACACTCGACCTCTGTTACAGCTACATCCTTGTTGAATAGTTGGCGTAGTAGACCAGCTAAATATCCTCTAAAGAACTGGCTTACAGCATTTTCCTGTTTATCTTTAAACGGTAGGCATTCAAACAGCTCCTTTACAACAAGTGTAACATTTTTACTAGTGAATTCGGTAACTTCAGCTATACACCAGCCTTTTGCAGCTCTTTCAGCCATTGTTAATTTAAGCATTTTAAGCTTATCTAAACGATGTTTTTTCATCATGCTCTTAGCTTTGCTCTCTCCAGCAGCCACACCCATTTCGTAGAGTATTACTGCTGCTCCAGTCCCAAACTTGTCGTAAAGCCTCTTAAGTATCCCCCCGAAGGTCTCAACCCTGAAGGTAAAACTCCTTTCTCCTGCGACTTGAAGTGGAAAGTGCAGAGTATCGATTATCAACCCGTCGAATGTCTGTTCAGAAGTGTTAATCTCTAAAACGCCTTCAATATTCTTAAGTAAGTTTCTTAAGTCCTCTACCGTTCTAATCTCTGAAGCAGAGATATCTATAAAACCTCCTAGTAGAAGAGTATTTTCATTCCAATCTATACTTTGAAAACCTGATAAAAACCTAACATCTCTCTCAGCTAACGCATTTAAAATATTGTTAAAGACCTTTGGAAGGTTTTTAGCTTTTACCGACCATTCGATTACTTTAGCATTAGGCAAGTATTCCAGGCATAAGACTTCTTTAGGATTAAGCTTCTTCACTTCACTGCTCATTTATACCCACTAGGGAATAACTCCTGTTCAACATATATAAATCTTTGGTAACTAATCTTTACTTCTTAAATAATGGGTTTGTTTCCCTGATTTTTAAAAACGATACGCCCAAGACAAGCCTACCGAATGCAGAAATAAAATATCCTATTCTAAGACTGAGAGTTCTTCCGAGAATTTGATTTAAGAATTCTGTCATGTTTCCTCCTAAAAGCGAACCTGTGAAGTAAGCTATTCCAATAACCATGTTGTATATGGAAGTGTATTCTCCAACACTCTCTCCCGGGATGATATCTAAGATGTATGGTAATATAGTGACGTTTCCCGCAGCTACTACGAAGCCGAGGAATATGTTTAACACAGCTATGTGAATAAAACTCGATGCGAAGCAGTATACTAGTGGTACAGTGCTTAGAGAAATGTAGTGGAAGACTATAAGTGGTTTCTTACCTATTTTGATTACAAGACGACTCGTTAGGACTTGAGAAAAAATTGTTGAAACTGTTTGAATTATTGAAAGTACTCCTATTTCCGCCATGCTGAAGTTTAAAACCAACGCTGTGGTAATGGTGAACAACGGCCATGCAAAAGACATGAAAAAGCTTTGAAACGCAATGAGTTTTAAGAAAGTCTTAAAGTCATTATTCTCGTTTATTAAACTTGGTATATCTGAAATTCTAAAAAGGGGACCTAGGCTTATACGCTTGGATCTAACTTTTCTCTCTTTAATTTTCAAAAGTATTAAAGCTCCAATGGAACCGGAGATGCTTGCAAGAATTGCTGGAACTATTATCTCACCTCGTGAGACATCTATGAGCCAACCCGAGGAAATAGTTGCAATCAGACTTCCCATTAGGGAGGCTATATTTATATTTGAAATTACGATGCTTCTAAGATGGGGTCTTGCAGATTCTCGTATGAGAGCATTCCATGCTGGAACTGAGGCCGATGCCAGTAGAAATTGTAACGCAATAAGGAGAATGAATAATCTTGGTTCAGTAACTAAAGCTATGGGTATCCATAGCATGGACGCAAGTAGGCTCGTTAAAACTATTATTACGACTTTCCTACCAACAATATCTGTGAGCCTTCCCCATGGAAGTTGAAGGCTGTTAGTGAAAAGGTTGTTAAATGCATGCATCCATCCGATTTCACCCGATGAAGCGCCTATTCTAGCTGCGTAAACGTATATGAAGGGAGATATCATCCCGTTACTAAGCGAGCTTGCAAACGCCCTTCCATACATCAATCTTAGCTTTTTATTATCATCGTCTACGCTCATCAGAGCCTGCTTATTGTCTTAAAACCTTTATTTAAGCAATCTTTGAGGGATGAATATGGGATTTCTCCTATAGGTTAAAGCCCAGGGTAAAAATATTGGAAATTGAAAAGCACTTTATCCTATAAATCAAATCCGACTGGATTATATAACGAAAAATTAAGTTTACAATGGTGAGCTGGCTAAGTCATAATCATTCTCCTGTTCAACTAAATCCTCATCATTACATGGATTTGTAAAATTTTAGAAAATACTAATAGATTTTAAATGCGACTCAATTTCTTGCGTAAATACTCCTTTATTGATTCTGAGGCAACTAATCCGGATTTTAAAGCAGGGCCTATTAGGGATGGTCCAGACTCTACGTCTCCAGCTGCGAAAACTCCTGTTTTGGTTGTCATTTTCTTTTCATCCACCACTATTCTACCATCTTCCATCACCTTTATTTCATTGGCATACTTTTTGAAGGGTGGTGTTGAAAGCCCTCCTGTAGCAATTATTACAGAATCGACTTCAAACACTTTCTCTGAGCCTGGAATCGGTATTGGCGATGGTCTCCCGCTTTTGTCAGGTGGGCCGAGCTTCATATCAATGGTTATCATCTGCTTAAGTTTACCATCTTCTCCTTTGAAGCAAACCGGGGATTTAAGCTCGATTATTTTAACACCTTTTTCCTCAAGCTTTGTAAGCTCCTTCTCGCCAGCAGGAGCCTCTTTCCTTGTCCTTCTATAAATCAAGTACACTTCTTTAGCACCGACCTCTACGGCTAATAATGCGGAATCTACTGCTGTTAAGCCCGCTCCTATTACTGCAACAGAGCTCCCGAGACGTGGAAGCTCCGAGGCGGGGGAGTATCCGAATTTCGTCAAGTAGTATTTTACAATATAGGGAGCAGCGTGGAAAATCCCAGATAAATCTTCTCCTTCAACATTCAGCCTACGAGGCTCCCATGCTCCAGTTGCAATCAACAAAGCATCGTATTTCTCCAATAATTCTCCGAAATCCACGTCGAAAACCCCAGAATCATGAACCTTCTTGCCTAAGTGGAATGAAACTCCTTTCTCTGCCAATTCCTTGATCCCCTCTCTAATACTATTCTTCGGCATTCTAAATTCGGGTATGCCGAATATTAGTAGACCACCTGCTTCAGGAAGCATGTCGAAAACATCTACCTCAATCCCGTCGCAAATCAAAGACCCCGCTGCAGCTAGCCCAGCTGGTCCCGCACCTATGATTGCAACCTTACCTTTTAAGCGCTGCGATATCTCCTTACATCTTAGGAACTTCAAGGCGAAGTTCCGCATTATTAAACCTTAATATAAGCTTGTTGGTAATAGGATCTCCGAATTCTGGGAAAATATTATCAGAGTTTATTCATCAGAGGAAAACGCTTATTATGAAGTTGTGGAGATTTTTGCTATGCATACAAACTATATTTTCGTGACCGGCGGGGTAATCAGTGGAATAGGAAAGGGCATCACCGCCGCGTCGATAGGGAAAATACTTCAAGCAAGAGGTTATCGTGTTACTGCCGTTAAAATAGATCCCTATCTTAACTGGGATGCCGGTACTTTACGCCCTACTGAGCATGGTGAAGTATGGGTTACTGAAGATGCGGGAGAGATAGATCAGGACCTCGGCCATTATGAAAGATTCTTAGATATTGACATACCCAAGAAGAACAATATTACAACTGGGCAGATATACGGGACGGTAATAGAGAGGGAGAGGAGGGGAGAATACCTCGGTAAAACCGTTGAAGTCATACCCCACATAACAGACGAGATAAAAAGAAGGATAAAAGCAGCTGCTGAAGAAGCTCAGGCAGATTTCACCATCGTAGAGATAGGTGGCACGGTTGGAGAGTATCAGAGTGAAATATACTACATGGCTGCAAGGCTTATGAAAGCAGAGGGAGAGAAGGTAATATTCATACATGTTGCCTACCTCCCGATTCCTAAGCATCTTGGTGAGATGAAGACCAAGCCTGTTCAACAATCTGTTGAGAGACTGGGTGAACTTGGAATACAACCAGATTTCATAATTTGCAGGGCAGAGGGCTTTATAGATGATGTGAGGAAGGAGAAAATATCGATATTCTGCAATGTACCTAAGGACCATATTATTTCTAATCCGGACTTGGAGAACGTTTACGAGTTGCCCTTAATATTCGAAGAACAGAACCTTGGCAGTAAGATACTTGAGAAATTTGGGGTGGAGCAGAGGAAGCCTGAGCTTAGCGAATGGAAGAAATTCGTAGATGCTTTGAACAATGCTACTAAGAAGGTTAGGATAGGGATAGTTGGGAAATATTTTGAAATAGGTGAATATAGGCTTCCAGACGCTTATATTTCAGTAATAGAAGCCGTTAAACACGCTTGTGCAGCCAATTTTTTAAAACCAGTATTCAAGTTCATGGATTCGATGGATTTTGAAGAAGACCCTGAGAAGCTTTCTATTCTCAACGAGCTGGATGGAATAATCGTCCCCGGCGGATTCGGCGCAAAGGGTATTGAGGGTAAAATAGCAGCCATAAAGTACGTTAGGGAGAGAAAGATACCTTTTCTAGGCCTTTGCCTAGGTCTCCAGTTGGCTGTCGTAGAGTATGCCAGAAACGTTATCGGACTTGAAAAAGCTAATTCGACGGAGTTTGATCCCAATACTCCCCATCCTGTCATCGACATTCTTCCAGAGCAGAGAGAAATATTGAAAGAGTCTAGATACGGGGCTTCAATGAGGCTAGGCGCTTACCCGGCTGTTTTAAAACCTGGAACACTTGTCTACAGGCTCTATGGAAATGTTCCGGTGGTCTATGAGAGGCATAGGCATAGGTATGAGGTTAATCCAAAGTATCATGAAGCTCTGCAGAAACATGGAATGGTTTTCTCCGGAGTCTCCCCGGACGGTAGGCTTGTGGAATTCATAGAGCTTAGAGACCATCCATTCTTCGTGGCTACACAGGCACATCCAGAGTTTAAATCTAGGCCACTTAAGCCAGCGCCCTTGTTCAAAGGCTTCATAGAAGCCTGTATCAAAAAACTCTAAGGTTAAGTTGCTTTTAGATTTAACCCGTATAGTTTTTCCATTGCATTCTTGATTTCCCTATAGAGCTCGAAAAGTATGTCCTGCCAATCCTTCTTGCCTAATTCAACCTCATCCATTTCTTCTTCAATCCTCCTAGTGAAGCTTTCTGAAACAAATCCTACTATTTCCTCCTCCTTCTTTAAATAGGAGTATACGGTTCGACCAAGCTTAGTCGGTATTAGGAAGCCTTTCTTCTCGAATACGTATCCTCTTTCAAGAAGAGTCTGAACTATCGTAGCATATGTGGAAGGCCTCCCTAAGCCTCTATCCTTCATCTCCTGGACTATACTCGCCCAAGTGTGGGGATATGCTTTTGGCCTATACACTAGTTTTTTAGTATCCGAAACTTCTATGATCCCTTCGAATAGGGGGTTGGTTTCAACGGGGAGAATCGCGTTGAAACCATCTTCAACAATTTCCCTTACTATTTCAATCTCCTTTTCAAAATCTGCAGCTTTAACATTAAGTTTAAGAATCTTGACTTTACACTCTTTCATCTGACTGGCTATGAATCTTCTGAATATCAGATCGTATAGCATTACGTGATCCCTCGTTAATCCCTCAACCTGACCGGTAAAAATCATCGTCTTTAAATCTTCAACGTCCAATGGTCTTGTTGGCCTTATACACTCGTGCGCACCTTCTTTACTCCATACCCTGGGGTGAAAGCATTCAGGTGAAAAATTTTCGCTTACATATTCTCTAGCTAAGCCTATGCCAGCATCTGAAACCCTTATCGAATCCGTCCTATGATAAGTTATGTAACCCATTTCGAATAGGTCCTGGGCTAATTGCATAGTCTTCGGTAAGCTAAATCTTAGCTTCTCACCTGCATCTCTAAGCATTGTATCCGTCCTGTAGGGTGGAGGCGGGTTTTTACTCTCCACCCTCTCTTCCAAAACTTTTATTTCAATTTTCTCCAGCCTGTTGAAAAAGTCAATAGCTTGTTTCCTGTTTTCCATTGGAAATTCTATTCTCAAAGTCTTACCTTCTTTACTCAAACTAACCAACACTACTGGAGTCTTTTTCCTACTAAGATCGTATCTTTCTATTATCCATCCTAGAACGGGTGTTTGAACCCTTCCCGCGGACAGCCAATTCTTCTTAAAAGTTTTCTGCAGGTATTGCGACAATTCGAATCCAACCCACCTGTCTGCAATCCTCCTAACAACTTGTGCTTCGACGAGGTTTAAATTGAAGTCCCTCGGTTCTTTCAGAGCTTGGATTATAGCTTTACGCGTCACTTCGTGGAATTCTGCCCTCTCCACTTTCTTAACAAAAGGCCTTAGTAGTAGCATTAGATCGTGTGAAATCTTTTCACCTTCAGTATCAGGGTCTGTTGCTATAAGAACTCTGTCTATCTCCATGCCAATCCCCTTCAAACTCTCAATAATGTTCTCTTTCCCCTCTATCGTTTCATACTCTGGAATAATCTCGCTGTTTACAATAACCCCGTGGAAATGCTTGTCTTTTACAAGGTCGAATATATGACCTAGTGAAGCCGTTATCATTAGATAGTTTTCTCCAGTCGTAGTCTCGTATACTTTGTGACCGTTAATTAACCTAACAATCGGCCTGCCGAAGAAATTGGCAATAGTCCTAGCCTTATTGGGTGATTCAACGATAAGGAGAACTGGTTTAAGAATGTCTTTAGTTTCACCCTTAGCTTTTCCCTCGAATATTTTTCTGACAAGTTTCCTCTCGTTCTCTATTTCATTCATTAAAGTATCGAGGTTGATGTTTCCAACTTCGGTGAAGTTTATTTCTTCTCCAAACCACCTGACTTTCTTCTGAAGATGATAGAAAGATTTTTCGTCATCGACAAGTATGAGAGAAAAGCCCTTAGTAAGCCCTTGGGCATAAAGCCTGGAAGCCCTTCCACTAGCCTGTAAGTAAGCAGTGGCATCTGAAATTACGAGAACAAGCCCTTCTTCAGTCTTTCTTAAAGATATTTCTTTTGAGCTTTCGATAGTTTTTAAAACAGTCTCTTCTTCTAAAAGCCTTAATATTTCACTTCTAATCCTCTCTAGATAAGCCCTTGCTTTTTCATTAATTACTACTCCTTCTTCAGAGAGGAATGATGCTGAACGCCTGAGGAATCTAAGCCATCCATCTATTTTAGGCAAGATACTTTTCAAAGCCTCATTTTTAGAAAATACGCTCCTCAGGGATGCTAAAAGCCATAGGAGGTGTAATGCATTCTCCTCTATCCTCAGGCTAACTATTATTTTTGGAACCCCGAAGAACAGAGTGTATTTAACCACATGAGGAAGATCAAGGCCTCTTGCCAACGGATTCCTATAACTTGAAATACCAACTAAAACATCTATTTCACCTTCCTCATATTTTTTCAAATTCTCTTCGTTAAGCTCCTCGTAAGACATTGCCCTTATTCCATTTTCAGAAAGAAGCTTTACAACATGGTCCACGTAATCTTTGCCCTTATCGGAGGAAACAAAAACCAATCCACCCTTACCGAGCTTCTTAACCCATTCAACCAGTTCACATTCCTCTCTAGAAAAAGTGAAAGCATCGATAACATTCCTAATGTAAAAAGATGGCCTACCCACTTCAAAACCCAATAATTCCCTATACAGCCTTATCCTACTCGTCCTCGGATTAGAAGTTGCGGAAGAGACTACTATAACGCCCCTTGCCTTTTTAGAAATCACCTTTATTTCACTGTGAAGGGCCTCGGTTTCATTTTCTTTACCCTTCCTCATCTTTATGAATCTCAATGTCTTCTCAATGTCTTCCTTGTCGAAATTGATCAAATACAATGATTTGTCGATATTCTTAGCACTCTTAAGAAAGGAATCAACATCGTCTACAAATACGAAATCTAAGGGCCTTGGTATTATCTCATAATTCTTGTACAGGAACATTGAAGTTGAGATTAGTATTCTGAAATCTCCTTTTTTCAATCGTTCTTTAGCCTCAGCTTTTTCTCTCTCACTCATTTCACTGAATGCAATTATCCAACTGCTATCGATCATTCTCTCCAGCCTTTCCCTAATCTGCTCAACGAGTATTCTAGTTGGGACTATTATGTAGGCTTTCCTACCCTTAGAAGCTAGGAAAGCAGCCATGCTTATTCCAAAAGACGTTTTACCAATGCCGGTGGGTGCTATTAACGCAAAGGACCTTTTAAGGAATACTTTCCTTGCCCAAGAAATTTGAAGACTCCAAGCGGGAGAGCCGATGAAGTCTTTGAAGAAACGAGACCATTCTTCTTCAAGCCTTCTGACTTCCATCAACTCCTTAAGCTTTCCGGAAGCTATTCCACTCAGGTCTAAATTCTCATCTGGCAGGCATTTCCTGCAAGGAAGACCCTTCTCCAACCTGGTCGAATCTATATCACCGCCACAGTTTGGACACATATTAGCCAGGATAGATATCATACTACTCCATCCTACTCGAGCCTTCCGGGTTTTAAATGTCTCTCCTCTATAAGTATTAATGTTCCCCGATGAGTGTGTAAGAAAAATCAGATGGGTAAGTTAAGGTCATCTGTTTTGAACATCCCCAGACCCTCTTCTCCTCACTTCAGGATTCGTATCTAATTTTAAGAAGAAATAAGCTTATCGTTTTATCGTTAATTATCAAGAACGTAACCCCCGAGAATATTTATAGTGTTATAGTTTAGCTTAAATAAACTATCATAAAGGGCTTATGTTCAAAGCTGGTTAAAGTTAATCAACCTCCATATCCTATGTAGAAAATGGTTGGAGAAAGAGAGGGAAGAAGGCAACGTAGAGTATAAGCTCCTAATAGCCACTAGTGATGAGAAAAGGCTACAAAAACTTGCCACCCAGCTGAACTATAGGTTAAACGAGGGTAGGGGAGAGGCTTTTTACGAACTTGGTGTAAGCGATGAGGGAGAGACCATCGGGCTTACTGATGAGGAAATTGAAAAATGCTTGAAGACTCTGGATAGGATAGTGAGTATAGCAGGTGCTTCCTACATGATAACTAGGGTTGAAAAGGGGAAGAGGGGTAAAGTCTTGGAAGTTCTAGTGAGGAGGACAGTCGATTTCCCGCCAGTACAGGTTTCAGTTGCTCTTCTCGGAAACGTTGATTCCGGTAAATCAACTCTGAAAGGGGTTCTCGTATCAGGTAAGCTTGACGATGGAAATGGGGCAGCTATGAGCATGGTTGCAAGATACCTACACGAGATAAAGTTTAGAAGATCTTCTTCTGTATCAATCCACCTCTTGGGCTTTGACTCTAAGGGAAACTCCATAAACGACTCGTTGGATTTCTACGACGAGTCCAAGATTTTCCTAAACGGGTCTAAGATAATCTCCCTCATAGACTTGGCTGGACACGAGAAGTATTTGAAAACAACCATAAGAGGGATCCTTGGAAACTTACCGGATTACGTTTGCTTAGTAGTAGGTGGAAACGCGGGTCCAATAGGAACATTCAGAGAACACCTTGGTCTTTCCGTCGCTCTAAAAATACCCGTTTTCATAGTAGTTACGAAAATAGATATGGCTCCGCCTGAGATCATTTCGAAAACGCTAAACGATGTTGAAGCTATTCTAAAGCTCCCAGGTGTTAACAAGATACCATTCGTAATAAAGAACACGGGCGATGCTTCATTGGCAGCGAGGATAATGCCACATTTAAGAGTATGTCCAATCTTCCTAGTTTCCAATACTAATGGGAGAGGATTATCAGAATTAAAATTCTTCTTGAATGCGCTTCCTCCCAAGAACGATTGGAGTGAAAAATCGAATATGGAAACACTATGCTTCATAGATGAAAAATTCTACGTTGAGGGTGTGGGATTAGTTGTAGGAGGGCTTGTTGAACAAGGCATTGTTAAAAGAGACGAGATGCTAGTTCTAGGTCCATTTGACGACGGTTCTTTTAGAACTGTTAGAGTTAAGTCAATTCATGTAAATAGGGTTAATGTTGAAAAGGCCAGTGCAGGTCAGATTGCAGCATTAGCAATTACAAATGTAGATTACGACGAAATCAGGACTGGAATGGTCCTATTAGACGTTAAGGCTAAAACTTACGCCGTTAGAAGATTCACAGCTGAGATAAGAGTTCTCCACCATCCCACTACAATAATGGTCGGCTACGAGCCAGTTATTCAAACCAGGACGGTTAGGCAGGCTGCTAGGATAATTAAGATGAATAAAGAAGCTTTGAGGACAGGCGATACTGATATTGTTGAATTCGAATTCATTAGGAGACCGGAATATCTTAGAGTAGGGGAAACATTCATATTTAGAGAGGGTAGGACGAGAGGATTGGGTATTGTTAGAAAGATCAGAGTATGATAAGACTGATTTAATCAGGCTTGGTTAATTCAGCAAGCAATATCCTAAAATGGTCTATAGAATCCTCACATCTGTCAGATGTTTCTTCAATGGCTTCAAAAAGCTCTGAGAGGAATATAACCATTCTTGGATCCAGTGAAGAATACTTTTCATCTAGAAGAAGCCTCCTAGCCTCCATGTAGAGAATATCAACCTCCTTCTCGTATTCCTCAACCCTATCGCTTAATTCCGCAGCCCTTTTATGTTCTAATGAGAGTATTGCTGATAAAGCGTCTTTTAAACAGATTGTGCAATCTCTAGTTTTAATACACATTTGCTCTATCTTGTTTTTAATCTCTTGATCTAAATTATTTACTGGTAGGAAGAATAATATCCTCCCGGCTCCATGAGCATAGTCTGCAACCATATCAACCTCCCGTGACAACTCCATGAAATACTTCTTCATGTCTGGAGACAATTCGCTACGGGCAATCTCATACATGAGCTTCCTTCTTAGAAAGTCAGCGTCTTTCTCCATCTGATCCTGTCGCTCATATGCTTTTTCAAGAGCCGATGGTCCTGAACTTATCGAAATCTTAACCATGTTTAAAAGCTCATCGACAACTTGTAGGACTTTGTCAGCGTGTTCAACTATTAGCTCCATAGACTTTCTCTTCCTGCGATCTTTCAACCATTTTTCCATTTCCCTTGAAGCCAATTCTAAACTAATAGAGAGATATCTCACTATATAAGCCTCTCTCTGGATACTCGTATACCAATATATGTTCCTCTGGAAATTCCAGTTTAACCATTGAATAAACGTCTATATTATGAACTCTCCAGTAGGGTTGTTTAACTGTTATTTTCAAGTCCTTAATATCAACTATTAACCTGGTGAATAATCCTTCCATAGTCTTCTTCTTTACAACACCCTCAACACCATCGTTTGCTAGTTGTATAAATTCGGGTCTAATCATAACTACAACCTTCTCACCTTCCTGAAAACCAGTATTTTTGGCTTTAAGAATGATGCTTCCCACATCTATTTTTAGGAATCTATCATCTGCTTCCATCACTTTACCTTCTAGAACATTTGACTCACCTAAAAAATACGAAGTAAATATTTTCTTAGGCCTAAGATATAGGCTTAAAGGAGTACCTTCCTCAACAATACGTGCTTTCCTCATCACGATAATCCTATCTGAGATTGCCATTGCTTCCTCTTGGTCATGTGTAACATGGATTGCTGTAAGGCCGAGATCTTTAACGATACGCCTAAGCTCGTACCTGAGCTCAGTCCTTACTTTCAAGTCTAAGAGTGAAAGGGGCTCATCCAATAGTAGAAGCTTAGCTCCTGAAGCGAGTGCCCTTGCTAAAGCAGTCTTCTGTTGCATGCCTCCACTAAGCCGGATCGGATAGTCATAATACCGCTCAGTAAGCTTCATGAGTTCAAGCATTTCAAGGGTCATAGACCTTATCATATCTGAGTTAAACCCTTTTGCCCTAGGGCTGTATGATACATTTCCGCCGACGTTCATGTTTGGAAATAACGCAATGTTTTGAAAAACGTATCCGATACCTCTTTTCTCTAAAGGTTTATCGTCAAAAAGTTCTCCATTAACGTAAACATGTCCCTCGTAGTCTCTTATTATTCCCGCGATTATTCTTAGTAGGGTTGTTTTACCACATCCCGATGGACCGATTATCGAAACATACTCACCATCGTTAATGCTTAGATTGATATCTTCTAAAGCGGTAAAGTCGCCAAATTTTTTAGTAACTTTCTCTACTTTAACATTCGGCATTTTTCAAACAGCCTCTACTTCTTTAGCAATACCTATCGCCGGATACTTAAACAGCCTGGTTCTTTCTTTGGGAATTGCTAATTGGAGTGCCATTCCTACTCTAAGGTCGCTTTTAATAAAATCCGTGAGCGGAATATTGACAGACATCTTCAACCCCCCGGGGAGTTCAAATATGATTTTTGAAAAACTTCCTAAGAAACTGATTTCCTTAAGCAAACCCATTAATGGCCCCTCGCCTATTATTACGTCTTCACATCTTACTGCGACTACAGCCAAGTCTCCCTCTTTAAAACTTTCATCGCAGAATGTTTCAATAGTCATTCCATTTCTAAGCTCTATGAATGCAGTATCTCCGTTAATTCTTCTAATCACGCCGTCAAGCAAGATGCTTTCGCCTACGAAGTATGCTGTGAAAATACTATTCGGCTTTAAATAAACTTCTTCAGGGGGGCCTGCTTGTACAATCCTTCCATTTCTTAATAGTATTAGTTTATCAGCTAGAGACATCGCTTCAGATTGATCGTGAGTTACATGGATAACAGTCAAGTCGAGTTCCTCAGCTATCCTTGCAAGCTCGTTCCTGACTTCAAGCCTAAGCCTAGCATCAAGGGCACTTAGGGGTTCGTCTAAAAGAAGAAGCTTAGCCCCCGTCGCCAAGCATCTTGCTAAAGCAACTCTCTGCTGCATACCCCCGCTAAGCTCATGAGGATAAGCATCAGCCCATTGACGCAGTTTTACTATTTCAAGAACCTCCAATGTTTTCCTCATAGCATCCTCTTTTCTAACACCTCTCGCGAGCAGACCGAATGATATGTTCTCGCCTACCGTTAAGTGGGGGAAGAGCGCATACTGTTGATGCATGTAGACAGCATTCCTCGCTTCGGGTGGAATATTTGTAACTCGTTTATTGTCTATATACACTTCGCCGTAATCAGGTTTCACCAATCCCGCTATCACTTTTAAAAGAGTAGTCTTACCGCTTCCAGTAGGGCCAAGTACACAGGCATATTCTCCATTTTCAAAAGAGATGTTAATATCTTCCAACGCAACAATACCATTAAAACTCTTCTTAACGTTTTCTAGAACAACCCTAGGCAACCATACCCCCTCCTTTAGAGTATATGTACTTAAATACGATGAGGAAGATTAACGATAGCAACATAAGTATCAAAGTACCCATGCCTGATTCAACCCTCATGACCGGGGATTTAACCCACTCTACCAGTAAGACTGAAACTGTTTTGAATGTTTTTGAAACAGCTAGAGTAGCTCCAGTTTCATTAACACTCCTGGTAAAAGTTAGTATTGCTCCAGATAGGAAAGAGTATTTAGCCACTGGAAGCGTAATCGATCTGAAAACCTTGAATGGAGTGCCACCTAGCGTTCTCCCGGCTTCTTCGAGCTCAACGGGCAAGTCTTCAAGTGCGGAAACCATTGTAGCAACCATGTAAGGATAAGTGATGCAAAGATGGGCAAGGAGCACCAGGAAGAAATCTGGAATTCCCGAAGACCCCCAGAACAAACCTATTGAGACACCTAATGCAACCGATGGCATTATTATAGATACATTACTTAAAGCGTCGAGAATTCTCGAGAATGTCCTTCCTAGTCTCCTCCTAGATATTATTATGGCCATTGGAAGGCTAAATAGGACATTGATTAAAGTAGCCAGTAAGCCTATAACATAGGAATTGATAACACTAGACCAATAAGATGCCCATATTCCTTCGCCAAGGAATACTTGTTTAATCAAGTCTGGTCTAGTTGCTAATGGAAGCCTCGCAATAACAATGTAAGAAGACGGGATGAAGATGAAGAGTATGAAAACGAGAATTGTAAGGACATCTCTAGCATATACTACTTTCTCGCTGCTTAAGACTAATTCAATTCTGTAAGCTCTCCTAAATGGTATTCTTAGGCTTAGACCGAATAGTCTCAATCCCAAAAGTATGAGCACAGATAAGAATATTAGCATAAGGCTTACGAAAACCATGGGTGAAACTAACCCAGCGTCTATAGACCTCTTTATGAAGACGGGGCCGTTTTCGAAACTTCCCGCAACCATAATCGTTGCCCCAGTCTCTGAAAGAGACCTTGCAAAAGAGAGTATTAACGATGCTATTATTCCAGATTTAATCATTGGAATGCTCACTGTCCTGGCAGTAGTAAAAGACGATGCTCCTAGGACTCTCGCTGCAATTTCATAGGTGGCATCTAGCTCCATAAGCTTTCCGACGAGTACTCTAACCACTACCGGATATGAGAAGGAAAAGTGGAGGAGAAGTACCGTTAAAAATCCCGGCGATATTCTTGGAAAACCTAGAATGGATAAGGGAGCCTCTTCGCACCATAGCATCAATGCGGAGTACCCCAGAATAACTGTTGGAATTATCATTGGAAGGTCTGTTAAGTAGTCTATGAAACTTATCCACTTATACCTCTTTTTAGCAATCAGCCAGGCTAATGGAAGCCCAGCGGCTACATCCAATACTGAAACCAGAGTGGCAAGTAGTATTGAAGAAAAAATAGCAGAAATAGACTTTTCAAATAATTCAGTATTTTGGAAAACTTCTTGAACAACCCCTATCTTTAGCAATACGCCCAGTAGAGAAGGTAAGAGAATTATGCCAAAGAAGAAAATTACAGAAGCTAGGTAAATCAAGTATGAGATAGTTTTATTCTCGGAAAGCCTATCTAATAGAGTTACGAGCCCTTTTTTCAACCGATCCGATTCTTGCTTAGTAACTAGCAAACTCCGCTTCCCTCCCAAGATGGACTGCTTAAAACCTTTATGGCAGGGGATTCAATGTCGCATAGAGCTGGACATTACACTTAAATCCTACATGTAAAGAGTATGATTATTTACCTAAAAATTCGATTGATCAGGTTAATAAAACCCTTTGAATGAAAACATTAAGCCATAGAATATTATCGTTGGAATACCTACTGCAAGCATTGAACCCAGCAGAATACTGGCAAATTCTAAATCTAGGTTTTCAGTACTGGCATGCACAAGAGTCATGAAAGCGGGTGGGAGAGAGGAAACTATAACAACAACCCCGAGCTTCTCTTGAGGTAGCTGAAGCAAGCTGGCAAAGGCAAAGCCGATTAAGCTTCCCACAGCTATTTTCACAAAGGCTGATGAAAGCACTTCTCTAATTAAATTTCCACTAGGAAGCTTAATGAAGACCCCTGTTGAAACAAGTATTATCGCAGCGTTTAATAATGAGACAAAACTTATTAACTCACCAACTTGCTCGGGTAGTTCTAATCCTGAAAGATTAGCGGATAAGCCGGCGAGTATGGAAATAATGTAAGGTTGTATTAGTAGGCTTTTAATGTTGCTTTTTAAAGACTTTCTAACCCTTAATGGATTGAATTGCGAGGCGACTAGGAAAGCAATAGAGAAAACATAGATGGAATTGCCTATATCTAGTAATGAAGCCGTTGCAACTCCTCCAGTGTTAAAGAATAGGCTGATGAAGGGCAATCCGATTATGCCAATGTTTAGAGTGCTGCATGCGAGTAGGAAAACCCCCCTCTTCGAACTATTCATATTGAGCCTTCCCGAAACCAGATACGCAACAGCTAGTAGCAAAAGATTAGTTATGAGACCTATTAACGGTAGGAAGCATTCCCCTAATGATATTTTTACAGTAGCAAATGAGCGGAAAACTATTAGCGGAAGAAGAATATTGAGAGAAACAAATAGTAATCTTCTGCCGATAGTTTCGTTTAATATTCGTATCCGTTTTAGAAATATCCCTAGGCTGAGGGATAGGACGATTCCAACCAATATTTCGATTAGACCGGGCAATCGTTTGTAGCCGGATAAACTGTTTATTAAATTTTTATAACAAACTAGATTATTCTAACATTGGTTGAGAAGAGTTAGAATTGCTAAGGGTCTTCTCGTAAAGAAGGAATATGGAGAGAGAATGCTCCAGATTTTAAGGAGTAGGAATCTCGTTAATAAAAACTTGTTGATAAAGAGGAGGAATAGTTTCATAGTAATACCACTTGTCAACGAAATCCCTCTTGACAAGTTAGATGTAGATGGCGAGGTTGTCTTTGAAGAATTCGAAGAGTCTGAAAGAACTCTAACCCCCATAGAGATTCTCAAGAAGGATTTGACAGAGGAAGAGCTGAAGCTCGTACCCAGGTCTTTCGACGTAATTGGAGATATTTGCATCCTACAATTGCCCGAAGAGCTCCATGGTAAGGGAAGAATTATTGGAGAAGCTTTTCTAAAGTCTATGAAAAACATCAGGATCGTCTTAAACAAAACCGAGCCTCTTTCCGGTGAATATAGAGTTGGAGGATATGAGGTACTAGCTGGAGAGGGAAGTACAGAAACCATCCATAGAGAACATGGTTGCGTGTTCAAACTGGATATTTCAAAGGTTTTCTTTACACCAAGGCTCTCGGCTGAGAGGATTAGAGTAGCCTCATTAGTCAAACCCGGAGAAGTTGTCTGCGACCTCTTTGCAGGAATAGGGCCATTCAGCATAATCATTGCTAAGAAAAACCCTAGTGTTAGAGTCTATGCTTGCGACATAAATCCTGATGCTTATAGTTATCTAGTTGAAAACATAAGGTTGAACAAGGTTGAGGATAGGGTTAAAGCATATTTGGGAGATGCGAAGAAACTTTCCCAAAAGGAGCTTAAGGGTATTGGAGACAGAGTAATCATGAACCTGCCTATGAGTTCAGAGATGTTTTTAGACGCCGCCAAGAATGCTGTCAAGAATGACGGTGGCATAGTCCATCTCCACATATTTTTAGAAAAAGGAATCACTCCTGAAGAAAAGTATGCGAATATTGAGAAGGCTTTCCA
>Ga0209394_1000733_pt1 | contig 23294 bp, 21 predicted proteins | sample JNZ201metaG_FD_184122 | JGI IMG/M metagenome (GOLD analysis project Ga0209394, IMG submission 184122) | Hot spring microbial communities from Jinze hot spring, China to study Microbial Dark Matter (Phase II) - JNZ 20120812A (SPAdes) (version 3) ... | reverse complement strand
GGCTGAGGCGGAGCAGTTTAAGAGGCTAAGATACGCTAGCAGAAAGGGGTGGATGGAGCCAACTGATCCAACCGCTATACAAACCCTAATCTTTGAGCATGGAAGCCACTATAGGGGCGTCTCCCGCCCAGGTTACGTAGAGGAGCTTGAACATTTCGCGCACTGCATTCTCTCTGGCTCACACCCGCACGCTGACGCGGAAGACGCCTACTATGCGCTGAAAACCCTAGACGCCATAGTTAAGAGCGTTGATAGCGGAGTAAGAATTCGGGTTAATTGAGCGTTTTGCGGAGATAGACAAAGCTTAAAAGTTCTTTGGGGGAAACATGATAGTATGTTTAGGAGTTTAAGCCCATACGCGATAGGCATACATAAAAGTTTACAGGAAAACATAAAGTTAGCTAAGATTGGAGATTTCCAAGGCGTGGAAATAAATATAATAGAGGTCTCCAACCTTGTCGAGGAGAAATCCCTGAGCTATGTGAAGAACCTGTTTTCTGAGGAGGGGATAAAGCCAAGCGGCTGGTGGCTCCCATTCGACTGGCGCGGCGACAAGGAAACCTTTGAGAGGGAACTAAAAAAGTTGGAGCGCCTAGCCTCCTTAGCCGCCGAAATAGAATGCGCAAGGGCGCTCACATTTATCCTACCGTTCTCAGACGATAAACCGTTTGAGGACAATTTTAAATGGCATGTGTCTAGGCTTAAACCGATAGTTAAAGTTCTATATAAGAATGGATGCTCGCTTGGGCTGGAGTTCGTGGGAACCGAGTCGCTTAGAGTAGGATATAGATACACTTTCATACATAGTTTGGACGGTTTACTCCCCCTATGCAGGGCGCTGGAAGCCGAGAACGTGGGCGTACTCCTCGACAGCTGGCACTGGTATGTCTCTAGGGGGACGATAGAAGACCTCATGAAGCTTAAGGGTAAAGACATCATATATGTCCACATAAACGATGCTCCCGCAAACGTGCCGCTAGACAAGCTCATAGATAATGTAAGGTGCCTGCCAGGAGAAACCGGCGTAATCGACCTAGTAGGCTTCCTTAAAACGTTAAAAAACATAGGGTATGAGGGGCCAGTGACCCCTGAACCCTTCAGTGAAAAAGTCAACAGGATGAAGCCTGAAGACGCCGTGAAGGTGACGGGGGAAGCCCTAAAATCTGTTTGGAGGAGGGCTGGTCTACCGGACTGAGAGGCTCTCAATCTTGATACGCTCAGTGTTAAACCCATGTCTCATAGCGCTCACCACCATCGATGCGATGGACGGCTTTAGACAATATGTAATCGAACCCCATCCTCAGCCTGGTGGATAAGGGCGCCAGCGAGCCACCGTAGGTAGCCCTATTCTTTCTAACGGCTTCCTTGATGCTTCTCTCGCTCGGCTCACCCTCGATATCTAAAATCGTGTAGGCGTTACCAACATTTAGCGGGTTATGGGCATCGCTTCCGCCGACTCCGGCTACGCCCAGCTTTAAAGATACGCTTAAACCTCTTTTGACGAGGTAGTGGAGTGGATATAGGGAATTCAAAACCTCCACGGCGTCCGGCTTATGTCGCATCCACCTGTCGAGCTTGAGTACCTCGATGGCTGGGTGCGCTAAAATGGTTAACCCATCATGGAGCCTAACCCAATCTATAATTTCATCGTAAGGCATGAGCTGCCTTGATCCAGCGTTGGGGGGAAGCTCCCCCTCTAAACCTATAATTAAAACGTGCCCAGCGTCTGTAGAAACCTCATAGCCGGGGAGGATTATTAGGCCGCTGTCATAGGATTTAGCCTCAAAATATCCGTTGAGAACCTCGTGGTCAGTTATAGCTAAGCCATCTAAACCCCTACTCTTAGCGACCCTAAGAATATCTTTAATTGTCCCGGAGCCATCTGAATAAGATGTGTGAACATGTAAATCGATTTTCAGGCGCAAAATAAAACCCCATTAACTCAAACTACATCGGCTTTCTCTTAACGCCGAGCAAGCATCCTCTTGAGTATCCCCCGTGGTGTGAGCCTCCGAGCCACGTGTAGTCCCTATCCAAGAGAATTCTTCCTCCGCTTGATTCGCCTCTAACGCAACTGTTTCGGGTTTCATATAGGTTTATATTGCTTGATGTTATTCTTCTGCCATGATTAGTGCATAGACTTCTTTTCCGTGGAGATGTTTTATCTTCTCTTTGTCTTTGCCAAGTCCTAGTTGTAACGCCCAGAAGCCTCTTAGCCTCCTTGAGAGTGTAAAGCTTCTCCATCAAGAAGATTTTACGACTTATGACTATTTAAGTCCATCTATTTTAAAACTGCTGCTAGGCATTCGCCCAAGCCTCAACGATCGCCTCAGCTATAAAGTCACCTAAACCCGTATTCACTCTCCATACAACGCTCCCGTCCTGCCTAAATTTTATCACGTATCCTCCAGTTGAAGCGCCGTAAATCCCCGAGATATCCACTAATGGTGCGCCCCAAACGTGACCCGGCATCTCGTATCTCTCCACTATGGTTCCGGTCTCAGGCTTAACTTTCCAAAACTCATCCCTAAAGGTGGGGGCGAGATAAAGGTATCCGTTCACATAGACCCATGCTCAGCCGGACCAACCCCCACGTTCAACCTCCAAGCATCTACGGCGCTAACATTCATGCCCATCGCCAACCAAATCCCCTCTATAATCCATGCTCAGCTCGCAGATTCAATTAAGTTTTAGGCAGATAATCCGCTGCAACTGAAGACTAAAGCTATATTATTGAGTATGGAAACGTTAACCCGGACCTATGGAATTTCCCTTTAATCGCTATCCGTCTACCACACTTAGGGCACCTCATGTCAGCGGTTAAATTCCATCTAACTATATCGAAGCCATACCTCTTTATTAAAAGCTCTTGGCAGCTTGGGCAGTAAGTGTTCTCATACCTGTGGCCGGGAACATTCCCCAAGTAAACGTAGTTTAATCCAGCATCTTTAGCCGCCTCATACGCTTTCTCAAGAGTTCTTATCTCTGTGGACGGTATGTCTGTCAGCTTATAGTCTGGATGGAACCTTAACAGATGGAGCGGCGTATCCTCGCCAAGATTCTCTCTAATCCATGAAGCCAAATCCCTTACCCTCTCTATGGAATCACCTATCTTCGGCACAACGAGGTTCGTAACCTCAATATGTATATCCCTTCTCTTCATCTCCTTAAGGGCTTCAAAGATAGGCTCAACCGAGGGAACCATAGAAAACTTCCTGTAGAACTCCGGGTCACCTCCACCCTTAAAGTCAACTGTCGCAGCATCGAGGTACGGCGCAATCGCCTCAATGGCTTCAGGGGTCATGTAGCCATTTGTAACAAACGTATTGAAGAGGCCGCGTTCATGCGCTAAGGCAGCCGTATCATAAGCGTACTCGAAGAAAATTGTCGGCTCAGTATAAGTGTAGCTTATCCCATGACAGCCGTGCTCAACAGTAGCCTTAACAACTTCCTCAGGTGGAAATCTCCTGCCAATAATATCTTTCTCCTGACTTATGCTCCAGTTATCGCAGAACTGGCATCTGAAATTGCATCCGACCGTCGCTATTGACATTACGAGCGCTCCGGGATGGAAATGCGACAGCGGTTTCTTACCTATAGGGTCAACATTAGCCGCGCAAGCTATTGCATAATTTAATGTGTAAAGTTTTCCACCCTCATTTTTCCTAACCCCGCAGAACCCCACGCCGCCATCAGATATTATGCATCTGCGGGCGCAGAGGTTACATTTAACCCTATTATCTTGGAGCGCTTCATATAGCATTGCTTCATGACTAAACATTTGTGAGAACCTTCTCAAACCCTCATCTCTAATTATATCTGACGCCTAATTTAATCGTTTCCTCAGGTCTCTCATCAATCATCCTGTAGGCTTCAACGACATCTTTAAAGTGAACTATTGGTGTAAGCATGCCGTCGATCCTTAAAAGCTTCCGCTTAAACAAGCTTACCACGGTTTCATAAACCCTTTCCCTATTCCATAACGGGTAGTCTCTGTAGGGTTCACTTTCAACCCGTGCGCCTGAAACCATCACCTGCCTATTAAAGTGCCATTCTTCGCCCAGATTCAGTCCCTTTGCTTCACCATGATACCATGAGACCGGCACTATTGTTCCACCATACCTTGTTCCTCTAATTGCTTGGTGTAGCGCCGAATAAGATCCGTTAGTCTCTATAGATATGTCCACCCCCTTCCAGCCTGTAGCCTTCCTAATCTCTAAGCCAGCGTCGCATTCCCTTGGATCTATAACTACGTCCGCTCCATAGCGCTTAGCTAATTCTTTCCTTCTTTCTATGGGCTCCACGCCTATTACTAGCATGGCTCCAGAAAGCTTAGCCATCTGGACTGTCATAAGTCCTATAGCGCCAAGCCCGAAAACCGCAACGATATCGCCGAGCCTAACATGCCCCTCGCAGACAGCCATTAAGGCGACGGCAGCGGGGTCAATGCAGACTATCTCCTCATCACTGAGCTCAGGTGGGGCCAGATTTATCTTATCTTCATCAACTGTATGCGTCTCACGGATCGGCAGGTAGCCGTAAATCCTATCCTCTACCTTAAATCTCTTAACTTGGCTTCCAACCTCGATCACTAAGCCAACCGTCATGTTGCCGAGCTTGATTGGGAATGAGACCGTCCAGCCCTTACCCTCACATTTGGGCATAAATAGCCCGGTCTCAGGGTCAAAAGATTTCTCGGAGAAGGGCGATAAACCCCTATAAATCAGCAGGGTTGTTCCATGCTTCTCAGCCGAAAATACGCTTTTAATCCTCACCTGATTCGGCTTAAGCGGCGGCTCCTCATAATCCAGTAAAGCTGGTTTCCCTGGCGCTAAAGCTAACAATTCCTTAGGCAATCTCTCACCACACTAAGCGGCTCCATGGCTTTAATCCTTTATTCCCTCAAGCAAGCTCATCACGTTCCATAGTCTCACTCTGGTGTAGGGCGGCATATTTGGATCCTGCAGTATCTCATCTATCACGGATATGGCGTTCGAAGCCCTGACGCCGAGAGTGTACTGCGTCGACTGGAGTATGTCCATAGCCTCTTTAGCGGTCCTCCTAATGTTCCTTGGGGTTGTGGTGTCCTCTGAAACCTGACTTAAAATCGCTAAAGCCTGCTTTATCTTTTCCTCATACTCCTGAAGTTTCTTTTTACTCACCATGCTTTCATCCCCGCGAGCTAATAGCCTCCACTAAATATTTAGGGTGAACTAAGAATATTTTTAGGTAATTCGCGCTCTTACGCTTTACGCCTAACATTATTTATGCTGAAATCTAGGCGAGAAGGACGGCGCCGCTCGGCTCATATCTGCCCTTAATTTCATATCCAGTTAAATCCGCGATGCTATTGGCGAATTCCTCTACATCTTTCATGTATGGCATGGCTTCCCTCGGCAGCCTCTCACGGCTCTGCCCAACCCACTCGTACGCCTTAACCTCAATGAAGTCCGGTTTACCCCTCTCAACCATGCTTGAATAGCCCTTAAAATTATGCGTATTCCAACCCTTAATAACGGTGAACCTCAAAACCTTACGCGTCTCTAGGCTTGGGAGAATCTCTAATGTCCTGTTTAGGCGCTCCCAAGCATCCTTGATGAGCGGTCTGGCAACCCTAATATAGGTGTTCCTGTCCGGCGCCAGAACACTGACGTACAGCTGGAAGGGCAGCGGATCCATTCTCTCCAGCGCTTCAGGCATTGTGCCATTTGTCACTAGAAAGGTTATCATCCCCCTCTTCTTGGCTTCAACTATTAGCTCGGAGAGCCTTGGATAAAGCGTTGGCTCACCGGTTAGGCTCATAGTCATCATCGTCGGCCTCAACGCTTCCTCAAACTTCCTCCTATTAACCCTCGGGTTTCCCCTCCAGCCTGAAAGAAGCTCCATTCTTTTCTTAATTAATTCATCGATGATTTCAGAGGGCTCATCGAATTCCTCGGTTTCAAGCGGGAACTCCTTCCAGATAAACCCATCCCTATCACCGGAATGCATCCTCCAACAGTGCAGGCAGTGGCAGTTACATCCGAAGTAGGGGGTCATCTGTATGCATCTATGGCTTTGAACAGGCGGATACCACAACTCTTTATAGCAGACCCTGTTAGATCTAAGGCTCTCCTTAGTCCACTGACATATTTTCACGGCGCTGTGGAGGTGTTTTCCGGCAAACCTATAGCCCTGCCTATGATAAACCCTAATTATTTCAGGTTTAAGCGAATACGATAATTTCTCCTCCATTAAATGAACCCCGAGGGTTTATCAAGATTTAAGACTCAAAGGGTAATTATAACCTTTTATCGCTTGCCACGTAATCCTTGTTTAAGCTTACCTCTAATTCCCTTATCCTTCTATCAATATTGGCGATGAGCCTACCTATCGCCTCATCGATCCGCTTAAGGCTATCCCTAAAATCCTTTAGGAACTCTATCCTCTCCTCAACGGTCGCTTTCTCACCTAAGAGTATAAGCTTTAATGCGCGCTGCGTAATCTCCGATGACACGCTATAATCTCCAGCGGAGTGTATGGGGGCAAGGTTTTCGAAAAGCCACCTCCTGATCGCTGAGGCTAGGCTGAAGTGTTTCTCGATAACCTCCCTAAACGCTTCCTTACCCTTCTCCGTTATAGTGTAAACCTTAACCGCTCTCTTCCCTCTATGCCACTCACCCCTAATAAACCCGCTGTCCTCAAGCTCCCTTAGAGACGGGTATAGAGATCCAGCCTTTGGGGAAAGCAGACCAAAAGTGCTCTCTCTTATCTTCTTGATCATTTCATATCCATGCGCCGGGCCCCTCAACAAAGTGTACAGTATGGCTAGCTTCAGGTAACCTCTCTTCAACTGCTCCTTCATCACTTCAGAGCTCTCGCCCTTCGCCATGGTAAACACAACCCTTATATAGGTTTATCATATTATTAAATATATTGGTTTCCAATATATTGGTTTCCAATATATTAAGTATCCGCGCCCGATGTATACGTGCATTTAATAGGCATGTTGAGTGAGGAAGATGGTCATCTCGGGGAGAGCTCTCATCGAGCTAGTAGATGTTAGTAAAGAGTATAGAGTTGGAGAGTTCTCTACCTTAGCCCTTAAAGACGTAACCTTCAGGGTTTATGAGGGAGACCTAATAGCTATAATGGGTCCCTCAGGCTCAGGTAAGACAACTCTACTTAACATGCTTGGTCTACTGGATAGGCCAACCAAGGGAAAAATATTTTTTGAGGGGAGGGATGTTTCAAGGCTTAGCGATAAGGATCTTGCTAACTTGAGAAATAGGAAGATTGGTTTTGTTTTTCAAACCTTCAACCTAATTAACAGGCTAACAGTGTTTGAAAATATAGAGCTGCCGCTTATACCTAGAGGCATCCCGCGTAACGTTAGGGCTGAGATGGTTAAGGAGGCTATATTTAAGGTTGGGGGAGACTTAAGCTGGCTGAGAAAGAAGCCGAATCAGCTCTCTGGCGGGCAGCAGCAGAGGGTCGCTATTGCTAGGGCAATTGTCGGCAATCCGCCGATAATTCTCGCCGACGAACCTACGGGAAACCTAGATAGAGGGTCTGCCAGAATAGTTGTTGAAACCTTCCTGGGCTTGAATAAAGAGGGGCATTCAATAATAGTTGTGACGCATGACCCGGAGGTCGCGAACTGCATGGAGAAAATATATATTATCAGGGATGGAGCAATAGTTGGTGAGCACGAAGCTAACCCGAAAGAATCCCTTATAGCTAAAATGTTGCAAAGCGTTAGGGAGGAGAAAACGTGAGATCAAAAAGATTGCTCTGCGTAACTTTGATCCTACTTATAGCGGTGGGCGTGCTGCTAACGCCGCCTACAATAGAGACTTCCAGAGACGAGATCCAAGAGGGGCTATTTACAATAGTCGGCGTCACCGCCAGATCATCCTCCAGCTCCCCAAAAATATATCCTGGAAGTAGAAGGGTCAGTTTAAATATAGATGCCATGTACATCGGCAATGAGACGGCGACACACGTGTATGGCTATTTGAAGACTGTTGAAGGCATAAATTTTAGCGCCGGAAGCGGACCGGTGGCGCAGGCAAGGACGCTTAATGGCTCGATTAGCTCAAGGGTTGAGAAGGGTGAATACGTGAGGTTCAATTATTACCTCGATATATCCAAGTCTCTGAGACCTGGAGTTTACACCTTGCTCCTTAACATAACATATCGGCTGGAAGCTAACATCACGCTTAGATGGGAAGTGCATGATATACCGGTTGAGGTTTCAAGGTATCCGGAGCTAAGCCTCAGCGTGATCGACGCCTATCTAAGCCCAACATCTTATCCCGGCTCAGTTAACACGAACCTATATGTTTTGGTGGAGAATTCCGGCGAATCAAGCATAGTGTCGGCGCGCTTCGAAGTAACTCTCCCAAGAGACTTCACTATAAGTAACTCTAAAGCCTCCGTTGGCGCTGTTAATGCTGGCGAAAGGTTCACTGTAGTGTTTTCCGGCATATCTGTTCCCTTAAATGCTAGGGTCAGCACATATAGTGCCACAATCTATGTGGATGCTGCTATGAGGACTGATGACAACGTAAACTACGATTCTACGGACACGGTAACCGTGAGGTTTAAGGTTACGGATCCACCTAAGGAGGATCCAATAATGGTTTCCTCAGTCTCAGTGTTATATCAGGGTTCACCGGCACCATTATTACCCTCAGCTGAAGGCTTAACGATCAGGATTATGCTAATTAATAGGCTTCCAGACGCCGTGGGCGGGATAAGCGTAGCAGTATGGCCGCCGAGCGGCGTCAGCGTGAGGGGGGTTTCAGGGACATATGTTAATGGTATGGCGCCGGGCGGATCATGCTTCATAGACATAGCTGTAGACGTTTCCCCAACAATTAGACCCGGACTAATTGAAATTTCATTAGATCTATCATACGTTAGAATAGTTTCCGGCTCCTCCTATATGGGTGGACAAAGCCTGAGCATTAAAACGGTTGTCGAGACACCCCATAGCTACATTCCTGAAATATCGCTTGTCTCAGCTTACTGGGGATCGCCGGATCCAATGCCAGTCTATAATGGGTCTCGATACGCGCCATTAACTTTGCGCTTCATTAACGACGGAAGATACGATGTTGTTGGAGGAGTCGTCGAAGCATATTCAAGCCTACTAAAACCCATAAAGAGCTCTGAGACACTAGGGCCTAGACTTATCCCCGGCTCAAGCTCATCTGTAACATTATACTTTGACGTGAGCGCTGGAGCGGGGGAGATTCAAATCGATATTTCCATGAGATACATATTCGAAGAGTTCGGGGTCCATTTAAACGTCACTAGAAAGTTTAGCGCCTACTTACCCATTGAGGAATATCCGGCGGCGTCCAGCAGCCTCACAGTAGTCTATTCTGGTTGGCAGGGAAACTACAATGTCTTCCCGAGAACCGACAACGCGACCTATCAGGTAACTATAGCGAATAGGGCTCCCTTCCCGGTAAGCGGCATTATCCTTCAGCTGAAGCTGCCGGAGAACATGACCTCGCAGGGGGGCAAGGTCGCTAAAACGTATATTGAAGGCCCGGTTAGAAGTCTAAGCACGTTCACAGCGTCGTTCACGATAACCATTGGAGACGTTAAGCCTGGAAAATATGAGGCGGAGCTAACCGCAGACTTTATGCTCATGTCCGGCGGCCCAGGTGTTCGGCGTTGTGAGGTGTTCAATTTGACCATAAGCGTTAATGATGATAGCGATGCCATTGAGCTCGTGAGCTCGAAGTGGTATGAAGGCTCAGTTGGACCTAACACTTATGGGGCTCATCTCCTCGTGTCGATGAGGAACAACTATATTGACAGTTTAAGAGGCGCGGTTCTAGAGGTGAAATTCCCAGAAGGCTTCCTTAACGCCCTAGACAACTCATCGTTTGCCAAGGTACCCCCGCTCTCGGCTGGAATTGTGGAGGTTTCACCGCAAGCGGTTTTCCGAGATCTAGGCACCCAAATAGGTGAGTACTTGAGGGCTTATCAAGCGGCTCAAGCGCAGGCGTTTAGCAAAGGTGACATATTAAATTTCATATTAAGCGTTAATATCCTAAACGTTAGTCTTGGGGTTCATGATTTTGAGGGCAATGTCTCTTACATTGATCAATGGGGTACGAGGAGATCGGCTAAAATAACCATTTCAGTGACCGTGCTGGGTAGAACACAGTACGTTGACATACATATGAGTAGCAGCCTGAGCGTTAGAAGCAGGTTCACGAACACCTCCCTGATAATAGAGAATGTTGGGACAGCGCCATTATGTGACGTCTACCTTATCGTTTCACCATACCAGGGGACACCTATACTAATAGCGTCTCCAGCCGTTAAATATGTTGGGAGAATAGATGCGGGCGGCAGAGCGGAGATCCCGGTGACCCTAGTGTATAATCCGCTAGGCTTTATGTCGCAGGTTAGCGGGGCAACGGTGATAACTTACGGGCCGGTTCCCCTAATGGCGTCCCTAATTTACAGGGATGCGAGTGGGGCGCTAAGAAGCTTTAATAACACGATAACGGTCGTTGTTGAACCATTTATAGATCTATTAGTGAAGAATATTTTTGCTTCTGGGAGAACCTACTCATCGACAGTTTCTGGGGAAGTGGCTAATCTTGGCTCAGCTACGGCGTATAGGGTTAGGGCGGCCTTCACTATTGGGAACGTGAGTAGATCTGTTTTAATAGGCGATGTTGCGCCAGCAGAAGAGCTGGCTTTTAGGGTAGAGGTTCCGGTGTATGGGGAAACGGGGACCCTGAGAATAGAGTACTACGATGCTTTTAACGAGCAGTTCTCGAAGGAGTTTCTAATTAATGTGGAGATGCTTCATGAAACCATTGAAGCGCCGCCTAAAGAGGAGGGTTTGAGATTTGAGCATTGGATCGTTATTGGGGCTGTAATCGCCTTCCTATTCTTCGCGTTTCTCCTTATTTATAGGGCTTTAAAATCTAGGCTGCTAAGCAAAGCATAGCTGGGGAGGATAAAAAATATGGCGTTTCACATAATGTTCTTTGATTTTATCAGGCTGGCGTTGAAGGCTCTGAGCGAGAGGAGAACTAGGGCTATTCTCACGATAATCGGCATATCTATAGGACCACTAGTCTTAGTCATGATGAGCTCCGTTGTAAGAAGCTACTCAGACTACATAGTTGAAAGAGTGACTTCCCTAGGTCAAAACGCTATAGCAATTTTTCCACGAGAAAATTATAGGCTGGGGGAAGAGGAGCTTAACTTCGTTAGGTCTCTGGCAGGAGTAGCGAGGGCTGAGCCGTTTTATTCGATTCAAGGGATAGTTAAAAGGGGTTCTGAGGAGGTTAGGGTCTCGATATTTGCCATAGACTACGACCTGCTATTCAAGGCTATTGGGAGCCTAGAGATACTTGAGGGCGAAATCCCCTATGGAACGCTCAATGCTATAGTGGGCAAAAAAGTGGCGTTTAAGGATGGGAATGAACAATATTTTATCCTCAACGATGTCATAGCCATAACTATCCCGAAGATTGAAGGCGACAGAATAGTGGGAAAAAGGAACGTGAACGTTAAAATTGGCGCGATTCTGAAGGAGTATGGAGGAGCCTTAATGGTTGATCCAGACTCAACAGTTTTTCTCAGCCCAGAGGCTGGCAGGAAGCTTCTGAGCATGAAGAGCTGGTCCGGTATATTTGTGCTTGCGCGCGACCCCTCATATGTTAAGGATATTGTTTCAGTCTTAAGGGGGAAGTATGAGGATAGGTTGCAAGTAATAGCGTTCAGCGCCATAGCTGAAGCGATTTCAAGCGTTACCGGTGCAATAAACTTCATAAACTTTTCAACATCGCTCTCAGCTTTCGCAGTAGCTGTAGCCGGGATAGCCGCTACAATGATAACATCCGTCATGGAGAGGACGCGTGAGATAGGCGTGATGAAAGCCATAGGGTACACAAATAACCAGATTCTTCTCCTAATCCTTTTAGAGTCTATAGTCATGAGCCTTATCGGCGGCTCGATCGGAATATCGCTTGGGGTGCTGGGGGCTCACGTTTTATCTTCCAGGGGCTTGACCATAGGTGGCTTAGGGCTAACCCTTACGCTAAGCCCAAAGATAACATCTGACCTGCTGACGCAGACAATATCGCTCACGATCTCTATAGGCTTAATAGGTGGGATCCTACCAGCGTATAGGGCTTCAAAAATACCCCCTGTAGTAGCCCTAAGATACGAATAGGGTTCAAACCTTCAGTTGATTGACCGCACTCTAACGTTTACTGCCCCTAGTATTTCGCCCATATTTTAATGCAGCCCTATACAAGGCTAAAATATTGCCTATTGAAGTATCCGGCTGTATGGAGTGGGTTGGACCTAAAATGAGGCCTGTTGGTCCAAGATCATATATGCGCTTCTTAACCTCTTGGGCAACGTCCTCCGGGCTGCCAAAGGGCAGCGTGCTCTGCACACCGATAGTTCCCTCAAAACATATTTTGTCTCCATACATTTTCTTGAGCCTAGACGGATCCATGCACTCCGGTTGGATCGGGTTTAATATGTCCACACCTATCTCGATTAGATCCGGTATTATCGGCTCTATCCATCCATCGCTGTGAAAGAGGAAGAACGTGCCTTTTCTATGGCATAGATCCACGAGCTCAGCGTACCTTGGCTTAAGGAAACGCCTCCACATTGAGGGGGACATCATTAATCCCCTCTGAGTCCCAACATCATCCCCGTCGACTATTACGTCGACCCCAACTTCGCATAGGATTGAGGCTTCGTTCATCCTAAGCCTATGAAGCCTATCTAAAATGCCGTCCACCTTACTTGCATCAGTAAACATCATCTTAATTATCTCTTGGAAGCCAGTTAGCTGCCATGCTATTTCCCAAAGATGAGTCACCTTACCATATAAGCAGTAATCTTCAAATATTTTACGGGCTTTTCTAGCATGATCCATGGTTTCCTCATCGATTTCAGGCCAATTATATTCGTCGATGCTCATGCTCCTCAGAGGATGGTCTATGTATGTGTAAGTATAAGTGTGATCGGGAGCCCATATACTACATATCCCCCATACATCTCTTCTAACCTCAAACCCATCCTTAAAGCCAATAGTGCAGGCGGGACCGTAAGGCCCCTCCTTTATTTCAGCATCCTTTAGAAGATATCCGCCCTTCAAACCTAAACTTACACTGGCCGTATCTACTCCAAGAGCCCTATTAACCTTAAGTCTCTCATCTAAGCTGTCTTTTCCAGCGATTTTTAAAACCCTTTTAAGCCCCTCATATGGTTCTGGACGAATATTCAGGTTGAGGGGTATCCTATCCGGTTCCTCAAGTAGAACACTTCTAATGCAACGCTCCCTCGAATTGAGCAAGAATTATCCCCTTAAATTCACCATTCGCGCCCCTAATTATCCGGAGGAATGAGAAGCGCTTTAAAATTTGGTTTTTATGGTCCCGTGAAACCGCAGCTTGGGCACTTATATTGCCGCCTAAATTTCCGGCATTTAGAGCATCTCCATATAGTTATTTCGCCGCAGTTTGGGCATTGGAATGATGTTGCGTTATTTCCCGGGGGAATTATCTTATTGCATGATGTGCAGACAGGCATAACCAGCCTTCCACTCAACCCTTGCTCCTCCTTGGAGCCAATATTTTGTGTAAATGCTTAATCACATATTTAACCTTATACCTTTATGGGGCTATTAGGCGCGTCACAATGGCATTGATGACCGCTGGAAGAAAGCTAAGAAACCTTCTTCTAACAACCTTCATTACCAGGTTTCCATGGAAATCCATTTCCCCTTCCTCGGAAAGATCTCTATAGATCCCCTCCTCAATTATTATTGAGAAGATTTTATCGAGATCTCTGTCTGAAAACATATTCAATATTCTTCTAATGAGTAGCGCTTTTCTAAGCTCCCCTCCAATCTTCCTTCTCCACATAGTCTCATAGGTCTTCAGGAAGCCTTCGCTGGTATCGCCTTCTAGAATAGATTTGGAGGCAATTCCCCCAGCTATCGAGGCACATATTCCGCCAAAAATCACACCTCCCCCACTTATGGGTTTAACCTGCCCGGCGGAGTCGCCGACGACGAGTAAAGCGTTTCCGTAAGTTTTTTTAATGGGTCCCTGCGTAATAACTGATCCAGAATAAAGCTTAAGGATCCTTACTTTATCCTCGAAATCCTCCCCGAAACGTCTCCTCATAAATTTGTTCAGCCGCGTCCTTATGTCAGACCCTCTGCATGCTAAGCCAACCCTAGCAGAGTCCTCGTTTAAGGGTATGACCCAGGCGAAGAGTCCAGGGGCTAAATTGTTGCTAAAGTGTACTTCAACGTAATCTGGATCTAAATCTACCCCCTCTAAGTCTACCTGTAAACCGCTTAGTAGGCGGCTCATGTTGAGCGTCTTAAGACCGGTCATGCGGAGTATTCTTGACGCTGCCCCCTCAGCATCAATAATTATCTTCGCTATCACTTCTACGCCGCCAGCGTCCAGAACCCAGCAGCCTCCAAGATACTTTAATTTGCTAACCCTCGAATTCAACTCTATGAGAGCGCCACTTTTAGAGGCTTTTTCCGCCAGAAACTGGTCAAAGGCGTGGCGGTTAACAACGCAAGCCACATGCTCTTTTCTCTCAACTAGAAATGAAAGCTTTGATGGTGAGAAGAAACGTGCACCTTTAAACCTATTAAGCGCATAGGGTCCATTTACTGGAACATTAATCTCCTTCAATCCTTTTATGCTTAAGAGTCCAGCGCAATGGCACGGCAGCCCCACCTCCCTATGCTCCTCCAAAACTACGACTCTAACGCCCCTTAAAGATGCCTCACGAGCCGAGATTAGTCCTGAGGGGCCGGCTCCGATCACAGCTACGTCAGCTTCAATTCTCCTCATTCAATTTTCCCTTCATAGAGGCTGGCTGCTGAGGGTTCTCATCGATACCGCATGTTAAACATAAGATGCATGGATTTAATTAAGCGTAACTTTAAAATACTACGAGCACCTACTTATCGTGCATCTTCCCTAAGGAGGGTTAGAGTTGGCTAGGGTCGTGGTTTCACTGAAAATATTCCCTTCAGACGTAGATGTCAACCTAGATGTTTTGAAGGAGAGGATCGAGAAGTCTATACCCAGCTATGCGTCAGTCTACAGGTTTGAGGAGGAGCCTATAGCTTTCGGCTTAGTCGCACTTATAGCACACATAGTTCTACCAGAAGACCATGCTGGAGGCTTAGATGAGATGGAGAGATGCATACAGGGCTTAGAGGGCGTAGGCGACATACAGACAATTTTAGTTAGGAGGATTTAGGCGGAAAGGCTAGCAGCTTAAATTTATGGCACATATTTATATCTTAGATCTCTTCTCTCATATTTAGTGAGAATTATCGAAGAATTAAAGGGAGGAGGGAAAAGCACAGTATGGGGAACGAGGTGCAGCTAAGGGTGGGCGATGCGAAGCAGAGAGATGTCTACAGGGGTATCGCTAGAATAGACCAGAAAACAATGGAGAAGATAGGTGTCTCAGCCGGGGATGTGATTGAAATAGTGGGTAAGAGAAGGACTTCAGCGATAGCTTGGCCAGCCTACGCGGAGGATCAGGGTAAAGGGATCATAAGGATAGATGGAATAACGCGAAAAAACGCTGGCGTCTCGATAAACGAGTATGTTACTGTTCGGAAGGCTGAGGTTGTTGATGCTGTAAGCGTAACCCTTGCGCCAGTGGATATGCGCCTAAACGTCGATGAAGACTTCATCAGCTTTGTTAAGAATAGGCTTCTGGAGAGAACCTTCGTTGAGGGTGATACAACGCTTGTAATGATGCTTGGTCACCCGGTTCAATTCATAGTCACGAAGACCAGACCGCATGGCATAGTTAGGCTAACGTATGACACAAGTCTCCAGATATTGCCGGAGCCAGTCCCAGAGGTTAAAGGGCTGCCGAGGGTCACATATGAGGATATAGGCGGACTAAAAGAGCAGATACAGCGGATCAGGGAAATGGTTGAGTTACCTCTCAGGCATCCGGAAATATTCCAGAGGCTGGGTATAGATCCTCCGAAAGGCGTACTACTTCACGGGCCCCCCGGGTGCGGTAAAACCCTTCTAGCTAAGGCTGTTGCAAACGAGTCAGACGCATATTTCATTTCGATAAACGGTCCTGAGATAATGAATAAATTCTACGGTGAGTCAGAAGCCAGGCTCCGGGAGATATTCCAGCAAGCCCAGCAGAACGCTCCAAGCATAATCTTCATCGATGAGATAGATGCTATTGCACCTAAAAGGGAGGAGGTTACTGGCGAGGTTGAGCGTAGGGTCGTCGCCCAGCTGCTAGCCCTGATGGATGGGCTATCTGAGCGGGGCAACGTTATAGTCATAGGCGCAACCAATAGGCCTAACGCCATAGACCCGGCTTTAAGGAGACCTGGAAGGTTCGACCGAGAGATAGAGATAGGTATACCTGACAAGCAGGGGAGATACGAGATACTTGTGATCCACACTAGGGGTATGCCGCTCTCCGAAGACGTTGATTTAAAGAGGCTTGCTGAGATAACCCACGGCTTCACTGGAGCGGATCTAGCGGCTCTTTGCAGGGAAGCCGCTATGAAAGCCCTTCGCAGATACCTTCCGGAAATAGACTTGGAGCAGGAGAGGGTTCCAGCTGAGGTTCTCGAGAAGATGGAGGTTAAGATGGAGGACTTCCTAAATGCCTTCAAGGAGATTACGCCGACAGCTCTGAGAGAAGTTGCCATAGAGGTTCCAACAGTTCATTGGGACGATATAGGGGACCTCGAAGACGTTAAGCAGGAGCTTAAAGAGGCTGTTGAATGGCCGATTAAGAACCCGGAGATGTTTAAGAGGATGGGTATTAAGCCGCCTAAAGGTATACTGCTCTTTGGTCCCCCAGGCTGCGGTAAAACCCTTCTAGCTAAGGCTGTTGCAACCGAGAGTGAAGCGAACTTTATTTCGATCAAGGGCCCTGAGGTTCTCTCAAAGTGGGTTGGTGAATCTGAGAGAGCCATTAGGGAGGTCTTTAGGAAAGCCAGGATGTCGGCTCCAGCAGTAATATTCTTTGATGAGATTGATTCACTCGTTCCCAGAAGGGGTTTAGGTTACGGGGATAGCGGAGTGACCGAGCGCGTAATAAGTCAGCTGTTAACGGAGATAGACGGCATATCGACGCTGGAGGATGTCGTTGTTCTAGCGGCAACTAATAGGCCGGATCTTATCGACCCAGCCATACTGAGACCAGGTAGATTTGACCGGCTCGTCTATGTTCCGCCACCTAACGACGAGGGTAGGCTCGCCATATTAAAGATACACACCAAAGATATGCCGCTGGCTAAAGATGTTGATTTAAAGGCGCTGGCAGGCATGACTAAAGGGTATTCTGGCGCAGATCTTGAGGCGCTGTGCCGTGAGGCGGCGCTAATAGCTTTAAGGCGAAATATTAATGCGAAGGAGGTCACTATGGCTGACTTCCAGGAAGCAATGAAGAAGGTTGGACCAAGCATAACGCCGGACATGGAAAACTGGTATAAGAGCTGGAGCCAGCAGTTTAAGAAGATACAGAGGGCGGCTCCACCGCTGATCACGTAAGATTTTTTAGGCGCAATTAATCATTTCATGCTAGAATTGGAAGTTTGGTGAACGATGATGGCTGCGAAAACGTGGAAGGCTCAGCCGCTCCACATAGCTGTGATTGAGGTTCTTGAAAGAAAAGGTTCGCTGTCGGACGTTGAATTACTGGAGGCTTTAAAGTCTTCTTCAGCATATAAGGATCTTAATTTTAATGAGCTGAATAAGGTTTTAATGAAGATGGAGATAGCTGGAATAATTCTCGTGTCATCTTTAACTAAGGGGAGAAGACTCATTCAGCTGGCTGGCAGGAAATAAGTTTTCTTCTCAAAGAAATATTTCCACGCTAACCTTATCCCCATCTTTAAGATTTAATCGCTCCCTTAAGCATACGGGGGAGATTATCTCAAGCACATCTCTGCCATAATGGCTCCTAAAGGCGAATACCACGGCGCCCCTCTCTCTTCCACCTATTATAGCGTGAAAGCATTTTACAGGTCCATACGTCCTCTCTCTGTTCCTGAAGCCTTCAATTTTTATGCCTGGATGGGTGTCTAATTCGGCTCTAAGCCTGACGCTTTCCTCGCTATCAACTATTTTTAGGTTTAGTGTTCCCGGATATGGGTCGAAACCAATCTTCTCGATAAACTGCCTTCTATATTGTTCTTTGGACACGTAGTAGGCGCCCTCGCCAAGACCGCTAAAAACCTTCCCCTCAACCTTTATGGAGGAAGGCTTCTCCTCAAAGATTGCTCGTAAACCCAGATAAATTCTCCGAAGATACTCTTCTCCATCCCTAGATATTCTAATGAGACTTCCATCTTTGGTTGCCGACCGCTGTATTAAGCCTTTCCTCTCTAAACTAATTAGTCTCCTAGATGCGCTTTGCTGTGATAACCCGGTCTCCTTAGCGAGGAGGGTTGTTGAAATCTTTATTGTATTTCTACATGCCCCCATCTCGGCGAGCTTATATAATAGGAGAAAATCTTTCGGATTCTCCCTATTGCTTGCAGATGCCTTTATAATTCTATCTTTATCCATATCTACCCTTAACCCCTATCCGCTCAAATGTATGGTATCCTGAATTAAGGAGCTATTTTTCTTTTTCATTCTTACCGTAAAGAACGCTGGAGATTCTTCTCCTCAAAGCCTTTAAGGTTCCGGAGGTGAGGAGCACATGCATTGTGGCATCTTCACCATCAACTCTCGTCACAGCAGCTATTGAAGCTCGAACTGTAGGTAACGCTTTATGGGAGCAACGTATTATGGCGTATTTCATCTCCTCATTATATTCGATAAGGGAAATATCTGCTTGACTAGCGCCATACTCGCCAAATAGGCGGATAACGCTATACCATAGCGCGCTCTGAAAGCTCCTTTCGCTTGGCGCTTTATCACAGTCGACTTTAACCAGAATGTAGCGCCGCCTATCCTTCCTCAGCAGTCTTCACCCCTCTTCACTATGAAAACACCTGGGCACACATAGTCTTCGCTGAGCTTCTTTCTGTTGCGTTCAACTATGTTCATGGGGTTCTCCGATAAAGCTTTCTTGGCGCTATTTATATCCAAGCCTATAATATGGGAGAAGAAAGCGTAGTCTTCAGGTCTCCTGAGCATGTTTGGGCTGTTAGCTCCACTTGACAGGACTATGGGCACCTTAAAGTCGCGGGCCACTAATACTTCCCTTCTAAGAACACTCATCATGTTGATTCTAGGTTTCCCCTCAAGATAAATTAGTGGCGCTATATTGACTTCTAAGGCAGCGGTCTTCTCAGAGGCAAGTTTCGCCTCAGATGTTCCGAAAAAGTGTTTTTTGGGTTCACTTGGCGAGAACAGCAGTAAATCCACTCTCCTATCTTTAGCGGCTTGGAGAGCAACCTCCCTAGTATTACAGTAGACTGCGACAACCTCAAACCTCCGCCTAACATCGCTTAGAGTGTTTAAAAGTTCTCTAGAGTTTCTCGGCGTTAAGTCAACTCTCACAACTAGGTCTAAGCTCAAATCTCTGCATATTTTACGGGCATTTTCAACGCTCTCTTTATCAGCGTTAACTGGGAAATTTAACCCTACAACACTGTACCCTAAGGCAGCTGACCTCTCTAATAGGCTTTTCACCCTCTCAGGCTGATTTATTGGCGGGCAGAGATGTAAGTCTACAAACGGTTTTTTCATGGTAATAGCCCGATTGCTTGACATGTCTTCCTAATCTCTTCAACATTTGATGTCTTAAACTTTACATGTATCCTTATCGGATCTGCTCTACAAAACTTAAATCTTCCCCTATAAGCCTCCTGCTTATCCAGCCTCATATATAAGCTTCCTCTATCTAAATGTAGATGTAAATGCCTAAATAAGTCCTCTTTATCAACGCTTGGGAGGTTTAAGGATAAGTGGCGCAGGAGAGATTCCGATACTTCAGGCTCCCTTATCTGCGCCCTAAATAGGATTATCGGGTTTCCGTACTCGCCCTTAAGCTTACTCTTACTGAAAGATATTTTATTAGCGTGTTCCGGTGGAAAAATATTTCTCGCGGCGATAAGAGCCTTCTCCTGATCTTCCGTCGCGTGAACTATGAAGCTCACATCGATGTAGGATATCTTCTTCATTTATGCCCCCAACACCCATTTCTTTAACGTCAATTTCCCCTATAAGTTTTCTCAGATTTCTCTGGAAACCTTGGATAGGCTACTTAACTATCATCTCCATGCGGTGCAGCAATCGAGAGCTCTCTCCCCACATCTATTTTTAGATGAACGAAAAATAGTATAATAGGGATTTATGGAGATAATTAGGCTTCATTTTACTTCTTCTACTCGAAATAAGTATTTTCCTGAGCCAACGTTGAAAACTATGTATTCTCCCTCCCTTCTAGCGGACATTATACCCTGCACTTTTTGGACAAATTCCCCATCTCTCCAAACTACTGTTTCCCCCTCTTTAACCACCGGGTTCTTAATGTCTACTACTGGAACGTAAACTTCTCCGATACTGTTCACAGGTATGCTGACTTCCAGGGTCAGCGAATCCTTCTCCCTAAACCATTTCGATACTATTAGTCCTCGGATCGTTCTCAGCGAAGCACTAACATGCTTTAAGTCGCCTACAACATGCGGCTTAATTACAACTTTCTCAAAGCCTGGATGTGATGGGTCGGCATTTATGCCAGCTAAAGCCTTATAGAACCATGCGTCTATACTGCCAAACATTATATGGTTATGCGAGTTCATTCCTGAACCAGCCAGATACTCCCATCTCTCCCAAATGGTGGTTGCGCCTTCCCTAATCATGTACCCCCAGCTCGGGTAAGTCGTTTGAGCCGCAACCCTATACGCTACGTCAATATAACCGCATTTAGTTAACGCGTCAAAGAGATACCTTGTTCCAACTATTCCAGTGTTAAGATGATAGTCGTGAGTAACCGTTATGTCATTCAGCAACATTTTTATGACTTTCTCCCTTCTATCTGGGGGAACAATGTCGAAGTAAAGGGGAATAGCGTTAGCTGTTTGGCTATAGCTTGCTGTCTCCGAAACCGCGTAATAATCACCTTTAATATACTTTCTGTTAAAAGCCTCCCTAATCTTCTCGGCTAATTCAGCGTATTTCTTAGCATCCTCATTTTTTCCGAGCACGTGCGCGATCTTAGACAGTAAGAGCGCATCCTCATAATAGCATAGCGTGGAGACAATTTCGCCCGGAGTACTTAGGGATAATATTTGTCCTGGAGGACACCAATCCCCATACTTGCTGAACTTAAGTATGTAATCCTCAGCCTTACTGGTTAAAAAATCAACCCACCTCTTCATGACGTCATAGTTTTCCTCAAGAATCCTCTTATCGCCATAGTAGAGGTAAAGGTACCATGGAATTACTACGCATGCTGTTCCCCACGCGGGGTCGGCCGGATAAAGGCTCCAGTATGGTGGGACAACATCTGGTACGCTCCCATCCTCTCTTTGAGCCGCCTTTATATCCCTAAGCCACTTAGTGTAGAAATTTACCATGTTAAAGTTGTATATTGCCTCCTCAGCCGAGAGCTGCGCATCACCCATCCAGCCCATACGTTCGTCTCTCTGCGGGCAATCGGTTGGAACGCTCATTAAGTTGCTTACTTGCCCCCATAAAACGTTCTTGTGAATATTGTTAATCAACTGGTTTGAGCATGAGAAGCCTCCTGTAGGCTCAACATCCGTATGAACCACTATGCCCTCAATATCGTTAATGCTTAAGACGCCTGGATACCCCGTGACTTCCACGTAACGGAATCCATGATAAGTAAATCTTGGCTCATAAACCTCAACGCCGCACCCCTTCAAAATATATACGTCCGTGGCTTTTGCATCCCTGTTAGGCGCAGTATTAATAGTCCCATCGGGATTGAGCAGCTCCGCATATCGGAGCTTAACCTCCGTCCCCCTCGGCCCACTAACGGTTAACCTAACCCAGCCGGTAAAGTTCTGGCCAAAATCAACAACATAGACATTGGGTTTCGGATTACTGATGCTGACCGGCTGGAGTTTTTTAACCGCTCTTATCGGCGGAAAGGTTGCCTGTGAAACCATTACTCCACCCGGCGGCTCCACAACTCTAACGTTCTCCCATGAGGAATCATCATAGCCCGGTAGATCCCAGCCATCCTTCTCCAGCCTAGCATCATAAACTTCACCATCATAAATATCGTCATCGATTATTGGGCCCCTGGAAGCCTTCCAACTTTCATCTGTCGTAATGAGCTCCTGTCTTCCATCGGAGAATTCTACCATCAGTTGGAGTATTGCTCTCGGCTCCCCGTAGTGTTTATGCGCTGGCATAGGGGTCGTAGGCTTAACCCTATGGGGTTTCACATTATATCGGCCGTTGCCCAACATTAAACCAACAGCGTTTCTCCCCTCCCTAAGATAACCAATAACGTCATAGACTGAGTAGAGGACTATTTTCTCGTAATCTGTCCATCCGGGGTCAAGCTTGCGATCACCGACCTTACATCCGTTTATCCTTAGCTCATAGTACCCTAAGCCGCTAACATATGCTCTTGCCCGCTTAATTTTACCATTTAATGTGAACTCCTTCCTAAGCAGATTTCCACCGCTAATCCACTTTGCCTTCCAGTCCTCCGGCTTAAGTAGCCCCATCTCAAATCTAGCGGTTCTGCTCCACGAGCTAACCTGCCCCTTATCATCCCACCACCTAACCTTCCAATAATAGACTTTGCCGCTTTCTAAAGGTTTCCCAGCGTACTCAACATTAACTGATTGGCTTGAATCAACTTTACCGCTATCCCACATGTCACCGAAATCCTTAGCTAAATTCTCCTCTGAGGATGCAACTAGTATTTGGTAGGCTGACTGTCTACGTCCACGCTCATGGTGCGTCAGCATCCATGAGAACCTTGGCTTAGATACATCTATCCCTATTGGATCAACACAATATTCGCAGAACAGTTCAATAGGGCTCTCTAAGAAACGCTTCATTTCGCCCATAACAGATCATAATGTAATATTTAGAAGAAGTTTTTAAATTTTTATTAGATTAATATTTTAGAATGAGACTTCTATGGAGGGAGCGTTAGCGCTGGGATATTTTGGACAAGTATTCTTTTAGGACCCTCATGTTTTGTTCTCCTTTGGGGTCTACTGGGATCTTCAATGCTAAAGCCTCCTTAATGCTTAAACCTACGGCTTTAAGCTCCTCTTTGCTGAACCCTTTACCAGCTCTCTTTTTACCTTTTCTGTAAACTATTGCGCT
>Ga0209394_1000731_pt1 | contig 23404 bp, 24 predicted proteins | sample JNZ201metaG_FD_184122 | JGI IMG/M metagenome (GOLD analysis project Ga0209394, IMG submission 184122) | Hot spring microbial communities from Jinze hot spring, China to study Microbial Dark Matter (Phase II) - JNZ 20120812A (SPAdes) (version 3) ... | reverse complement strand
ACAAAATTGCCAATTACCGGTTTTCAGACTTTACCGCAAAAATGGTTTTAGGTGTTCTGTTCACATCTTCCCGGAGTAAACGTCTTAGCTAAGCCCACTAAGTTCTTTGAAACGTTTCGCCACTATGTTGTAGAGATTTTCCCTTAAAGTATTCCCTGAATAGTTTAATTGGCGAAGCTTGCATATTTTCTCCGCTAGCTCTCTATCCTCTAAAACTTCTGCCACCCACCTTTCGAAGTCTCCGCGGTAAAGATGGAACTCAATCGATTTCACATTGACCGTGCTTATTTTTTCCATAAACTCTTTTAGTGATGAAGCACTTTCGCCTGTATAGTTTCCCATCGACGTGAAGAAGTAGAAGGCTTTCTCCCTTGGAACGATTTTTAAGGCTTTTGTTTGCTCATTTTTCACTTTTTCTCACTTCGTTTTGTTGTTTGTTACTTACTAGTGTTAACTTTTTCGGGTCATTTACTATTAAAGGTTGGGTTTCCTTAAACTTTTTTGTAACTATCGAAGTTCTTATCCGCAGAACTCCTGGAAGCGGGGCCACAGTGGTGGCAATGAACTCGTGAAGGTTTTCCTGACTTTCTGCCATGACTTTGGCTATTATTTGGAGTTCTTCGGATAAGGAGGTGTAGACTTCAAGGACCTGTGGAAATTCGCAGAGTTTTTCAGCGACTTTCTCGCTTTCTTTTGGATCCGTGTAGATTGTCATTATGGCAGTTACAGTTTTTGCACCCACCTTTTCCAAGTCTACGAGGGCTGTGTATTTTTTTATGATGCCGTAATGTTCCATGCGTTTTATTCGGTCATACACTGTGGAATGGGCTATTCCAAGAAGCTTTCCTATGTCTGTGTATGTTTTTCTAGCGTCTTCCCGCAGCAGTTCCAAAATTTTGATGTCTGTTGAGTCCAGTGTGAAATTGTTGTTCTTCAATTTCAATGTGTATGCCTTCCAGACGTTTTAAGGTATTCGAAAAATGAATATATTTCGCTTGTTGCCGGAAAAATGTAGAAAAATATTTTAAATTTCGTAAAATTTTCGACGCTTTCGTCTACCGCAAGCACCTTTAATCATGGTTCAAAGAGAAACTTTTGCCTACAATCCTTCAATTTTAAAATGAAAATTTCTACATTTTTGCGGAAAATCTAGCGAATAAGTTTAAATTTGTGTATAGAACATTCTTCTATAGGATTCTTATAAGAGTCTAGAGTGGCTGAAATGAAAGTTTCAAAGGTTTGGGAGATTCTGAAAAAATTTAAAGAGATATGTAAGTTTCATGGTTGGAGAACTTCTGAAAACGAAGATTGGATTGAAACGGAAAACAAATACCACAGTTTTCTTTTAACCAGAACAGTTCATCCGTCATCATTCAAGAGCATAGTATCCAATAGAAAATGCGTTGTTAGAGAAGGCTTATCTTACCGTGTTGTCGAAGCATCGTATATGGCGTGGATTTTCTCTGAGTCTCCGCCTGAAAGTTTGATTAACATATTCCTTGAAAACCCAGATTTTTCGAGGAAGGTTGCCTTGTATGATCTAAGCCCAATATTGAAAGGTGGAGCTGCTTGCTTTAAGCTGAACTACACTGACAGTCCGGTTTTTCAAGAGTTTGAACGTTTCCTTGAAAGCGAGTTTGGCATTAAATTCGAAGATTATGCCTATTCAAAACATGGCTTGGAAAACACGCTGACTGAAGTCACATAATCCAACGGCGCCATCAAAGGTTTGATAAGCAGAGATGCTGCATAGTATCTAGTTGTGGTAGGGCATGTTAGAAGAAGCTGAAGAAGTCAAGAGGCTTCTTGCGTTCAAGAAGAGAGTTGAAAAAAGAATTGAAAAACTTGAATCTGAGCTCAAAGAACTTCAAACAGTCCTCGAAACCATAAACTCCATACTGTTGGCCAAAGGATTCAAACGTGCTGATCTTGTCAAAAAACCCATCGTGGAAACTGCACCATCCCTTCCACCGACAATTGAAGAGGAAGCAATTCAACAATCTCCCCCAGAATTTAAGGAAGTTATAACTCTAAAAACCGCATCGGGAGAGCTTCTTGCCAAACTATATGTGGGTGAAAACTTTCTGAAGGTTGTTCCAGCTGAAGACAAAAATTTCGATGTGAATACACCACCGTTTAACCAGTTTCTTGTTGAAAGGGTTCTAGCCAAAATGCAGCAGAAAGACAGTGAGCTAGCTAAAGCTGGGAAGCTTAAGCCAGAAGAAATATTCACCTACAACATTGTAAGAGAGGGCGATTTTGTCCGTGAAATCCACATAAAAAACTTTGATGCTGAACGCTTAAGAGAGCTAAAGTCAAGCGTGAAATGGACTCTGGAAAAAATGTACGAAAAAATGGTGAAAAGCTAAACCGGGTCTGTCTTAAGGCCATTTTCTGTCAAAGTAAATGTTTTTGCCCTTTGCTGAAAGCGGTATCCCCATGGCTACAGTGGCTTCCGGTATAAAGTTTAACTTTAAAGCGGCTGTTCCAATGCGGTACATTATCCTATTGTCAATGTTAAGGAGGCTGGCTATCTTTACAGCGGACCCTAAAGCTATTCCAAGGTCTAAAGCCTTAAACAGGCATGTCGGACCAACAAAATCTTGGCCCTTTTTCTTTTGAGCTTGTTCAAATTCTTGGCAGGAATTGTAGCCGCATGCTCCACAGTTGATTCCTATACTTTTGCTCCCCCTAACCCCTATCAAGACCACGGCTTCTGAGTCTTTCACGTTTTTTGCGTCGCGTTTAAAACCGTCAATTTTCCTCTCTTCAGCTATCTCGTTCATTTTTTCAGCTATAGCATCTTTTTCTTCTCCGTAAACGACCAATGTTAGAATGTCGTCTATTCCCGCCGTTTTTGGAGCTGTTCTTGCAGCGGCTTGCATGAGCTTAGCCACTTCGAGAATGGCTTCTTTTTCACCCTCTTTTTCTCCAATTTTTGGGCACATTTTACATAACCTCTTTTGCACGTTAGGTTTTAAGATTATAAAATTAACTGTTTCGCCTTATATTCCCTAGGATGAGAAGGCTTTCCTTAAAAGTTCGATAACGGCGTTTAATTGCCCAGTGTATAAGCCTACTGCGAACATGGAAACTCCTAAAAGCAATAGCAACGCTCCTATCACGCGACGCTCTGAAATCTCCAAACCTCTCACTCCAAATATTTTTTGAGACGCGCTTCCACTTGGCTTTTTGGGACAAAGCCAATTATCCTGTCAACTTCTCTGCCTGACTTGATGATTACAAGGGTTGGAATACTGAAGACTTGGAAGCGGTCTGCTACATCTGGGTTCTCATCAACATTGATCTTTCCAACCAAAACTTTGCCTGCCAACTCTTTGGCTAATTCTTCAACGACTGGCGCCATCATCCTGCATGGCATGCACCAGTCTGCATAAAAGTCAACTAAAACCAAGCTATTTCGTCTTATAATTTCGTCAAAATTTGAATTCGTGAGATGAACTACCTGCCCATTCAAGCTATTTTCTCCTTAAACTCATTTTCACTAGTTCGCGGAGTTTTCTTTCCTTTATGCGTTTTAGTTCTTCATCCTTCATGGATATAAACTCTTCGTGTCGCTGCTCATTGCGTTTTTCTGATTTTGAAAGGCTTTCAACTTTTCGTAAGCTTCCCTAGGATCGTCGGTTTCCATAACGGCTTTTTCAAATGGACAGACATCCGTCCCAGAGGCATTTAGTATTCTGTCCACGACGGTTTCCCATTCAAGGTAAATGGCATGTTTCTCCAAGAGTTGTTTTGCTTTGAGGCTTAAGGTTATCGTGTAAACAGCTTGTACTCCTGCATGGATGCATAACAACGCTACGGCTTTGCCAACAACCCTGTCTGCGACAGACGCGCCTTTCATTTTCGCTCCAAGACTTTCTAAAGCCTCTAGGAATGCTGAGACTCCGTGAACTCTGCTTTCTAAAATCACTCTAGCCTCCTTCACTATCACTAGTGTCAGATTTTTCTTGCGTAATGCGTCTTTCGCTATTTCTAAGTCTAATTTAATAGTCATTTTCATGTTTGATAGTTTTAGGATGAAAGTTTATCTTTTTTGAAATTCGAACAGTTCGCCTTCCGGTTTGGCGGCGATCATCCAAGCAAGTTTCTCGTTTGGTATCCCCTTTGAAAGCTGACTCATCAACTCTTCTACCAGTTGGGGTTTTACACGGATTTTTACGGTCTTGTCTTGACTTTTGAGTTTAAAAGTTACAGTTATGTCGTTGTCAGAGCTTTTTACTCTAAGTTTTCTGTTTCCTACAGTGCAATGGGTTGTTGCCTGAATACCGTCGAGAACGCATGAAAATGGGGTGATTAAAGGAAGTTTCGCAAAAATTTGCATACTCAACACTTTATTTTCACTTGCGTTCAGTTCTTTCATTGCCAGCTTCGCCATTTTCACACCTATCACTAGGAATGGTCCGAGGTGTCCATGAAGGTTTTCAGCGTTTTTAATGCTTAATACTAGAGCTTCTCTATCATCAAACACTTTTCATTCCCTTCACGTGAGCCCTTTCAAGGATGCCAATTACCGGTATAGCGATTATTAAGCCAATTATTCCACCTATCAAGTGCCAAACGCCCAAAAAGTCAACGCCCACTCCAATGACCCACCCATGAAAACCGTTCCAATGATAATCCCTGCAAAGTATGCAGAGGCTGCTGTTGCAAGAGCTGCCATGGCTATATTGTATGGCTTAAAGCGAGTTTCATATCCACAAAGAGTCATCAAGGCATCGAAGAGAAAGACTGACATCAAAAAGCCTATCATCTGCGTTGAACCTGGCCTCACAGCCAACACTAGTAAGGCGCCTATTACGCCTACTGCCGAGGGCGCTCCAATTTTGCCTGAGGCCCATGTAGCTAACAGCAAAGTAAAGTAAACTGAGAAATCGCAGAATATCGGAAGTCGGAAAAGTGTAAAGCCTATTGGTCCAAGCGTGAGGTTTAACACGGTCCACATGGCTGCGAATATGGCTATTAGAGCGATGTCTACTGGTTTAAAGTACATTTCAAACAGCCTTTGTAATACTTTTTTCTTTAAAAGTAATACTGCATCCATAAAAACTTTATGGCCCAAACACCAGATTCTAAATGGTGGCTATGGTGGCTAAAACAGAAAAAGTAGTCCGTGTTAGCGTAACCTTCCCACCAGATTTATTGAGAGACTTCGACGAAGTTATCAGGAAAATAGGCTATGAAAATCGTTCTAAAGCTGTTCAGGACGCTGTTAGACTTTTTGTTTCTGAGCGTAAATGGCTTCAAGAGGAAAAAGGGCTTCAAGCGGGAGTTTTGATGCTTTTGTACGATCATGAGGTTAGGGGTTTGGAAGAAGCCTTGACGGATGTGCAGCACGATTACGCCCACATAATCTCTTCCACAATGCATATCCATTTGACTGAAAGGGAATGCTTAGAAGCTATAGCGGTCAAGGGAGATGCTGGCGAAATTCGAAAGCTAAGCGATGAGCTTTCCTCAAAACGGGGGGTTAAAATAATGAAGACTATGATTGTTTCCCTTTAATGACCCGTTAACTCAAACATTTTCTCTAAGGCTTTTCGAGCTTTGCTTGCTATAGGTTCTGGAACAGTGATTACGTGTTTCTCTTCTTTTAGGGCTAAGTAGATTCTCTCGAGGGTGTTAAGCTTCATATTGGGGCAGACAGCGCCTTCGTAAGCAAGTATAAAACGTTTGTCTGGGTTTTCCTTCCTTAAGCGGTGCAGGAGTCCTTCCTCGGTTGCTACAATAAAGGTTTTTTCCGGGTTTTCCCGCGCATACCTACACATCTGGGAGGTGCTGCCTATAAAGTCGGCTACTCTCCGCATCTCAGCGCTGCATTCAGGATGAACCATGACAACCGCCTTTGGATATTGAGCCTTAAGCACATGCACTTCCTCTGGGTGAAAAAGCAGATGGGTTGGACAGAAACCATGCTCTGGAATTGGAATGACCGTTTTACCCGTTTTCTCTTGGACATATTCGGCCAAGTTGCGGTCCGGCCCGAACAAAACGGTTTCAGCGTCCAAAGCGTCTATAACATCCACGGCGTTGGCGGATGTGCAGCACACGTCGCAGTAGGCTTTAGCCGAAGCCAAAGTGTTAACGTACAAAACCACTGGCACAAGGGGATAAAGTACTTTCCACCTTTTAATCTCGTCAACAGTCAACATTTGAGCCATGGGACAGCGCGCTCCGGTGGAGGGCAACAAAACCTTTTTGCTTGGGTTTAAAATTGCTGCTGTTTCCGCCATAAAATCTACAGCTGCAAAGACGATTATTTCCGCGTCTTCTTCTTCCATGGCTTTTCTGCTGAGCTCTACACTGTCGCCCACATAGTCCGCAATATCTTGAACTTCCGACCTCTGGTAGTTGTGGGCTAGGATAACCGCCTTCTTTTCCCTTTTAAGCTTCAATATTTTTTCGGTGAGCTCCATTAAATTTCGCCTTTAAAGGTTTCCAAAAGGCAACGTCAGATATATTTCTTGCCATGAAGTGGCAACAGTAAGCGTTTAAATGACTCTTTTTCCTCTTCTGTGTCGATGGAGAGGCTTCGGTTTTTCGCCACCACGGTTATAGGGTTGGAGGACATAGCTGCGAAGGAAGTTGAAAACCTTTTGAACGGAAAAGTTGAACTAGACATGGGGCGCATAGTTTTTGAAGGCCGACCAACCGACATATACCTTTTAAACCTTAAAGCTAGAACCATAAACAAGGTCTTCATCCAGCTGTGTCATTCAAAGTTTGTAAACCTAGAAGACATATACAAACTTGCAAAGAGTTTGGACTACACGTGGATAATAAACCCGGAACAATCTTTTGCTGTGAGGACTCAACGGCTGGGCTTGCATAACTTTACAAGTATGGATGTTTCGCGGGTCGTAGGCCAAGCCATAATAGACGCCTATACTGATGCCGCAAGGAAAAGACTTAAAGTAAATTTAGATGCACCTGACGTTGAAATATACTGCCTTGTTAGAGACGACGAGTTCCTAATGGGCATAAACACAACAGGGTCTTCTTTACATAAGCGTCAATATCGCGTATACAATCATCCGGCGGCGCTGAAACCAACAATAGCCTCAGCAATGTTGAAAATAGGCGGGTATAGCTCAGAAAGTTTCATGCTTGACCCCATGTGTGGTGGCGCCACAATACCAATAGAAGCTGCCCTAGAAGCAAGGCGCATTCCTCCCGGAAAGTGGCGGAGCGACTTCGCCTTTCTTAAACTCAAAGTTTGCAGTCCAAGGGAATTCGAAAAGTTTAGGGCTGAAATCCTTGCGGAAGAGGATTTAAAGAATTCGCCAGTTATTCATGCCATGGAAAAGTCAGCAAAACACTTGAAAGGCGGTATGGAAAATGCAAAGAAAGCTGGCGTTTACGAAACAATTAACTTTAAACTAGGCGATGCAACAAGGGTTGAAGATTATCCAGACGTAAAATTTGACTTGATAGTTGTAAATCCACCTTACGGGCTTAGGGCAAATCCAAAAGAAGGAGTGCGCAGACTTTACGAAAGTTTTCTTAAAACGTTAAGAACAAAGTTTACAGATGCAACCCTCGTCCTAATCACGGCGGCCTCAAAAAGGTTCAAGGAAGCCGCGGAGAGCGTTGGGGTGGCTGTAATTGATGAACGCAAAATATGGCACGGCGAACTCTTAACAAGTATTTTCACATGTAAAACTTAAAGTTTCTCGAAAAATGAATGGTGCGGCGGGCCGGATTTGAACCGGCGAACCCCTACGGGAGAGGATGGCTCATAGGGGTTCAGCATGCCGATCTTGAGTCCTCCGCCTTTGACCTGGCTTGGCTACCGCCGCCCAAAATTGAAAGTGGAAAAATGGGATTTAAGCATTACCCGTTCCCCCGCGCCTCATTGCTGAACACTTTATTTCGGGAAACCGCTCGAACCGTGTGTTTAGATTCTCGTTGTAAATTAGCTATGGAATTTTTAATGAAAAAGTTTATTAGTTAGCTGTGTAGTTTTACGAGTTTAGCTTTCAATATAATGGAGACTTTTTAGTCTGGATGACCCAGTTCGGAGGAAATTGAAAATTTGAGGGAACTTCCATCCCCGATCTCTCTTAGCCGTTTGATTAAGCGCTACAGTTGTGAGGTTGATGGGTGTGGCTAAAGTTGAATTCACAAAGGAAGATGCCAACATACTGTTAAAGGCGTTCTTCAAAGAGAAAGGTCTTGTCCGTCAACATTTAGACTCATACAACGAGTTCATAGACCATGGCTTACAGGAGATAATTGACGAGGTTGGCGAAATTCCAATAGAGGTTCCGGAATGCCCCTACAAGGTGAAGCTTGGACAAGTTTGGATAATAGATCCGCAGACGCGTATAAGCGGCCCCTATGTGACGGAGGTTGACGGAACAAAACATGAAATCTATCCAATTGAGGCAAGGCTTCGTAATCTAACATACGCGGCTCCAGTAGCCCTTGAAATGACCCCCGTCGTGGACGGCAGGGAACAGGATACTGAATATGTTTTTATTGGGAACATTCCTGTGATGTTGAAGTCTAAATTGTGCTTCTTGTCGCAACTTTCCCGTGAAGAGCTAATCGCTTGCGGAGAAGATCCTGACGATCCAGGCGGCTACTTTATCGTGAATGGTTCTGAACGTGTAATAGTGGCTATGGAGGATTTAGCTCCAAACCGTATTATCGTGGACATAGACGAAAAAGGCGCAACACCGGTTTATCAAGCAAAATTATTCTCTACAACCGTTGGTTTCAGAGCCAGAATAGAGCTGAAACTAAAGCCCGACGGCGCCCTGTACGTTACGATGCCCGGGGTGCCGACGGACATTCCATTCGTAATTGTCATGCGTGCACTTGGCTTGGAGTCAGACAAGGAAATTGCCGAAGCAGTTTCGCTTGATGAAGAAATACAGGGTGAGCTGGAACCATCTTTCGAGAAAGCAGCAGGCGTTGACACCGTAAGAGATGCTATACTATATATTGGTAACCGTGTAGCTCACGGACAGGTTGAAGAGTACCGCATACAAAAGGCTGAAGCGGTAATAGACAAGAACTTCCTTCCACATATAGGAAGAACCAGCCAAAGCAGGAGAGATAAAGCCATCTTCTTGGGCGAGATGGCTTGCAGGGTTATAGAGCTAAAACTTGGGAGAAGAAAGCCCGACGATAAAGACCACTTTAAAAATAAGCGTTTGAGGCTTGCCGGCCCCCTCTTGGCGGATCTGTTCCGCGTGGCTTTTCGAAACCTTGTGAGAGACATAAAATACCAGCTTGAAAGGATAGGTGTTAAAGGACCAATAATAACGGTTTCCGCGGCTGTTCGACCTGGGATAATTACAGAGAGACTTCAGCATGCGTTGGCAACTGGAAACTGGGGAAGGGGACGTGTTGGTGTAACACAGCTCTTAGATAGGACGAACTACCTCTCAACGCTAAGCCATCTGCGGAGGCTTCAGTCCCCGCTTAGTAGAAGTCAACCAAACTTTGAGGCAAGAGATCTTCACCCAACCCATTGGGGGCGATTATGCCCCAACGAGACTCCTGAAGGGTCAAACTGTGGACTTGTTAAAAACCTAGCCTTGTCTGCATGCATCTCCGTAGGCGTAAACCCGGAAAAGATCAAACAAGTTTTGTATAGCATGGGCGTCACACCTGTTTACGAGGCAAATGAAACTTTGAAACGTTACGGTGCAAAGGTTTTCGTTGACGGAAACATAATTGGCTTCTGCACTTCTCCGGAAAAGCTTGTTCAAGAGTTTAGGCGTAGGCGAAGAATGGGTGAGATATCCACAGAAGTCAATATTGCATTTTTCCCAAAAGGAACATGCAGCGACAGGGATGAAGTTTATGTAAACTGCGATGAGGGACGTGTGCGTCGTCCCCTAATAATTGTTGAAAATGGCGTTCCCAAACTCCAACGTGAACATGTTGAAAAGGTGGCTAATGGCGCGTGGACTTGGGAGGATCTTGTTAAAAACGGCATAGTTGAATATCTGGATGCAGAGGAGGAGGAAAACGCTTACATTGCCTTAAGCCCGGAGGAACTAACACCAGAGTATACGCATCTGGAAATTGCAACTCACACGATTCTTGGAATATGTGCTTCAACAATACCTTACGCGGAGCACAACCAGTCGCCGAGAAACTCCTATCAAGCGGCAATGGCAAAACAGGCGTTGGGCGTTTACGCTACAAACTTTCCGTTCCGTGTAGACTCAAGATCCCATATCCTTCATTATCCACAAACTCCCCTCGTTGAAACAGCTTTAATGGATATTATGGGTTACAAGCTTCGGCCCTCTGGACAGAACTGTATAGTGGCCGTCTTATCCTACGAAGGCTACAACATGGAAGACGCCTTAATATTCAACAAAGCCTCTATAGAAAGAGGCTTAGCCCGCTCCACCTTTTACCGCATTTACGAGGCTGAATGCCGCCAATACATGGGCGGACTAAAAGACAAGTTCACAATACCGGAGCCAGGTATACGCGGTTTCCGGGGTGAACAATACTATAGGCTGTTGGAGCCCGATGGGATAATTAGCCTAGAAGCGCAAGTTTCAGGCGGCGACGTCTTAATAGGCAGAACAAGCCCGCCGAGATTTCTTGAAGAATATAAAGAGTTTGAGGTTAAAGGGCCCTCGATGCGAGATACATCTGTGGACATGAGGCCCTCTGAGACGGGCATAGTGGACGCGGTTTTCATAACGGAATCAGGTGAAGGAAGCAAGCTTGTCAAAGTCAGAGTTAGAGACCAGAGAATTCCGGAGCTAGGCGACAAATTTGCCTCCCGCCATGGTCAGAAAGGAGTCATAGGCCTCATTGTCCCACAAGAGGATATGCCCTTCACAGAGGACGGCATTGTCCCGGATATTATAATAAATCCGCATGCCATTCCTTCAAGAATGACTATTGGACAGTTCGTAGAGTCTATTGCTGGCAAAGTTGCAGCGTTGCGTGGAAAACCCGTTGACGGAACACCGTTCTCAAACGAGAAACCCGAAGACTTGAGGAAAGCCTTGATAAAGCTTGGCTTCAGCCACACCGGCCGGGAAGTCTTCTATAACGGTGTTACGGGCGAAAAGTTTGTTGCAGACGTGTTTGTTGGGATTGTCTATTATCAGAAGCTACACCACATGGTTGCGGATAAGATCCATGCTAGAGCCAGAGGACAAGTGCAAATGTTGACACGGCAGCCCACTGAGGGAAGGGCGAGAGGCGGAGGTTTAAGATTTGGAGAGATGGAGCGGGACTGCCTCATTGGACATGGTGCCGCAATGCTTCTTCACGACAGGCTTCTTGAAGAATCAGATAAATACACGCTCTACGTGTGTGAAAACTGTGGGCACATAGCATACTACGACATTAAGCAGAGGAAATATGTTTGTAGGTTATGCGAGGACAAAGCGAAAATATCTCCTGTTATAGTGTCTTACGCTTTCAAGCTTCTATTGCAGGAGCTCATGAGCCTTTGCGTAGCTCCAAGATTGAAGCTTAAGGAGAGGGCTTAGGATGGCGGTTGAGGAAGTAGCCCATAAAGTTGTTGATGAAATCCGTTTCGGGCTTCTCTCACCCCAAGAGATACGCAAGCTTTCAGTGGTTGAAATTCAGACGCCAGACACGTACGATGAAGACGGCGCCCCCATAACAGCTGGCCTGATGGATGGGAGGCTTGGCACTCTTGAGCCAAGGCAAAGATGCAAAACTTGTGGAAACACGGCGGCACGCTGCCCCGGCCATTTCGGCCACATTGAACTAGCGGTTCCCGTGATTCACGTGGAGTTTGCTCGAATAATCTATGATCTTTTGAAAGTCACATGCAGGAATTGTGGAAGAATACTGCTTTCAGACGATGCTATCAACAAATTGCGGGCGAGAATTGAACGAACCAAACAACTGCTAGGAACAGTCCCAGACGAGGTTTTTAAACGGGTTATCCAGGAGATTAGAGCGAAAACATGCCCTCATTGTAACGCGCCTCAGTATAAAATAACCTTTGAAAAGCCCACAAAGTTTAGTGAAGAAATCCCAGGAAGTGGTTCTCAAGTTTTGACGCCGAGCATGGTTAGGGAGAGGCTTGAACGCATACCAGACGAGGACCTTGAACTCTTAGGCTTTGATCCCAAAAATGCCCGTCCAGAATGGATGGTTCTTCAAGTATTACCTGTTCCACCGGTCTATGTGAGGCCGTCGATCACTTTAGAGTCTGGCATCCGTTCAGAAGACGACTTAACCCATAAGCTTGTGGATATTATTAGGATCAATCAGAGATTAAAGGAAAACATAGATGCTGGAGCACCAACTCTCATAATCCAAGACTTGGCTGAGCTTCTCCAGTACCATGTTACAACATATTTCAACAACGAGGCGTCTGGAATACCGCCGGCTCGACACCGTTCAGGAAGAGCCTTAAAAACACTTTCTCAGAGGCTTAAGGGTAAGGAAGGGCGGTTCCGAAGCAACCTTTCAGGGAAAAGAGTTGACTTTTCAGCTCGTACGGTTATTTCTCCAGACCCTAACCTTGACATTAACGAGGTTGGTGTGCCCATTGAAGTTGCAATGCGACTTACTGTTCCCGAAAAAGTGACGCCGTGGAACATTGAGGAAATGCGAAAGCTCGTTATAAATGGACCATTCAAATATCCTGGTGCAGCGTACATCATTCGCCCGGACGGTAAACGCATAAGACTTGAATTTGTCGCTGATCGAGAGAAGTTGGCTGAAGCCCTTGAGCCTGGATTTGTTGTTGAGAGACATCTCCGCGACGGCGACATAGCCATCTTTAACCGTCAACCCTCTCTTCACAGGATGTCCATTATGGCGCATTACGTAAGAGTTCTCCCGTATAAGACATTTAGGCTTCACCTTTGCGTCTGCCCGCCCTACAACGCAGATTTTGACGGCGACGAGATGAACTTGCATATTCCACAAAGCGAGGAAGCCCAGACAGAAGCCCGACTACTAATGCAAGTTCAGGATCAGATACTTTCTCCAAGGTTTGGAGGTCCAATAATTGGAGCGATAAGGGACTTTATAACAGCAGCTTACCTTTTCACAAGAAAGTCGAATTACCTCACAAAAGATGAAGTATGCAGACTGCTTGTTGCTGCTGGATATGATGGACCCCTACCCGAACCCAAAATCAAAGAGCCGAGACCTCTTTGGAGCGGCAAACAAATTTTCAGCTTGTTCCTTCCCAAAGATTTCAACTATGTTTTGAAAGCGAACATTTGCCATGGATGCCCCAAATGTTTGAAGGAAGAATGCCCATATGACGCTTATGTTGTTATTAAAAACGGCGAGTTAAAGTGTGGTGTAATTGATAGACGCGCAATAGGCGCAGAGCAGTCTGAAAGCCTACTCCACAGAATAATAAAGGACTACGGCACGGAAGCTGGTCGCGAATTCCTAAACAAAATCACAAGGCTTTTGAAGCTTTTCTTGACCATGCGGGGCTTCACATACTCCTACGAAGAGCTTGTCTTGTCTCCTCAAGCGGAAAGCAGAATCAAAAAAATTATGGAGAAAGTTGAGAAAAGGATAAGCGAGCTAATAGAGAGTTATCGTAACGGAACATTGCAACCCCTGCCCGGGCAAACCCTCGAGGACACTTTTGAAATCTACGTTATGAATGAATTAGCAAAGGCAAGGGATGAAGCTGGCAAGGTTGCCGAGGAAGACTTTACCCTCGAAAACGCTGGCATAGTTATGACGCGCACCGGCGCTAGGGGGTCAGCCCTCAATATTGGACAAATGAGTGCATGTGTCGGGCAGCAGTCCGTTCGCGGCAAACGAATAATGAGAGGTTACATAGGTCGCGCCTTGCCTCACTTTAAACCCGACGATCCAACGCCTAAGGCACGAGGCTTCGTCTATTCCTCCTACCAAAAAGGGCTTGACGCGATAGAATTCTTCTTCCATGCTATGGGTGGAAGAGAAGGCTTGGTGGACACTGCTGTTCGAACACAGCAGAGTGGTTACATGCAGAGACGCTTAATAAATGCGCTTGAGCACCTCCGTCTAGAGTATGATGGAACAGTGCGGAGTTCCACAGGCGACATCATCCAGTTCAAGTATGGCGAAGACGGGGTTGACCCAGCCAAAAGCGATCATGGAAAAGCCGTAAACGTCAACCGCCTCATCGAACAGGTGAGAATTGGGATAGAGAAAGGCGAGCCAGCGCCCCCCGAATACGTTAAGCAAAAGCTTAAGGAGGTTGAAGGTGAACTTACACCTCTCCTTATAAGTGAGCTGAGGCAAGGTTTGGCCGAAGCTAAACTTAGCAAAGAGGGCGTTGACAAAGTTGTGGAGTTGACGGTTGAACATTACAAGCGTGCCCAAATGGAGCCGGGTGAAGCTGTAGGCATAGTTTCAGCTCAATCTATCGGTGAACCGGGCACCCAGATGACGCTTAGAACATTCCACTACGCTGGTGTGAGAGAGCAAAACGTAACCCTTGGCTTGCCAAGGCTCATAGAGATTGTGGACGCCAGAAGAGTGCCATCCACACCTATTATGGTTATCTATCTGGACGAAAAGCACAGAAAGAGCCGGGAAGCCGCCGTTAAGATTGCACGGAACATACTTTACACAACTCTGGAAGACATTGCGCAGGCAATTTACCAAGATCCAGTACGTGAGGAAATTGTCGTCGAGCTAAGTAAAACCATGATGGAGGATCGTGGTGTCACATTACAGGAGTTGAAGGACAAAGTGAAAATAGCGAACTGCAACGTAAAGATTAGTGGAAACCGCATACACATTAAACCCAAAAAACCAGAAGCCCTTAAAAAGCTCTTGAATAAGGTTTCAGCCCTCTACATTAAGGGAATTCCGGGCATAAAGCGGGTGATGGTTACAGAGGAGCATGGCGAATGGGTCATTAGAACTGACGGTTCAAATCTTCCCAAAGTTCTGGAAGTTTACGGCGTAGATGCCACAAGAACCACAACCAATAACATTCATGAAATCGCAAAAACCCTTGGAATAGAAGCTGCGCGGAATGCTTTGATACATGAGGCTAAAGGGGTTCTAGACGAGCAAGGCTTGGACGTTGACATACGCCATGTCATGCTTGTGGCGGATATGATGACCTTCACGGGCGAAGTGCAGCAAATTGGAAGGCATGGTGTAAGCGGCAAGAAAGCCAGCGTTCTAGCCAGAGCAGCTTTCGAAATAACGGTGCCGAACATTGTTGAGGCGGCAATCCGTGGAGAAAGCGATCCATTAGAGGGTGTTACTGAAAACGTTATAGTTGGGCAATCCATACCCGTTGGCACTGGACTCGTGGAATTGTTCATGTCCACGTCTGAATTTAAGGAGGAAAGCAAATGAGCGGCATTGACATAGACAAGGCTATAGCCACAGCCGTGAAAACTGGCAAAGTTTACTTTGGCGCAAACTCCGCCATACAAAGCGCAAAAACTGGAAGGGCGAAAATGATTATTATAGCCTCTAACTGTCCGAAAGAAATCCGCAGCGACCTTGAATACTACTGCAAGCTTTCCCGTATCCCATTAATTGTTTTCAGGGGCACATCGACGGATCTGGCCATGATTTGTGGAAAACCTTTTGTGGTTTCAGCGTTAACTATAAGAGAGCCCGGTGATTCAGAAATTCTTAGATTAGTGGAGGCTACTGAAACAGAAGCTGAATCCAGCGGAGGAAGCGAATGACAAGCGGCATAAAATTCACAACAACAGAAATGAAATATATAGCCCTCTTCGAAAGCATAAGTGGCGCCAGCGTCAAAGACTGCATAGTTGACGAAGAACAAGGCCGCGTAATCTTCGTGGTCAAGGAAGGCGACTTAGGAGCAGCCATAGGCAAGGGCGGAAGAAACATTAGACTTTTGGAGCGCATGACGGGAAAGAAACATGAAATAATTGAATATTCGGATGACCCTGTTCAATTCATTAAAAACGCCCTGAAACCAGCCACAGTGCAAGAAGTGAGAATAACGGAAAGACCTGACGGAAAGACGATCGCCGTTGTAACAGTACACCCACGAGACAAGGGCGTCGCCATAGGCAAAAATGGCAGAAATGCTGAACGCCTTCGCATGCTGGTAAAACGGTACTTCCAAATACAAAACGTAAGCATAGTCTAACAGATCTAAAAAGGCATTAATGGAGAATACGAATGTGAAGACTAAATTAGCTTTCCTTTCCATGTCCGCTCTGGTTAGTGGTATTTATGCTGATAACTCGCTTTTAAATCAATTTTTGGGAAGCCCACTTTTAGCCCTTGCTGCCATCATAGTCATTGTTGTTATAGCCTTCCTATACCGCAAAGTTAGAAAGTAAAACTATTGCCCTCCCACTGTTTGCCACAACAGTTTTTCCAAGAGTTTTTAAAATAATCCGGTTTTTATTTGATATAAAAGTCATGGCACGCGCTCTATAGACAATTTTAGAATTTTCAGCAATTAACACCTCCAATTTGGCGTCATCATCTAGAAAAGCAAACATAAAACCTCGTCCAAACGTGCCGCATGCTTGACTTTTCCCTTTTCCGAAAAAGCGTTCACATAAACTTTCAGCCTTTTCAATAAAGTCCTGTCCCTCTTTGTATCCTTTCATTACTAAGTCCTGAAAATCCGCTGTAACAAACCGAAAAAGCGTTCACATAAACTTTCAGCCTTTTCAATAAACTCCTGTCCCTCTTTGTATCCTTTCATTACTAAGTCCTGAAAATCCGCTGTAACAAAGTTCTGACGGACAGAGTTCACGCTTCCAATCATTATAAAAGGTTTTTCAATCTCTTTTTCAACAGATCTACCGATGGCACCTTTATTGGTTTCAATTATGGTGTCCAAAATAAGCTTGCCTTTGCCATGAAACAAACAACCTATGTCTTGGCTGCCCATTTTTATTAGCACTGCCAGCGTGTCTTTGTTGACTTCTACCATGCCCCTTTCTGCCTTCCATAAAGTTGTCGTTTCTCTTACCTTGTAAACAACATTGTCAAGTTGATAATTGTGCCATATCATTCTATTCGCTTTCCTCCACAAACTTTGCCACTTTAACGGCCATTCTGTAGGCTATTCTACCAGGCATTGTTATTAAGTAGCGTCCCCGCACTTTTTCCTGAACTACAAGTCCCGCTTCCTCTAGGATTCTAAGGTGGCTTAGAAGAGTGCTCGCTGTGATTTCTGGAAGCCTCTCCTCCAACTCGTTTACGTATTTGCCTCCGCTCATAAGTTCCTTCAATATCTTTAACCTGTGCTCGTGACTTAACGCGTTCATTATTTCAGCTGTTTTTGAGAAATTGATGGGTGGTTCTTTTCTTTCGCTTACGGTCTCCTTTATTATGCTAACGCCTCTCGGTCCTATGAATATGGATCTTTTGAGTTCTCCATGGATGCTTTCAGCAACACTTTCCAGAGCGTCTTCAATAGATTCTCGGATACTGTCACCAACGTCTATGTAGAGGCTATACCCCCTTTCTTTTCTCCGCTGCTCACGAGCTTCTCTAAGCTGCTCTTTTAAACTTGCAATTTCGTTCCGGAGTTTTCTCAACTCTTCTCTGACATCTTCTCCCTCTGACAATGGTTTCACCTTGAATCTTCATCTACTTCAATTAGATAATTATCAAATTGAAAACGATGAATATAAACTTTGCTTTAGTTTCTCTCAAACATTACTTTGACAGAAGAAGTTCTATTAGCGCTTTTTGGTCTACTTCCGCGCGTGTTCGCCAGTCAAGGTACAACTGTTCGTTTTCGTCTTGGGATAGGTATCCATACCGTATGTAGCGGTCTATGTTTAGGCTTGCCTTCCAACCCGGCAGTTTTTCGCGTAATAGTTCTTCTACTTCTTTGCGGGGTGCTTTGCCCTTTTTTGAGATTATGTAGGCTATTGTTATGGCTAGTCCCGCCAAGTCGTCTATGCGCCATCCAATCATTTTAGCCTCTTTTGGTGCTAGGTCGCCCCGCAATGTTATGTAAAACCTTGCCTTGTCCAGCTCTTCCGGGGTGGGCTTTTCGGAATGTGGTTTTTCCTCTTCAAAAACCATTTTAACTTGAAGGTCAAGGGGTTTCAAATACTCGTCCAGTATACTGAGCACCTTAGGATAGTCTGCGCCCAAAGTTTTGCGGAGCTCCCAACCTTTCACGCCGGGTTTTGCGTGTCTGCGGTAGAAAAGCATGTGCACGGCACGTTTAATTTTGCTGGCGTAAATGGCTTTCCGTTTGCTCATTTGGCTTTAACCCTTTCCTTCCATTTTTCCCATTCTTCCCGTGTTATAGCTATGGGCAGCGAAACCAGCTGTTTCTTGGCGGTTCGCCTCTGCTGCTTCTCGAACGGCTTGATAAATATTTCATCCTCAAGGGGATAAACTTCAAGGGTTGCATAGCCATAAGTAACGAGAAAACTCGTCAAAAAGGCTCTGTAAACTGTCTCCTCGTAGGTTTCCGCTCCAATAAAATCCCAATACCTGATTTTGCCGTTTTCGCCTTTCTCCGCCACTTCCCTTTTCAGCTCGTTCCAAAAGTTTTCCAACTCCTCTGTGAAGGCTTTATCCCGCAAAATTTTTAGCCTTAAAAGCTCCTCGGGGGAAGCCACTCCTCCAGCCTCTTCTGGCGATGGAAATTCTTTCCATCGATCCTTCAATGGTGGGAGATTTTCCCAATAGAGCAACGCCTCCTTTAGGCTGTGGAGAGATATTTGCTCAAGTTCGACTATTGGGTGCCAAGCTCCGAGAAAGGCTTCCACTATGGCTTCTTTGTCCAAGCTTTTTATTTTCTCCTCTAAAAGAAACGGGTCCGTGTAGAGGGTTGTGGAGCGATGTTTAACCCATTCGCTTTGGAGCTTTATAACCGAGGCAAGGCGGTTTATGGCTTCAGCGTCCAAACATAAGTCTTCGGGTTGTTCCCAGTCTGGGAAGAACTCTCTTACAACTTTTATTATCTCGTCCACATCCACCAGAAACGGGTCAAGACCGCGCTCCTCCACAGCCTTACACATCTCAATTATTCGCTGGAGCCTTTCTCGCCCGATCTTGACGCGTTCCTTTTTCGACTGCATTAGACAACCTCTTTAATTATTGATTTACCTTCAACATTCTGAACAGTTATGATGTGGATGTCATCTTGCGCAAAGGTCACTTGGCTTGGAGTTATCACCACATACTGAGCGTTTGCATCTTTAACTGTTGAAATGAGCATTTGGGCTATTAGCTCACGGTTTTTCGGGTCCATGTGCACGTCATACTCGTCCACGGCGCGGAAAGGCGAGCGCACATACTGCTGCAAAGCCAACAGGAAACTCATGGTGGCAGTTGTCCTTTCACCACCGCTTTGAGTGTAAGCATTCAACGGCACAGGCTTGCCGCCCTTAAAGCCCACAAGAATTTCAAGTCCTGCCGTCTCAATATCATGCTCGTTTACAAGCCTAACTTCGCCTACAGCCTGCACGTGCGCCAAAATCTTCTGATATTCTAGATTTACACGCTCGAGAAGGCTTTGAATCACGGTTCGCCAAGCCTGCATCCGAGCCTTAACTTCCTCCAAGGCTTTCTCCCGGTTTTCAGCAACAAGCCGCGCCTTCTCTTTAAGCTCCAAGTAAAGCTGTGAATATGATTCATACATACGTTCAACATCTTCCGAAACGCTGGCTAAAGCAGCCAAATACCCATCCGTCACGCGAATCTCATCTAGGATTTCGCCTACACTTTTGACAACGGCTATTCTTGGACCGGTCTCCTCCGCCTTTTTAACGGCTAAATCCAGCTGAGCCTTTGCGTCTTTAAGCGTTTTCTCTAACTCTTCAATGTTTGTCTTTGCGTTTTCCATTCTATAATTTAACAGAGCAAGCCTAACCCGTGTGTCTAGAATCTGACTTTCAACCTTACCTATCTGTTCTTCAAGAATCTTTCTTTCGGACAGCCTTCTGTTCAGCTCCTCGTCCAATTTAGAAATTTTCACCCTTGAAGTTTCCATGAGCTCCTTTAGGCTTTCAGTTCTCAGAAGTTTCAAGTGCCTTTCAATATTGTTGGCTTCGTTTTCTAGAAAGGCTGCCTCTGCTATGAGCTGCTCGCAAAGCGAGAGTGTAGCTTGGCTTCCAGCTTTTTCTCGTTCAAGGCTTATGACGTTGTTTAGGTTTTTCTTCCATTCGCTCTTCAATTTTTCAATCTGGTTTTGTTGGATTCGAAGTTGCTCTTCGGCTGTTTTGACTTCTGCCTCAATCTGCCTCAGTAACGCTAATTCCTTTTCACGTTTGGCTTCCAGTTCCTCTACAATTGTTTCGCGACGATTAACTTCAGCCCACGCGAGCTCCCGCTCCAAAAAGCGCCTCTTCGCCATCAACTGCTTCTTTTCCTGAAACCTTTCATATTGCTCCCGCCAGTAACCCAGCGTCTGCTCCGCCGACTCCAAAAGCTTGCTGATGGACTCTTCTTGACTTAGTATGCGTGTAAGTTTTTTCTGGGCTTCTAGCACATTTTCGCGGTAGGCTTCAAGCCCCACGGCAGCCTCAACCATGCGCAGCTTTTCCTGCGGCGAAAGCACCGTAAATTGCTCCACCATGTTCTGATGCATAATGATAAGCATGTTATCCGGATCAACACCGAGTTTGGCTAGAAGCCTTTCCACATCTTGCTTCGAGGCAGCCCTGTTCTCCAACTCAAACCAGTACTTGCCATCCCGCCTCAAAACACGCGTCAAAAAAATCTGGTCCTTGTTAAACTTTGGAACTGGACGCTTACCGCCCCTTTTAGAATTGTCAAGTATAAGCGTTACACGGGCTTGGTCCTTACCCCAACGGATTAGATCGCTAAGCTTTCTGGAACGTTCAGTGTAAGACTGACCAAGAGCCACGGAAATAGCCAACAAAAGCGAAGACTTTCCGGCGCCATTTGGACCGCAAACAACGTTAACACCAGATCTAAGCGGTACCCTAGCATATTCGTAGCTCATGAAGTTTTCAAGGATCACCTCACTAATCAGCACTGACACTCTTGCCTCTAGTGCTTCCTTATGCAGATAGAAAGAGTTAAAAACTCTTATTAAAACAATTAGGCAGCCGATGGAAAGGCGAAACTATGTTCTAACAAAATCTTGTTATATATTACGGATTTTGCAAGCGTTGTGAAGAAAAAAGAGGAGCTGGTTATCTCAGTTTGATGGGGCCTATGCGTTTTTCGCGTCGTTTTAGGAACGCGCTTTCAACGCCCGTTACAACAGCCATGACGGAGACGCTTCCATGCATTTCCTCGTCAACCCGTGCTCCCCAGACTACTTTTGCCTTTGGCGGTAGCGAACGCTTTACGATTTCAGCAGCATGGCTAACTTCAAAGAGGGTTAGATCTTCACCGCCTGAAACGTGTATGAGCAAACCGCGGGCTTTCGTCACATCCTCTATGTCTAGAAGGCGTCCGTTTATGGCCTTTTCAACGGCTTGTTCTACTCTGCCCTCCCCTGCGCCTTCGCCTACACCTATGGAGGCGAGACCTGCTCCCTGCATTATAGCCCTCAAGTCTGCGTAATCTAAATTGATTAAACTGGCTGTAGTTATAGTCTCAGTTATGCCTTTAATGAATTTTCCAATAGTGGTGTTCGCAACACCTAAAGCCTCTTTGAATGGAAGGTTTCCAGCAATCTTCACAAGCCTATTGTTGTCGATCACCACGACAGTGTCACATGACTTTTTGAGGCTGTCTAATCCTTTCTTGGCTATTTCCATACGAGCAGTTTCAACTTCGAAAGGTAGCGTAACAACCCCTATGACCAAGTGAGGGACAGGTGATTCTGTGAATCTTTTGCGCAGTTCCTCTGACAAAGCAACTATTGCGCCTGTTCCAGTGCCTCCACCTAATCCCGCAACTAGAAATATTATATTGGCGTCCGCTATTTCCTGAACGACTTTATCCGCGCTTTCAAGTAGGGCTTTAGCGCCCAGTTCAGGATATCCGCCGCATCCCAACCCCTTTGTAAGGTTAGCGCCTATCAGAATTCTTCTATCAGCCTTCGTTATCCTCAAGTGGTTTGCGTCAGTGTTCACTGCCACGAGTTTTGCCCCGACAATGCCTTTCTCTTTGATCCACGTTATTATGTTGGATCCCGCCCCGCCGAGGCCTACCGCCATGATAGTTGGTTGAGCCAGCTTCGCGAACTGTTCAATTTCGTCTTCTCCTGTGTGAATTGCAATTGGAGTTTCTGTTTGCGGGATAACCGCCATTTCGTTTTTCACCTCTGTCTGTATAAGAGTGCGACGCACAAACTAATAAATATTACGTCTTACGAATTACGATATATCATATTTTCCAGAATACCCCTTATAAACAATCCAACCCACTCAAGTTCTGGGAAAAACATGAACAAGCTCGAAATCATGGAAAAATTCATGTACACATTTGTAGGAATTCATGTACACATTTGTGGGAAACGGCCTACACCTAATAATAAAGGAGCAAGACAACAGCTACCTAATACACACGATAGAGATCATGCAAAAAGTGGACGAAACATGCATTGTAGAGGAGATTCCCGTCGGCGACTATTTCCTCCACATGGTCGCCGTTGACAAAAACGGCCAGGAGGCCTCCATAATCTGCAACTGGAGCCCAGAGCTCCTCAAAAACCTTCTAGAAAGTTCTAAGATTGCGAAGGAGGCGGGTTGCTCGAGCATCATAATGTTCAAAGAACCTTTAACTAACAGTTGGATGATAACTTTCGGCAAACCCGGCGAACAACGTGAAAAGACACAGACAACCTACGTTATCTAACCTAAGTTTTTCCCAGTTTTCTTTCGAGGCGCAAAACTTTAGTTTTTAGCTTACGTAACAACTAGCGATGGTTATGGTTGTCGCTGGCAAAGTTTTCAGACTTTCGGAAACGCTTTCCCTAGACGAAATAGCTTCTAGACTTGATGGTTACCATGTTGAGGAACCTTACGAGGAAGGCGACCACCATTTTACACTTGTGAGCGAGATTGTTGGGCTTCTGCCTAAACCAAACGAGAACATGCTTAAAGGTGTTTACTCACACGATTATATCATCCACGTTTTCCATAGAGGCAAAGTTGCACCTTTACCTCGCACCATTGAAGCTCTGTTTGCTTTTTCTCAATTCGAAAATGCGACGTTGCTAACCATTGTTGAGAAGAAGCGTTTAGCCAACTTCATTGCAAACAAGCTCAGTGAAATTCTTTTTGAAAGAGTCGGCGGCATAGTTGAAGCACGCATCCCACCAGAAACCCTCCGCGAGTTCCACCTAAAAAATCCCGAAGACACCAAAATTACTTTCTTCGATAATGTTGACATTCCAAACGTGAACAAACTTTCACTTTACGGACCAGACCTTGTAAACACTTCGCTTTTCGAAGATTATTGTAAACACGGCGACTTATGGTACATCGTGGCAAGAGCACGAGAATACGGCTACGTAGTCGGCATAACCAGAGACGCTTCAGTTACA
>Ga0209394_1000726_pt1 | contig 23570 bp, 22 predicted proteins | sample JNZ201metaG_FD_184122 | JGI IMG/M metagenome (GOLD analysis project Ga0209394, IMG submission 184122) | Hot spring microbial communities from Jinze hot spring, China to study Microbial Dark Matter (Phase II) - JNZ 20120812A (SPAdes) (version 3) ... | reverse complement strand
ACCTATGAGGCCGACAATTTCATTTCTACTAATCCGTAAAGAAACATTCCATAACGCCTTAATTTTACCATACCAAACCTCAATATCCTCAACTGTTAGCATCATATTTTTATCATCTCTTCACCTATATATGCCTTAATAACCTCAATATTTCTTACTATTTCATATGGTACACCATCAGCGATAACTTCTCCCTCACTCATCACTACAACTCTCTCAACAGATTTCATAATAATCCTTAAAACATGTTCAACCCATACAATAGTTAAATTAAATTCCTCCCTTAATCTCTCTATTAGTTTTGCAACATTGTCTGCTTCTGTTGGATTAAGACCTGCCATAGCTTCATCGACCATGATGAACTTCGGATTTAATGCAAGAGCTCTAGCAAGCTCTAATAAACGTAGCTCATATATTGGTAAATCTCTACAGAGAATATCCCTCTTCCTTAGTAGGTTAACTATATCTAAATAATATAAGGCTTCTTCACCAGCTTCTGCTAAAGTCATTTTCCTCTCTTTAAACCTTTTACTTCCAATAACAGCATATACTACGTTCTGTAACACGGTCATATTACCTATTACTTTAGGAATCTGAAATGTACGGGCTATGCCTAACTTTACTCTTTCATCTGCCCGTTTCCCAGTTATATCAATACCCTCAAAAATTACTCTTCCACTATCCGGCTTATAAAATCCTGATATTAAGTTTACTAATGTTGTTTTGCCTGATCCGTTTGGACCTATGAGGCCGACAATTTCATTTCTACTAATCCGTAAAGAAACATTATTTACAGCAGTAATACCTCCAAACCTCTTAGTCAAACTATCAACTTGGAGCATACAATATTACCTATAGCTTCCTCCTTATGCGGACACTAGGCATATATTCTCTATATCTCCTTCTCCTATACAATCCCCATAATCCTTCAGGTAGTAAGTAGAGTAATACAAGTAGAATAATGTATAATACTAGTAATGCAGTTTCTCTAAGATAGCTTCTTAGAACTTCTCTAAGTAATACTATAAAGTATGCACCTATAACTGTACCATATATTGCACCCTTACCTCCAAGAACACTACTTAGCAGTATAAATATTAGCATCCAAGGTTCAAGCCATACCGTTCCCGTAAAGGAGCCGTAGTAATGAGTTATAAACCATCCAGAGATGCCCATGACACCAGAGGTAATAGTAAATACAATCATCTTAATTCTTCCTATATTCAACCCGAATGAGATGGCAACATCTTCATCTTCATTAATAACACCAAGTATGAAGCCCCATCTAGATCTGAGAATCTTATCAATTACTAGTAGAATTATAGCTACTATTATGAATGATGTGTAGAAATATATGTATAGGTCATATATAACGCTACCTGTAGATATTAATCTAGCAATTCCCGGTATGCCTGTTTCAGCACCAAATATATCACTACGCCAGTAAGTGAATTCATGCAGTATTGATGGTAATATTAATGTAATCAATGTGAAGTATATACCTCTAGCTATTACGGTTAATGGACTTAATACAAGTCCTATTAATGCAGTAATAGTGAAGGAAGATAGGAAGGTTATAATTGGATCTACACCATAGCTTTTATTTAGGAGGGCTGCTACATAGCCACCAGTAACAACAAAGAAGTGCGGTCCAAAGTTAACCCTACCAGTTCCTATAGTTTGGAAAGAATGAGCAAGCGCACTAATAGCTATTACATTAGCTAGAATTAATGTTGATAGTAAAGCCATAGGACCAATACCTATAACTCCACTTGGTGTAAATGGTATTAGAAGTGGAATACAAATCCATAGAAAAGTAGCTATCATCGGGTTCCTCCAATATCTAGGTTCAACAACCCATTCAAACCTCCATCTATTTAGAAAATGAATTATAATTCTTCCCCTTCTTTCCTCAAACCTCATTACCATATGGTTTCAGCCCTTGCTAAACCTTTAGGTTTAAATACTAGGATAAGGACAACAGCTATTAAGGATGCTAAATTCATTAGGCGTGGATCGATTAGGAAGCCTATGAAGGCATGAATGGAACCTACTATGTATGCAGCTATGATTGTCCCCTTTAGGTTACCTAAACCGCCAAGTACTGAAACCATTAATCCAAACATAAACAAAGTCCACCCTATAAATGGGTTTAAAGCCCATACTGGGGATATAAGCAAGATTATTATACCTGGAGGAATGGATCCGGCAATCATAGCAATTATAAACATTACATCGAAATTAATGCCTAACATTTTTGATGCGAAGTAGTCTTGGCTTATAGCCCTCATAATAAGGCCTATTTTTGTCTTAACAAAGAAAATCACATAGAAAAAAACCATGATAGTAGATATTAAAGCAGTAATTAGTAGCTGTCCTGAAACTGCTGCAAATCCAATATTAACTGTTCCAGGTAATATAAGAGTCGGTAAGTAGACTCCCTTCCATTCAGGATAGATGAGATTAATAGTTTCCTCAGTTGATAGAAATATGAGTAGTAGCGCTGTCAGCAAGTAGTCCTCAGCATCTATAAACTTACTTATTACAAATCTGTAGAGGATTGGTGTTAAAATAATTATTAAAATAAACGATAATACTATTGATAATATAAATGTTAATCCTAAATCCCTCCAAAACAGCCAAGTACCATAAGCTACAATTAGGAATAATACTGGATAAGCTAGGTGGAAAACTCTTAGAATTCCTGTTATAATTGAAAAACCTAATGCAATACCTAAATATAGAGAACCAAAAATAAAAGTGTAAATAATGGTTAAATATATAAGTTCAATCATTGCTTTAACCAGCCTGCTTTCTTAATTCAGCAGGTGGCTTTGCAAGCTCTGGATGGCAATACTTTCCAAGAAGATCTTTCGGATAGCGTTCAAGTAGGATTGGATCATTCGGATCTGAAATATTTACTACTTTATCCTTTCCTTGGAACTGGAAAAGGAAACCTACATAAGCAGGATACGAATGGAATATTGGGCTTTTCTCACCGAGAAATACCTTTGGAGCTAAAAGTATTGTATGCCCCTTAAACTCTACTTCCTCTAATGCCTTAATAACAGCATCTATATTATCAGGATCACCAGCTTTCTCAATAGCAGCCTTAATATGGTAGATTAGAGAATAGTAATAGTGTGCGCTCATATCAACTCTTAAACCTTTTTCATGCATCTTTTTTATGAATGATTGTGTATATGGTGAGACTGGTGGGAAATCTTCAATATCATATACGCCTGATATTACTCCAAGTGCAGCACCGCCAGTTAAATCCCAGAATGTAGTCCAGTGGTTTGGACCACCATACAATGCTAAGTATGCATCTCCTGCAGCAGATGTAGCCCACTGCTTAGTTAATGTAACACAATCAGTGTACCAGCTTGTCATAGCGAAAATGTATTGAGCACCTCTAGCAGCTATAGTTTCTAGTATTGGAACAAAATTTTTCTCACCAACAGCGATCTTAGCCTCATAAACAACTTCTAAACCAAGTTCTTTAGCAAGCTCCCTTAATGGTTTTTGCTTAACATCACCAAGCTTAGTTGTTGCTTGAAATCCCTCTCTTGCACCATATGTCCATGCAGCATCTTCAATAAGTATTGCTATTTTACTAACTTTAAGAACATCTCTAGCATGTAAGAAGTAATCGTAGGGCCGACGTACATTAGCATCATAATCTACATCAAACATTCTGAACGCAAATTTATACTTATCATACTCATTAATAATTTTAAGGCTAACTTCAGAAGCCATGCCGACATACATGAGGATATGTGGATACTGAGAATATAGCTTCGTCCCTTCTTCCATTAATGCTAGCATTTCCTCACTAACACCCTCAAGAACCACGTATTTCGCTCCCTCCTCAATAAGAGCTTTCCTATATGCTGTAATAGCTACATCAACCTTCCTCATGGTGTTAAGCCACACATACTCAACTCTCCTACCTAGTATACCGCCAGTCTTATTAATATCTTCAATTGCAAGTATTGAAGCTTCACCTTGACCCTTAAGTACTGGAAGTGTAAAATCAGTCAATATAGCTATTTTTACAGGTTTAGCTACTGTAGGCTTTGGTACTGTATAAATATAACCTAGATAGCCGGCAGCAATAATGATAATAGCAACAACAATCAGTATCAAACCTTTCCTAGATACAGGGTTCAAAGCAGAAATCACCCTTTATATTATAATTTTTATAGTATATAAAGTTTTCTTCAAAATAATATATCCTATCAACTTTGGCTTTAAACTATTTCTTATTTTACAGATAGTAGTATCTTCTATACTATGTAAAATTATTTTTAATTTTCTGCTATTGAGTTTGCCCTTACTGATTTTCTATACATTAAATACTAAACTCATTGCAAAACCCTCAGGTATATCATTCACTATATACTGAAAACGGCTTGACTTTAAAATTTTAAGATCAGGAGATCTTCACTCCTTTTTTTAATTTCTCATTGCAAACTATTTAAGTTTTCTTCATTATTCTCTCTTCATGGAGTTTCGTGAGATTAGTGATGGTGAGTGCAGGTTTATTAAGTCTTTACTTCCTCCTAGAGCTAGGACTGTTAGGCCTAGGGTTGATGATAGGCGAGTATTAAATGGTATTCTATATATGCTTGTCACCGGCTGCAAATGAATTGCCTACTAAGTATGGGCATTATTCAACAGCCTTCAGGAGGCTTAAGAAGTGGATGGAGCTAGGTGTTTGGAGGCAAATGCTTAACTTCTTAATATCTAAAGGTTATTTCACGGTAAGCCTAGATAAAGTCGCTGTTGACAGCAATTAAGGCTAGGAAGGGGGCTTGTAGGCTAGATGGATATAAGCATATTAAGGGTGCAAAGATTCATGCTTTTGTATCGCCTGAATCCCTACCCTTAAACGTTCAAGTAGGGCCAGGTAATGAGCATGATTCCAAATCTTCGTAAAGCTCCTTGGGGGTATAAGGATTAAGCATGGCTTGGGCAGACCTAAGGAGGTTATAGGCAACTTAGCATACTAAGGAGATAAGAGCATATCTTAAGAGTAGAGGAATAAAGGCGAACATAGATGTTAACCAAGGAGTAAGCCTAAACGTGGAAGACCATACAGATTTGATAGAAAGACATATAAGAGCATGAGGAGTGCTGTTGAAAGGTTCTTCTCATGGATAACATCATTCAGGAGGATAACCATAAGATATGAAAGGCTAGCATTAACATTCCTAGAATTCATAAAAGTAGCATGCATAATAATATACTTGAGGGTTTTGCAATGAGTTTACTGTTAGGTATAGACATATATTGTTTACATATTTCTCTATGTATTTGTAGCTATAGTATATCATTGATGTTCTAGTTTCACAATTGTGACTCAGTAGTTGCCTTTAACCTATTTGTCTCAGAATAGTTTACATATTCATGTTCACATTCAGCTACTTAGACTCGTAACTGGAGTTGCCGAGATGTATTGTTAAGCTGCTCTCAATATACTACTATTATTTTAGTAGTTGTTCAGATTCAACATTGCTTAACAAAACATATTTCTTATCTACTAACAAATACTTTTGGCTTATTATAGCTTCATGATTTATTCCTTCAGGTATCTCTACTCTTAGCTAACTAAATGCTTAGTATTGCTGTTTCTCCTGTCTTTCAGCCTGCATTAACATATAACTCATCAACCTCAATAGCTCCTTAAACTTAACCATTCCTACCCAATATGCTGCATCTTTAAGCTTTAGGGATGATTGTTAGGCTACTGTTAGTAGGCTGCCTAAACTACAGTATGAGTTATGTAAGCTTAGAAGGAACAATATGAGGTAAACCATTCTTTAAGGCTAAGCCTAAAGTATGGAGGAACAATTAGTATTACCATTAACATCCTTCACAAGTTCTACAGAAACATCATTTAAACAATCACTATAACTCTCATAGAGGTATACATACAACAATAAAAACCATCAACTCATATAATAACATAAGTAAATTCTCTCCACTTAAAGAAAAACATTCAGAGAGAACATTAAAAGAAAACAGATACAAAATCTTATTAAGAAGCAAATTTTTATATTGTTAACTTTATATTTAGATGGTGTTTGTATGCGTGATGTATTTATAGTTGGATATTTAAGAACACCTATTTCTAGAACCTATCGTGACCAACCTGAAAGGGATGTTTTCTATAATGTTAGACCTGATGAGCTTGCAGCTATTGTTATAAAGGAGCTCATAAATAGAGCAAAAATTGATCCCCAAGAAGTTGATGAATGTATTATGGGTAGTGCAAGAATGGGTGGTGTTCAGTGGAGTTATGGTGGTAGATTAATATCTCTACGTGCAGGCTTACCCTTTGAGACTGCTGGTATAGGTGTTGATAGACAATGTGCTTCAGCTATGACAGCTATAAACATAGGCTTCATGGAGATAGCTCTAGGAATATCTGATACCATAATTGCAGGTGGGTATGAGCATATGTCCAGACTACCTATAGGTGTAGGGGTTGATATAGATCCTAAACTATTTGAGGCTGAGAAGAGGTTTGACTGGTGGATTGCTTTAAACATGGGTTTAACAGCTGAGAAGCTTGCTGAGGAATCTGGAATTACAGCTAGGGAAATGGCTGAGTGGAGCTGTAGAAGCCATATGCTTGCATGGAAGGCATATAGTGAAGGATACTTTAAAGATGAAATAATACCCATAGAAATCACTCTTCCAGATGGATCCAAACAAGTTATCGATAGGGATTTAAGTATTAGGTCTGATACATCAGTTGAGAAGATATTAAGCCTACCACCAGCATTCAAGCCTGGCGGAGTTATAAATGCTGGAAATTCCTCACCACTAAATACTGGAGCAGCAGCAGTCCTCCTCATGTCTAGAGAGAGAATGGAGAAATATGGCTTAAAGCCTCTAGCTAAAATTAAAGGATACGCTTATGCTGGAGTAGATCCAAGCGTTATGGGTAAAGGACCTGTACCTGCAACTAGAAAGCTTCTATCAAAATATAACTTAAAAGTTAAAGATATTGACTATTGGGAAATTAATGAAGCATTCGCTGTTGTAACTCTATATGCAGTAAAGGAGTTAAAAATAGATCCAAATAAAGTGAATATTAAGGGAGGAGCAATAGCTATAGGCCACCCATTAGGAATGACTGGAGCTAGACTTATTGGAACACTTGCTAGAATACTAAAAATACATAATGGTAATCTCGGAGTAGCAACACTCTGTGTAGGAGGGGGACAAGGAGTAGCTACTCTAATAGAGAATGTGGATTAAGCCATAAACATTACATAGTGTTTAAGACATTAAAATAGCATATTTAACCTGAAGCAATAAGTCATGGAATGAATAGCTTAGCCATTACTATAACATATTTGGTGATGAGAGCTAATCATTCTTAAGTCTATATTCCTGCTTAAGATTTAGATTCTTCTACACAGACTTATGAGAAAACTTTACTACTCAAAACTATTACATTAATGCTATACGAGGAATCGAGATAAGTATGTTAAAGCATGAATTTAGGTATAATAATAGCATGTATCTATGCTTATGAAACTCTCTTCTACAGCATCCGTTTCGTTAAATTTATTCTTCTAGAGAAGTCATAATTACCTATAATTTAGGTAAAACACCCTACTTAAACTTTTAAAGTTGACGAGGCATTTTGAACTTTAGTTAAGTTTATATGTTTCAGTATTTCTCTAGTTTGGATATTTATGAGGAGAGTAGCTATCATTGGTGTTGGTAATTCTAAATTTGGTGTACGTAATGATGCTCTTATACAGGAGATAGCTTTTGAAGCTGTTAAAGAAGCTTTTGAAGATGCTGGTATCACTCAGAAAGATATAGATTTAAGTGTTGTAGGATCTGTAGGGACAAGGCTTTATGAGGCTTTACCTGCTGTTCCTATAAATGAATATGTCGGGCTTGATGGTAAGGGACCTATAAGAGTTGAAGCTGCATGTGCTACCGGAAGCGCAGCTGTATTTACTGCTTATAATGCTATAGCTTCCGGATATGTTGATACAGCTATCGCTATAGGTGTAGAGAAAATGTGTGAGGTAGATACTCCAACTTCAACAGCTGTAGGAGGTAGAGGTGGAAATTACTTATGGGAATTCCATATGTTTGGTACAAGCTTTGCAGGATATTATGCCTTATATGCTACAGCACACATGTCAAAATATGGAACTAAAGAGGAGCAATTAGCTAAAGTTGCTGTAAAAGCTCATAAATATGGAGCTATGAATCCTAAAGCCCACTTCCAAAAGGAAATAAATATGGAGTCTGCTCTTAAATCTAGGGTTGTATGTTGGCCTCTTAAGCTATATGATTGCTGTCCTATAAGTGATGGAGCTGCAGCAGTCATATTATCATCTGAGGATAAAGTGAGGGAGTTTAAAGTAGAGGATCCTATATGGATTAAAGCTATAGGATTCAGTTCAGATACTTCAAATCTTGTTAGGAGGCCAGATTATGTTGGATTAGGAGCTACAGTAAGAGCTGCTGAAATGGCTTATAGGATTGCTAAGATTACGCCGGGAGATGTTGATGTAGCTACTGTTCATGACTGCTTTACAATAGCTGAAATAATGGCTTACGAAGACCTAGGATTCTGTAAGAAGGGGGAGGGAGGTAAATTAATAGATGAGGAGCAAACCTATGTAGGAGGTAAAATACCTGTAAACGTTGATGGAGGACTTAAAGCTAAGGGACATCCACTAGGCGCTACTGGATGCTCTATGATTTATGAATTGACAAAACAGTTAAGAAATGAAGCTGGGAGAAGACAAGTTCCACTAAAGAGAAATATAGCATTAGCACATAATGTAGGTGGAACAGGACATTACTGTTATGTAACAATTCTTGAAAGGTGAAAAAATGTCAATAAAAAGTAGACCGCTAAACTTCATACATGATATTCCAATCATTAAAACTAAGAAGTTTTGGGATGGCTTAAATGAGGGGAAAATATATGCAACAAAATGTAAGGATTGCGGTAAAGTATATTTCCCACCTCAAGTTGACTGCCCTAAATGTTTAAAATCAAACTTTGAATGGATCCCTCTAACTAATGAGGGAGAAATAGAAACTTTTACTGAATCCCATCTTAAACCACAAGGATTTACACATTACGAAAAACCATACATAATAGCTATAGCTAAAACATTAGAAGGAGTGAAAATCATGGGTTGGCTTGAAGGGGTAGAAATCAGTAATGTAAAAGTAGGAATGAAAGTAGAAATAACATCTAAAACACAGCCGGATGGATATCCAGTAATATTATTTAAACCAAAAACTACATAATTTTCATTCTTTCTCTTTAATAAAATATTTATAGCTACCTTCCAGCCTTATTATGAGTATTCTCAATTTTCTTCAAGTGAAATTGTTTACTTTAGGCTGTTTGAAGTTGTTAAATGATTGTGATACTCATCATCCTAGATGGCTTTACAAGAGTTAGGGGTCATAGGAATTATAAGCATGTTCTAAAAATATTTCCGTAAGGAAATATTTAAGAAGATAGATGAAAGATTAATGGTTTAAACATGTGTTAGTGAGGAATTTAATAGTTTAGAAAGGATAGTTAAGCATTCTGATTTATTCTTCTAAATTTTAGAGGGTTTTGCTAAGCTTTCAGCTTGTAAAGATTGTTAAAAATAAGTCTAAAAATTCTGATAGATGATACTAAGAGAGCTATTAAGTTAGTTGTATGAATCTATTATTGAAAGATGGCTTTAGAAAGATGGAGGAATATATTAAGGATACTATTATGATTAGGGAGTTAAGAGGTTTAGAGGTCTTGCTAGGAGGATGCTATGAAGTATGATGAATATTCTAAAGCGAAAAGCTAACATATACATGACAATAACACTAGTACTACAATAAAGAAACATTTAGAATAACGGGAATCATAATTCTTAGAGAATCCATGATAAGAATCTTTAAAATGAATACATTGAAATACTGATAATGTTTATACTGTATGACTACTGGGCATAAGTTTAAATAATGTTTTCATAAATGTAAACATATGTTTACCGGTGTTCAGTTCCGTATTATTAAAGCGCTGATGAAAGCTAGAAGACCTATTGGGATTAGGATATTGGCATCTATGGCTGGTTGTAGTGTTGTTGAGGTTTGGAGACAGGTTCAGAAATTAGTAGTTCTTGGCCTGGTAAAGCCCCTTCCTAAGAGGAGTAAGTATAGGATTTATGTATTGAATATGGAGTCACCGTTAATAAAGCCTCTAATAGATCTTATTAATACAGTAGATAGCTATGAGTTTATTATTGGTAAAAACCTGATTGAAGCTATATCTAGCCTAAATAGATACTATGTTTCAGGATTGTTTGCTGTTAAGGGGTTAATCATGGACTTCGTCATTCCTGAAGGACTATTATTAATTGTTGATAATATGGAGAAGGAGAAAGCATACAAGATCAGAGAATGGTTTAAGGGGATTTATAGAGTTGATGTTGTTGTAAGAAATATTGATTCAGCCTACTACATACCTGCTGACGACATACTACCGTACAATAGAGCCATAGTTGAGCAGGCAATAGCTGATTCAGCGGCTCTCTTCAATTTAGATCCCTACAATAATATTGAAGTAATTCTACTTGTACTATATAGGTATGTAGATAATGATGTTTTAATTAAGGCTCTTGAAGAGTGGGGTGATGAAGCTAAATATAGGGTTTGGCTTACACTACTTACGGGTAGGTCATTAGGCTTTCCATATACTACAGATATGTTTAAACCGTTAAAGTATTGTAGAGATAAGTTTTTCGAGTTTCTACTAGCTTCTAGAGTTCCTAGAGTACTAATACCTGATAGGATAGTAAGAGGATGGTAGAATGGATTGGTTTAAACCTATTAGCTGCTGGAATCACAATGTATTCAATGTTAAGGAACTTAAAAGAATTGCTGAAGGACTTGAATGGAAGCTTGGATTAGAAATCGTGGAGAGAGAAATTCTCTTCTATGATACAATGTATACTTTATTCAGTTATTTTCCACGTATACTTATTGCAGGGGGCGGATCAATAATAAATAGAGTATTCATAAAGGATAGTGTAAGATTCTCCTTTGATATTGATGCTACAGCTCTAGAACCTCTTGAAGGGAAAGCACAGCTATTAATGGATATACTTGACCTAAACGTGGAAATTGAGAATTTAATGAATATTCTTCAAATAAGTGGAAGGGAAATTAGAATTGGTGAGTTTACGTTAGATACAGAGAAAAACTTCTTTCCAAATATCATATCGCTTAAACGTATTGTTCCATCAGTAACATTTGGAACACATCTACCAACATACCTTAAAAGTAGATACAATATTGATACCAGTAGTAGTAGCTTCTCCAAGTGGTTTATGGATTTAAAGGATGAGGTGGGATTTATGCCATGCATAGAGGAGATAAGGATTGAAATAGGATTTTCAAGAAAAGGATTTGAAGGAGAGTATTACGAAGTAGATGTAGATTCACTTATCAGTAGAATTGAAGCACCAAGACTACGTTTAAGATGCAAAGTATCAACAATAGAGTATTCAATAGTAAGTAAGTTACTCTCCCTATCTCGTAAGTATTCCAATATTATACTTCAAGATATGGTTAGAGATCTATGTGATTTACAAATGTTTAAACAGCCAATAAATAAAGATAGGCTTAGAAAACTCATAGAAAAAAATAATGTTAATCTAGGAGAGGTTAAGGAAAACATTGAAATTCTACTTAGAAATGGTGAAGAAATATTTATGAGTTCATGGCACTTCACATTGGTTAGAAGGAAATATAGTTGGAGTGAAATATGTAAATCAGCTCTAAAAGAAATAAAAACGCTCTACAATACCTGAAATCTTTAAAACCCTATATTATAATATCTCTATAAATATTAGAGAATAAACCATTATATATTAACGTTATAAAGTACTGTATCCCTAACATTAACAGATATTCTCACAATATCACCATCACGTAGGTTTAATTCCTTTCTAAGATTTAAAGGAGAAAGCACCTCTAAAACATCTGGGCCATAATGAGTACGGGAACATATTATTACAGCAGCTTTTACTGAGTTATTGATTAATGCATGATAGCACTTTACGGAGCCGTAAGTTCTTAAGCCATTTGAGCCACCCTCTATATTGATGGAGGGGAGAAGTTCTAAACTCCTCCTCTTAGCAACATCATCAATAGATCTAAGCCTTAAATTAAGAGTACCAGGATAAGGTTCAAAACCTAACTTACTTATAAACTGCTGCTTATAAAATGGAAGAGAAACATAGAAGGCTCCCTCTCCAAGTCCAGTAAATACTATACCCTCAAACTGAAGATTAGTAATATTGTTAAATATCATGTGAAGATCTGTATAAACCTCTCTTAAAAACTCTATAGCCTTACTGGTTAGTATTATAGCTTGTCCCCTCTTTAATAGTGTTCTCTGAATATATCCAGCCTTATATAGCTCAATAATTCTCCTTGAGGCTGTCTGCTGAGAGATATTAAGGTATTTCGAAAACGTCTTAGTATCTATTTTTAACTCTCTACCTATCGCACCAAGCTTTGCAAGTACGTAAAGTGTATGTATATACCATCCCTTCATATCTGTCGATCACACTCAATGTCTACATGTATTTCAATACCTATTTATAAATCTTAATCAAACAGCTTAAACATCAATTCATATCATAATTAGGATTACATTAAAGATAAAAAGTCAAACATAACCTACATAATGGACTCATTGCAAAACTATTTAAATCTTACCTAATATTGTGTATGGAGTTTCGTGAGATTAGTGATTGTGAGGGGGCTTATTAGGTTTTTGCTTCCTCTTAGAGCTAGGACTGGTGGGCTTAGGGTTGATGATAGGAAATATTGAACAGTATATTTACGCTTACTACTGGTTGTAGGTGGGTAGATATGCTTGTTAAGTATGGATATTACTTAACGCTTTTAGGAGGCTTAAAAGTGGGTGAAGCTAAATGTATGGAAGAATATACTTGATAACCTAATATCTAAGGATACTCTATGGGTAAGTCTTGATATGGTTGCTGTTGATAGTACAACTATTAGGACTAGGAAAGGGAGGAGACGGTTGGCTTGATGGTTATAAGCGTATTAAGGATACGAAGATACATGTAGTTGTATCATGTGAAGCCCTACGGTTAAACATTCAAACTGATCCTGACGACTAGTATGATTCTAAACGCTTCATACCACTCATAGAGGTTTAAGAATGGTAGGGGTAAACCTAGGAGTAAGACTAGAGAGGCTATAGGAGGTTCAGCATACGATACTAGAGGGATTATAGAATACCTCAAGTATAAGAAGATAAAAACGAATATAGATATCAATCCGAGGAGTAAGCCTAAACGTGGAAGACTCGATAGAAGACATATAGGAGTATGAGAAGTGCTGTTAAAAGATTCTTCTCATGAATAAATCATTCAGAAAATAACAATAAGATATGAAAAACTAACATCAACATTCCAAGCATTCATACAAGTAGCATGCATAGTAATATACCTAAGAGTTTTGCAATGAGTTCAATATTAATCCCAAATATTTTACACTCTATTATTACTAACATTTAAGTATTCATTTAAAGCATTAATAAAATCCAATAAATAAAGATTTCATACATCGCCAATTCAATACGGCATGTATAAGCTTTAAAGTTTAACTAGAAGAAATTATCTATAGGTTAATTGGGCATTGTTAATTTAAGTATGTTTATTATTTCTGTTTTGTTTCTATGAGTTCTTGGTTTTATCTTCTTATTAACCAATGTTTGTTAGTTATATTATTGATCATAGGATAGATGTATGTTCATTATTGTGCTTATACTTATACATGTATGCAATTATCAAGTAGTTTATTTATTCTAGTTATGATTCTTTCTATTAATTCTAATTTTAAACTGTATCTGCTTAATTAGTATTCTACATGGTGTTTATAATATTGAGTATATACTCATAAAATTAGAATCATAGATAACTCTAATCTTCTAATGTTAGAGATGTAAGTATATTTGTAATATCATAAGCCAATGTATAGAATTCCCTCAATAATGACTTAAACATAAACAATCCTCCTCATAGAGACCATAATTATAACGTATCATCAACAAATGCTGGTGCGGAAACCGAAGCTCCGATTTTAGCTATACCATTAAATATAGTTAAAGATCTTAACCTATGGCCTACAGCTAGGGATATAAGTGTAGTGGTTAGAGAGTTAGATTCTGAAACTCTAGGATATTTACCTCCAGTAAGGGTATTTGTAGAGTTACTTGACGAGTCTGGAAATAAGCTATCGGAAACATAAAAAACCGTATCTGTTTAATTCACCAAAATAAGGAGAAAGTTCCTGAATAAAGCTAAAGTTTAACAAAGCTATCTAATCAATGTAAAAATGTATAATTTTAAGATAATGTAGTAGTAACCATTGTGTTAAATAGGTTAGTATGCTCTTAGTATTTCTCTTCCAAGCATTATCCTAGCTATTGTGTTCTTCTGTATTTCCTTAGTTCCCTCAACTATTTCAAGCTGTTTAACAAATCTATACCATCTTTCAGCGTCACTTTCAACATATCCATAGCCAGCCATAACATCTACAAGTAGATCGCATGCCTCAACAGCAACCCTAGCACTATACCATTTAGCCATTGAGGCAAGCTTCACTGACTCCTCAGCAAACGATAAATCCTCTCTAGTCTTCTCAACCATCTTTACAGACTTCCAAACTAGGGATTTTGCAGCTTCTATTTTAGTTGCCATTTCAACAAGTCTAAATCCTAATCCTTGAAATCCTGCTATAGGTTTACCGAAAGCTTTCCTCTCCTTACTGTAAGATATAGCTTTCTCAAGAGCTTGCTCAGCTGTAGCTACTGCTATTACTCCTATAGCTGCTCTTGCCTGATCTAGAAACATAAGACCCATATAGAAGCCTCTATTAAGGTTTTGCGGTCCCCCAAGTATATCATCATCTCTTACCTTCACATTATTAAACACTACTTGTCCTGTTGGTGATGCTAACCATCCAAGTTTTTCCTCAAAGGCTGTTGTTTCAATTCCATTCTGTCTCTCAATAATGAACTCTGTCTGCCCTCTATATGATGGTTGAACATTAAGATCTGTTTGGGCTAGTGTTATGAAGAATGATGCGGTAGTAGCATTCGTTATGAAAGTTTTAGTTCCATTTATTATCCAGTAATCTCCATCCTTAACAGCTTGAGTATCTAGTTTACGGGATATATCACTTCCACCTGCTGGCTCGGTAAAACATGCAGCACTTGTTATCTCTCCCTTGGCTACTCTTGGAAGCCATTTAGCTTTCTGTTCATGAGTACCAAAATGAGCTATCATATCAGAACCAAATGATCCAGCTATAACAGCATTTGTTAGTGATGGATCACCATACCTTATAAGCTCATAGTGTGCTATAACCTGCTCAGTAAAGCTTGCTCCCTGACCGCCATACTCTGGAGGCCAGGTCATACCTATAAATCCTTGCTCCGCCATTTTTCTATAGAGATCCCATGGAAACTCTCTTTTCTTCTCATATTCAGAGGCAACTTTAGGAGCAAAGTATTTAATAGAGAATTCATGAGCGGTTTGCTTCAAAAGTTTCTGTTCCTGAGTTAACTCAAAATCAGGAATAACCACATAATTAGTTATAGAATATATTTATAAATTTTTCCACTAAGAAAATGGCTTTGTTAACTTAAGCATGTTTTACTACCTCTATTTTGCATTCATGTTTTATTCAACATGAAAGATATTGACTTTATAAGTATAAATACATACTCACCATTACATCTATTCTTCATGATATGTAATTATCAAATATTCAGCTTTATCTTAACTGAATTATTCTCCCCATTAAGTTTTTAATCTTTAAATCCCATATCCTTGCTTAATTAGTATTCTACAGTCGCTTTATAATGTTCATCAATATATACTCATCTAGAGCTGTATATAGCTTAATTTAGGAAATGATAAATATGTAAATGTATTTGTAGCTCAAGTCCATATGTAGGGTATCTTTCTCAATAATGGCTTGAAAGCACTATACGTAATTTTACTTCTAGAATCTACACTCATCAATATCATCAACAATCAATTTTAACTCTTTATCAAACTTAAATAGATTAAGAATCTAAACCAAATGTAAATATAACTCTACAATAATGAAGATTAGGATATCTGAAGCCATCCTAGATGGACAAAATATATAAACAATACAAATCAATTATCCTAATAGACTTAGTAGCTTTGGTATATTTTCATTATAAATAAAGGAAAGTCTTAAATAAAGCTAAAGTTTACAAGCTCATGAATGAGTCAGTAAAAATTATATAATAGTTAACTACTTAATTTATATGTGTAGAATTAGGTTTGGTATTGCTCTGCCAGTACCTGTTAAAACCAGTATTAGTAGTTTAATTGAAGAAGCTCAGAGAAATGAGCTTTTAGGATTTGACTCTATATGGGCTTCTGACCACCTACTTATGATGCCGCCTGGACCTACTCCTGAAATATGGAGTATTCTAGCTGTTGCTGCCTCGTATACTTCTAAAGCTACTTTGGGAAGTGCTGTTTCTGATATTCATAGATATCATCCAGCTGTTTTTGCTCAGAAGCTCGCTACAATTGATCATCTTTCTAAGGGTAGGATTAGTTTGGGGCTTGGTATCGGTGAAGCTATGAATCTTGAACCCTTCGGCTTTGATTGGCTTAGGAAGCCATTAGCTAAGATGATTGAATATATTGAGGTTTTAAGAGGATTGTGGACAATGGATAGTTTCAATTTTAATGGTGAATTCTTCAAATTAAAAAATGCATTCCTACAGATAAAACCAATACAGAAAACAATACCAATATATATAGCTGCAAACTCACCAAAAACAAGAAGAATAACTGGTAGAATAGGGGATGGATGGATACCGACAAGAGAAACACCTGAAACATACATGAGGAACATTGAGGATGTTAAGAAGGGAGCTGAGGAAGCTAATAGATCAATAAATGATATTGATAGAGGACTATGGATATATACAGCAATAGCTGATGAATATAATGAGGCATTAAATGCATTAAAAGCAAAACCTATTAAATCCATGTATGCAATATGGCCTAAGAAGATTGAAGAGGCAGGATTTAAAATAAATCTACCTGAAAAATATCCTCAAAACTACTATATGTCTAAGTGTATGCCTACTGAGGAGGGTATTAGGGATTTTGAGGAGCTTGCTAACTATGTAACTGATGATGTTATTGAAGCTTTCAGTATATGTGGAACAGTTGATGATGCTATAGGTAAAATAGAGAAATACGTAAAAGCAGGAGTAACACACTTCATGCTGGTAAATGCAGGACCAGACAGACTAAAAGTAATGGAAGCATATAGTCAAAAAATAATACCATACTTTAAAGAGTACAAATCATAGTTAATTATCCATCACAACCTATATTATTTAGAAAGTAGCATACTTATTATATTTACTATTAATTGTAGTATAGATAGCTTAAATGAATATCAGATTGAATATTGGCTTATATGTTTAGGGGAATACAGTTACCACCTAGGAATTATTGAGGGGAAGGGTGAGGAACCTATTGATATGATGTAGACTCATTAGGGATTGAGTATGCTTACGGATTAGTAAAGAGTGTTATTGAGAATCGCAGTATGTTCACGTATGTTTTAAATGATGATCAGGTTAGAAATGCTATGCTTTTAAGAATGAAGTAGTAAGAAATGTATCTGAACCTTTATATGTAGTAACTCATAACGCTATACCATCTTCAATACGTATCGAAATAGTGGAGGAGATTTAAAGTTTGGAGTTAAAATAATAGATGCTCCTATAAGTGGTGGACTTATGGGAGCTAAGGAGGAAACATTAACATTCATGGTTGGTGAAGATAGAGAAGCTTTCGAGAAGTTTAAACCCATACTTGAATTAATGGGAAGAAACATCTTTACCTAGGGCCTTTAGGATCATGACTAAAAGTTAAGCTCCTAAACAATCTTATTCTCTATTGCAATAAAGTTATAGCAGCTGAAGCTATAGAAATAGCTAGAAAAATAGATATTTCAGAAAATGATTTCCTTAATGTAGTAAATACTTCTTCAGGAGGGAGATAGGTTACACAGAAGTGGAATACTCTTAATATAGAGGCGGTTTCAAAATATTTAAGCTTTTATTATTATGGTTTTTGTATGGGGTTTCGTGAGCTTAGCGATTATGAATGGGGGTTCATTAAGCCTCTTCTTCCTCCTAGGCCTGTTAGAGGTAGGGGGCTTATGGTTAATGATATGGAGATAATTAACGGCATCATGTACGTCGTTACTACTGGTTGCAGATGGAGGGATATGCCTAGGAGGTATGGCTCATATGTGACTGCTGGAGGATGTTGAGGAGGCTTCAGGAGGCTAACGTATGGGAAGGGATGCTAGCCTCCAAAAGTTTTGATGATGTAGTAATCGATAGCATAACTATAGAGGCTAAAAGGGATGAGATGATAGGCTACGATGGATTTAAGCATAGAAATGGCTTGAAGGTCCATGTGATAGTTGATAAGAATTCTATGCCGATAGCCTCAGCCATAAGCCCTGGTAACACTCACGACTCGAAGGTTTTGATGAGCTTTACGATAGCATTTTATATAAGCCTAGGAGGCTATATGGGGATTCAGCATACGATGCTGATAGAATAAGGATTAGGCTGGGGAACGATGGAGTTGAAGCAAACATACCAGTGAACCCAAGGAATGGCAGGGTAAGCATACCATACGATGTTAAGGGCTATAAAAGGATGAGGGCGGCTATAGAAAGGTTTAATGCATGGCTAAAAACGTCCAGGAGGGAAACAATAAGATATGAAAGGCTAGCAGTGATGTTTAAAGCCATAATAACGTTCATATGCATAATAATACACATGAGGTATGGACTATGGAAAGCTTAAATATTTTGAAACCACCTCATATTTAAATGGATTATGAGGAGCTTGGATTTGCGGAATTAGTACTTAAAGATATAGAGGACAGTATTAAAACCATTTATGAATATGAGTTAAAATCTATTATCTTCGAATTCTTTAAGAGCTTCTATGAATATAGAAAGTTTTAAGATATAGGAGAAGTTATTCCTCTAGCTCGACAACCATTTCGCAGTAGGGATCACCTGCTGATCGAAGCTTCTCAAATTTTACCTTTAGCTTGTGATTAAGAAGCTCAGCTGCTCTCTTCTCAAATTCAAAGTGGCCTTCACTACATAGTTTAGCTGCTATTGGATCAGGATTCTCAAAGAAGTGGCATGTATGGTATCTTAGAATAGCCTTTTTACTTGATGCTTCCACAATCTCCATTTTATAACCCATTATTTCCTGAGCCAACTTAAAGTATGAAACAAAAGTTTTAGCATCGTTTCCCTCTATATTGAATGATTTAAGTCCTCTTAGAAAGAAGTTTTCAGCTCCTTTCCTCCATACTTGCTTAATTACTTTAAGACCGGCTTCTCCAAACCTCTCATATACTGCTCTTTCAAGCTCAGCCATGTACCAGCATCTAGTTCTACCTGTAGCTTTCCATTTCTTTTCAGGGGGCCATTCCTCCTCAGACAGCTTTACTTCACTCAATCTTTACCCTCCCTTCAACTAGACTTCTAGCTATAAGATCTCTTAATGCTTTCGGAGCTCCTTCAGCTCCCTGAATATAGGCGAATGCTCCTAGTAATGCTCTGAATACTGGTAGCTCCGTGAAGTATGCCATTCCACCAAACCATTGCATAATTTCTTCAGAGGCTTTTAAAGCTACTTCCGTTGCTTTTGTTTTAGCTGTTGCTCCTGCAACTCCTATATCTATAGGCTTTATTGTTGGATCTTTATGCTTATAGTATCTATCTGCTAGCCATGCAGCCTTATATACTAATAGTCTAGCGGCTTCAAGCTCCTCATATATTTTAGCAAGCTCAAAACTTATTCCTTGATATGATGCTAGAGACTGTCCGAAAAGCTTCCTCTCCTTAATCCACTGTAATCCCTGATTTATAAGCCATTTAACTCCTCCTAGAATTGAGCCTCCAATAAATGTTCTCCCTAGATTAAAGCCTTCAACTGCAACTCTAAAACCATCATTAACCCCTCCAACTCTATACTTATCCTCAACTTCAGCCTTCTCAATAGTAAGAATATCGCTATCTAATGCATGTCTGCCCATATGCTTATATCTACTATAGTTTACATTACTAATTATTTCCCCATCCCTTTTACGGTATATTATGAAGTTCGTAAGTCCTTTATGTCTAGTTTCTAAGGGAGCTGTTCTAGCTAGTAGGAACCATCCACCTCCCCACGGCATACTATCTATTAATACCCCACCACTAACTATGCTTTTCTCTCCTTCAATTAGCCATTTATTCTCATCTATTTTTCTAGCTTGTACTCTTTGTATTCCAGCTAGATCTGTTCCACCTTGAGCTTCAGTAGAAGCAATTCCTAAAACAGCATCTCCTGAAGTAATTTTAGGGAGAAGCTCACTTTTAGCATCGCTACTTCCATAAAGTTGAACTATGTAGGGCCAAGAGTTTGAAAGTCCCATAACCCCTGCAGTAACAAGAGTGGGGTCATGTGATGATAACTCCTCCTGAACCAATGCTACATCTAAAAACGACATATCTGAACCTCCAAACTCTTCAGATAATACTCCTCCATGAACTCCAAGCCTAGCTAACTCCTTAACAGTATTTGAGGGGAATTTACCCTCATCATCTATCTTAACCCAGTTAGGATCTATGTTTTTTACGCAGAATTCATGAATACTATTAATAAGAAGTTTCTGCTCAGTAGTTAGTAGGAAATCCATAATAACACCTAGCTAATCTTTACCTTTAATATTTAAACTTATCTTCCCCTCCATTCAGGCTTCCTCTTCTCTAGGAATGCTCTTGCCCCTTCCTTCTGGTCTTCAGTACTAAATAGTTGCGCGAAGATTTGAGCCTCATATTTAAGTCCTTCTGTTAAGCCTATTTCCAGAGAGGCATTAATAGCTTCCTTTGCAGCAGCAATCATAACTGGGCTTTTACTCTTTATTTTCTCTAGAAACTCATTAACAGTATCCATAAGTTTATCTGGGGGAACTACTTTATTTATTAATCCTAGCTCAGCCATTTCCTTTGCTGATACTCTATCTCCAGTAAATATTAGTTCTTTAGCTTTCTTCTCACCTATGAGTCTAGGTAGTCTTTGAGTCCCCCCACCACCAGGTATTACTCCAACATTTATTTCGGGCTGTCCAAATACAGCATCCTCGGAAGCTATGATGATATCGCATGCCTGTGTAAGTTCGAACCCGCCTCCTAAGCAATATCCATGAACTGCTGCAATAACTGGTTTAGGCATTTCTCTTATTATTCTTGATAGTACGAATGATGTTCCAACCTCCTTAAATACCTCCATAACCTTAATTGGAGTCCATTCAAGGAAAGCTTTAATATCAGCTCCTGCACTAAATGCTTTACCGGATCCCTTTATGACAACGGCTCTTATATTTTCATCTTTACCTGCATCTTCTAGAGCCTCTTTTAATTCTCTACGCATCTCATAGTCTAAAGCATTGTATCTATCAGGATTATTTAGAGTTATCCATGCAACATTGTCTTTCTTCTCATAGATTACACGTTTAAATCCATTCATGTTTCCTCACCATGTATAGAAGCCTTCCCCAGTCTTTTTACCTAGTTTTCCCCTACTGATAAACTCTAGAAGTAGTTGATCAGGCTCATAGAAAATACCATAATCCTCCTTTACAGTTTTCCTCTTATCCCTTAAAATGTTTACAATATTATCTAGGCCATATTCATCAGCTATCTCTAGGAGACCCTTCGGGAAATTGTATCCAAGCTTTAGAGAAGTATCTATTTCTTTAGCTGTAGATACATTATTTCTAACTAGCCAAGCGGATAAGTTAACTGCTGGAGCTAATACTTGTATTGGATCTATTTTTTCACCGGCATCTTTAGGAATCTCTACTTTAACCCATTGACCTGGCTTAGGATAATCATAGAATCCCTTACCTGTCTTAACTCCAAGCCATCCCTTACCATGGTATTCCATTGAAAGCTTTAATGCATATTCACGTATTTTAACGTATTCCTCATGAGGCTCCCATTCAGGATATTTATTACGCATCTCATTAAAGTATGTATTTTCGCCGATCTCTATATCTATTGCTCCAGTAAAATCTACTAGTTCAAATGGACCCATAGGTAGGTTAAGCTTATATCTAAATGCTGAATCTATTTCTACTGGTTTAGCTTCTCCTCTTTGAATCATTGCAAAGGCTTCATATCTAATAGTTCTATAAACTCTATTAGCTATGAATCCTCTTATATCCTTATTAACAAGTATAGGTTCCTTCCCTAATTTTTGGGCTAGCTTAAAAGCTACCTCAGCAGTTTCATTACTTGTATATTTACACTTCACAATCTCTATAAGCCTCATTACTTGAGGAGGGTTAAACCAATGCATACCTACAACTTTATCCGGTCTATTGGTAGCTTCAGCCATAGGCGTAATTGGTAAGCCACTAGTATTGGAAGCTATTACTGCGTGAAATGGAGCATGTTCATCAACATCTTTAAAGGTCTGAATTTTAAGGTCTAGTCTTTCAGGTATGGCTTCAATAATGAAGTCAGCGTTATTAACAGCCTCTCTAACATTAACATAGGTTGAAATTCTACTTAGTGTCGAATCAGCATCTACCCTACTAATTCTCCCGCGCTCAATAAGCTTATCTAAACTCCACTTTATCTTCTCAATAGCTCTATTAAGTATTTCATGAGAAACATCAACTAAGTTGACACTGTATTTGTTCATAGCAAAAACTTGAGCGATACCGTGACCCATAATACCAGCACCAATAACAGAAACAGTTTTTAAATTTTCAAGCTTTAAGCCCATAATTAATAACACCCATTCCGGCTATTAAAGCTTAGAATAAAAACTTTTCTATTATTAACTTGATACTGTTACTTTTAGATTTTTGAGTAGGCTTTAGGAAGCTATCTCTTGGAGGTGATTTTTGTAGATAGACTTCTTAAAGCCCTGAGGGATAGAGGTATTTTCAGGCGTAATAAGGTTTCGCTTAAAAGAAGCTGAGGGCATGTATTCCCTACATGGCTTAGCTATAGGGATATTGCTACGTCTGTCTGGTTGTTGATGTGGGCCATGTATCTGTATGGCGTTGGATTCAAAAGATTGAGGGAATAAGAATTGATGTGAATCCAATAGAGGGATGGTAGCTATTGATGAGATGAAGCTGAGGAGGCTGGGCATCATTTCTATTATGGGCTGCAATAGACGTTAAGACCAAGAGCTTCCAGCAATGAGGGCTTCATGGCGGAGAAGCATACTGGATGCAGATCTCTTCCTGAAGCAAGTCCTTAAGGCATGTGTTAATAAGCCTCTAATCCTAGTAGGGGCCATGGTATCCCCAGGCATTACATAACCATGGTCTAAGATGAAGGCATCAAACCTTCGGGCTAAGGAATACGAT
>Ga0209394_1000725_pt1 | contig 23617 bp, 22 predicted proteins | sample JNZ201metaG_FD_184122 | JGI IMG/M metagenome (GOLD analysis project Ga0209394, IMG submission 184122) | Hot spring microbial communities from Jinze hot spring, China to study Microbial Dark Matter (Phase II) - JNZ 20120812A (SPAdes) (version 3) ... | reverse complement strand
ACTCCCTGAAGGGAATAGTAAGGCAAGGGATTGAATGTTATCCTTTAATTTTTATGCCTGCTTTCTCAGCTACTCTAGTAAAGTCTAGTTTGGTTATGGGGAGCCATTTGGATAGTTCATAGTATAGGTCCCAGCTTATACTTGGCCCTTCGAGGTCTCTTTTGGCTCTTTTTACAATCTCATAGTATAGTCTTGTGGTTATATTCTTCTGGGTCATACTTGTTATTATTGCTTTCTCTATATCGCCGTTATACTTATACCTAGCTTTGAGTATTACCTCTATTATTTTATTTAGGCTATCTGGTACTCCTACTATAGAGTTCTTTAGTTCAATCCTCCTTGGTAGACCCCAGGGTACTAGATTGTCTAGTAGTCTTCCGTATTCAGGTCTAGGTATATTGTCTTGTGATACTCCTAGTAGGAATGCTTCTGAAGATAATATATCGTTAGGTGTTATTGGGTGTGGGGCGTCTTGTCTTACTATTATAACCTTATCTGCATCCATACTCCATAGTAGTTCGCTAGGCTTACTCTGAGTTATAGTGGCTTTATTCCTCCCAGCTATCATATTAACCCATTCAATAAAGCTCCTATCACTACTAGTTATTGCTAGGTGTGGATCCCATAAGTATTCTCTAATCTTCTCTAGAGACTCCTGTATTTGAACTCTAATGATACTACCATCGTCTCCTCGAGCAGCTAGTATACTTAAATCTATGACGAAAGCAGGTAGTGGTGGTGATGGTAGGAGCTCTGATAACTCTTTCCATGTCACTATAGTATTAGAAGCTACTGGTGTTCGAGATACTATAGAGTCTGCCTTCTCACTACCATTATATATTAATAGTTTAAAGTTTAAGCCTTTAAAATTCTCTTCTCTAATAACCCTACCTCTAAATGTAGAGTCATATATTATAGAGTACTCTCTAACGAGCATTTCAACAGCTACATATTGGAACCCTATAGACTCAGCTTTCCTATACTCTAGGAAGTGTTTTAGACCTAGCCGATATATCCCTCTAGAGTTTAGTAGCTCCAGTAACGCCTCATAGGGCTTCTCAGTATATCCTATTTTCACCTTTGATACCTTTCTCTAAATACTCATCGAGAGTTTTATGTATTATCCTCATATTCTTTTTCTCTACTCTAAACCCCATATGTGCTATTGTAGACCACGAGTATCTAATTATTGGAGGCTTAAGCCCCTGGTTTAGGGCTCTTCTAACCCAGTTTATAGTTCTTGGATCACTTGGGTAACCACTACCCTCAAATCCATATATAGATTTTAAGACTTGTATCCTCCTATCTCTAATATACTTAGCTATTATACTAGCAGCTGCAACCTCAATATAGTTCATGTCAGCCTTCTCAGCTACTATAAATTCGCCTTTGAATCCAAGATCTCTCAGCTTAGAACTTAGTATTCTAGTGGGCCCAAATTTATCTATAACTATTCTAGAGCCTGTAAACTCTCTACCTATAATCCTAGCTAGATTCTTAAGTACTTCATATACGGCATATTCCTCTAACATACTTATATTATATTTATCAATATCTGCTGGTTGTATAGAGTATACTGAGAAAGGCCATTTCTTTAAAATAGTATAGAGATATGCCCTCTTATGGGGGTTTAACTTCTTACTATCTCTTACGCCAAGCTCTACTAACCTCTCTATATCACTAGGTTTAATAGAAATTGCAGCTATTACAATATCTCCTATAAGGCTACCTCTCCCAGCTTCATCTACGCCTATGAGGGAAGGATAATTTCTACTCAATACTACTCTCCTCTACTAATCTATCTACCCACTTAGATACTATAGGCCATGGTGTTTCAAGCTTATCAATAATACCTTTAGTCTTTACTCTAAACTTATCAGGATCTCTCACTATTTCTCTTAATAGATACACGGCTTCATCATAGCTCCTTACATAGTATATAGGTAATCCTAGGCTTGCTAAAGCTCTATCTATGCTAATGACCTCAGTGAATAGAGATATCCCTGGTACTCCTAGGAGTGCAGCTTCTCTAGCCATACTTATCCCTCCAGTAACTACAGCTAGAGAGTAGTACTCTAAGTCTAAGCCTACAAAAGGCTTCTCTAGAATATAGGCTCCCTCTATGCTCTTAGCCTTCACAGCATGCTCCCTATACCTAGGTATTATAACTGGTCTAATACCTAGAGTTAGTAGAGTCTCAGCTATCTTTAATACCATACTATACTCTATAGGTTTATAGTAATGTGCTTTAAACTCTTCAGGTCTTAAGACTACATAGCTATAAGGATTTAAACCTAGAGACTTGACATTCTCAGGGCTTGGAGTATATAGTTTAATATATGTAAGCTCATCTACCCCCCTAAACGTCTCAATAATAGTAAATCCCTTAAGTATAAACTTCTCCATCTCATTAACTATAAACTCACTAAATACGGCAACCTTAGCTAGAGGATAAGATAACCTATTCATAGCTTCGCCATGGGGCGTATCACCTAGAGCAATGTATGGTATTCTATAGCCAAAAGCTACTCTAACAGCTGGAGGTGAGGGGTAGGATATTAAGACTTTTGGTTTAAAATCTTCAATGACAACATTTAAGTCTAATATTCTACCAATATCTGCTAATAGTTTACCTCTTAGAGTCTCACCACCATATACCCCTGTTACTACATAGGGCTCGCCTAGTAATTCTAAAACCTTAATTATATAGTCGTAGCTTCTAGCTGTAATTACTGTATCATAACCTCTCTCTCTTAGTAGCTTACTAAAAGTGGCTGCTAGTAAAGCTCTTTTAGCTGTTGAGGCATCAAGCCATACTGTAGCTTTCCCCACTATATACACCATTATGAGTAGCTAAATTTTAACCTATTAAGCTAAGATTATATTAGAATTAAAATAGGCTCTAATAAATATAGTTTAGCGGGGGGATTCTATGCGTAAGCTATTCGGTACAGATGGTATTAGAGGAGTTACTGGAACAGAGCTAACACCAGAGATGGCTCTTAGACTTGGTAGAGCTATTGGAGCATTCTTCGGTCTAGGCAGTAGGGTCTTAGTAGGTAGGGATGTTAGAGCTGGAGGTGATATGATACTATCAGCTGTAGTATCTGGACTTTTGGCTGAGGGTGTTAAGATTTACAATGCTGGATTAATACCAACTCCAGCTCTACAGTATGCTGTTAGAGAGCACTCATACGATGGTGGAGTTATGGTTACAGCTAGCCATAACCCCCCAGAATATAATGGTATTAAAGTAATAGACTCTAGTGGAGTAGAGGTTTCAAGAGAAGATGAGGCTATAATAGAAGATTACTACTTTAAAGGATATGGTAGTAGGCTTGAGTGGAGGTCTCTAGTAGATTCCCCTGAAGTAAGGGTAGGGTTAATAGAAGACTACGTTAACGCTATTGTAATGCAGGTAGATAGAGATGAGATAGCTAAACATAGATTTAAAGTTGTAGTAGACTGTGCTAATAGCGTGAGTACCCTCACAACCCCACTCCTGCTTAGAAGACTAGGAGCCAAAGTTATATCACTAAACTGCCACCTAGACCCAGAGTTTCCAGGTAGAGAGCCTGAGCCTACTCCTCAGACTCTAAGTGAAGCCTCAAGCTTAGTCTTATCATCTAAAGCTGATATAGGCGTGGGCCACGACGGAGATGCTGATAGAGCTATAATGATAGATGATAAGGGCCAAGTACATTGGGGTGATAGATCAGGTACTCTACTAGCAGTTCACGCCTCATATAAGTGGAGAGAGCTACCAAGGAGAGTATATACTGGAGTATCTAGTAGTATACTAATAGAAGAGTACCTTAAACAACATAATATTACAGTAGTATGGACTCCTGTAGGCTCTGTTACTATAGCTAGAACAATAATGAATGAGGGTGGAGCTATAGCTGGGTTTGAGGAAAATGGAGGATATATCCATGTGCCACACCAGTATGTAAGAGATGGTGCTATGAAACTAGCATTAACTCTAGATATGATGGCTTCATTAAGGGAGAAGCTTAGTGATATCTTTGCTAAACTACCAGTATACTATACTCTAAAGACTAAGATTAAAGCTTCGAGAGAAGAGGCTCTATGCGCAGTAGAAGCTGTGAAAGAGTACTATTCAAACTATAGAATAATAACTATTGATGGAGTTAAAGTTTTTGGGGAAGACTTCTGGCTCCTAGTTAGACCCAGTGGCACCGAGCCTATCATTAGGATTATGGGTGAAGCTAAGAGTAAAGAAGAGATTAGTAGAATAATAGATCATATTAGCAAGTTCATAGTCACTAAGTGTATGGGAGGTAGTATGTTATGAGATACTACTTCTTTGAGCTCTTAGCATGCCCAGTATGTAAGAACCCAAATCTAATACTATACACAATACTAGAGGAGAGTAGAGAGGTAAATATTGATGTAGAAAAAGTTAGATGTAGGAGATGGTGTAGTCTATACTCGAGATCAGCTAGTGAGGTATTAATAGAGGAGTGTAGGAAGTGTACTCGTAGAGATATAATTGAGGGGGTAATAGTCTGTAATAATTGTGGTAGATGGTACCCTATAATTAATAGTATACCAGTAATGCTAGTTAATAAGTATAGGAATCCTAAAGAAGATGAAGTATTCATTAAGAGAAACATAGATAGAATTCCGGATAGTATAAGGAGTTTAATGAAAATTCCAAAAATATAAGTTAAGATTATAAGAGTTAGAATACAAAAGTAAAAGGGATAGAGGGGATAATAAGAATTGAGTCAAAGCAGAGATATGGGGGAGTTCGTGAGAAGTCTTGAAAGATGGGTAGCTGTACAGAAAGTTATCCTAGAGAATTTTAAGCAAATAGATGAGAGAATTAGAAACTCAGATAGATTAGACATAATAATTCATACAAGACTTGCATTTAACCATGTAATAAGAACACTAAGAGCATTTGATGACTGGCTTCAAGATCCATTCATATCAAGTAATATTCCTAGAGACTTGCTACTAGAAGTATGGTCAACGTCACTAAAACTAGTAGAGACACTCCTAGAACTAGATATAAAACATACATCTGAAGTTAAGAGTATCATAGAGAAGGCTATAAAAGAGGGGCAGGTAAGCCCTATATTAGCACAGCTTAGAGACCTAGCAGCACCTAGGGGAGAAGAGAGGGAAAGGAGAGGACCAGCTATATCAATATAGCGGTAGCCCTGCCTAAAACTATTTTTAAGCTTCTCGTAGTCCCACATAGCTTTAAGATTCACTAGACTCCTTACTCATAGCTTTAAGTAGTTGGTGAGTAGCTTCAGCAGCATACTTAAGGGCAGCCCTAGCCTTAATTAGTTCTATTGTAGATTGTAGATTGTCTATTCTAACCTCGATTATAGTACCTTCAGGCTTCTCCTTATAAGATACTTTAGCTAGTTCTCCCTCGAACCCTGATCTAACTTGTAGAGTTCTTAGATCTTCCTCGACACTACTCAAATACTCTCTAATCTCACTAGGTAAGGCTACGGGGGTTTCAAATACTAGCCTTACATAGTCTTCTCCTAAATGTATTCTAGCTAATTTTTTCTTCCCAACCTTAACATCTTCTACTCTCTCACCTATAACATAATCTCTACTAGTTTCAAGTAGTGCGAGTATAGTCTTTAGAGCTTTAAGCCTACGCTCTAACTTAGCTATCTCATCTTTAAGCCACTCAACAACCTCCTCTTTACTAATATACTCTACCTGCTCCTCACTAGTCTTACTCAAAGTACCTCCCTACTACACTATGTCTTACAACTAATTGTAGGGGGGAGGGATAGTGTTATTATAGTCTTACCAATTAAACTTAATTTAATAGAGTAGATAAAGCAGAATAGATGTTTATAAATAAACTATTACTTAATTATATATAACGTCATCCTAGCATTCAATATAACTACTTTACTTGTTCCTGTATTATTTCAAATAGCTTAGTATAATATTAAATACTTGAGATCTAAGCTTATGGTTGTCTTAGCTTATTTTTAATTAGCTAGGAAAGCTTACATAAGGTTTCTGATATGGTTAGTAGGGCTAAGAGGCTATGCCTAGCTTCATTGAGGTATGGTGTGTTATCAAATTCTCTTATATAATTTAATATATTATTAGCTACTCTACAAGTTCCTATAGTTAATGCTATCATATTGCTTGCCTCAGCATACTTTACTATTAAGCTACACTCATATATAAGAGATTCTAGTATAAGCTTCCACCTATAAAACTCTGCTAACCTATTAATATCATATCCTGCTAGCTTTTGAATCTTTTTTTCCAGACTACTAACCTTACTATAATACTCTAATAAGCTAAGATAAGCCCCCTTAAACTCATCTAATAGAGTAAAGCTCAAAATATGCACCACTATAAGCTATGGCAATACCTAGAATATACGAGGTAAGGGATAGTATAACCTCTAACACGGGGAAAAGAGACATCTTACTCCTTCAGGTAAAGTTTCAGTTTTTATCCGTTTCCCATTTTAGGTTTTGTAGGTACTCCTAGGATGGGATGTGCCTCCTGCCTTGCTATTCGCAGCTGCTACCAAGCCACTCCACGCGGGGGTCATGGGCATTCTTCGAGCCTAACGGCACAAGGGCTCACATCTAGTTTTTATCCCTAGGATAGGATGAGGAGTACCTGCAAACCTCCCTAGTAGCGTAGTACTTCTCCAAAAATCCTACAAAAACCCTTATAAACCTAACGCACCGAAACAGCTGTCAACCTTTCCTTTAGAGTGAGGAGGAGGTCAGTAGCTATGATTTATATGCTCCTATAATATTAGAGCTATGAAAGTCCTAGAGAAGCTTACCTATGGACAAGGAACAGCTATTGCATTAATGCGCTGAGGCAACCGTCAAGTCGGGGGCTGTTTCCTTAATTTTTCGAGGGAATGTTTAAGGCTTTGATTTCTGATCTAATCTGGGAAGCGATGAGGGGCATTGCTCCAAGCCGCCCAGAGCTAAACCTATGTGAGAGCTCTGGTGCCGTTGAGCTCAATAGTCACTCATGAACCCACGTGGATACCTAAATCCACGTAGGTGAGGTGGAATCTAGACGTGACAATGAACAATAATAAAATGATTAGAATGAACATCTAGGGAAAAACGGAGTAGGAGGGGTTAAGGATGAAGCTTAGAGCATCTCTACAATAAAGTGTTTTAGATAAAGGGTTATAGTATTTGGGAGTAGTGTATTTTATTAGGGTGTGTGATTTGAGTTTTGTAGGTCATGGTTTATTTAAGGTTGTTATTGGACTAGCCGGTTTGATTCTGGCTTTTATCTTATCTGTAGTTGCTAGTGGTGTTGATGTTGTCTGGGAGCCTTATACTGTGCTTTTTAGTAGTAATAGTAGTGGTTATGCTGCTAGTCTCTTAAAATTACCGTTAGGTAAAGCTTATAGGAATGTGACTGTATTATTTGAGAATATTGGTTATTCTAGTGTTAGGGTCTCTCTTGACGGTTACGAGTTTACTCTAGCACCTTCAGCTTCTAGGGTTATTAGCTTAGATAATCTACTGTCTAGGCTTGAGGTAGATTTTATAGGCGGATCTGGTGATTTGAGAGTTACAGTTTTCGTAGTCTCAAGAGAGGGTATTAAGCCTTACCTCTCGCTACTCTCGATAGCTATACTACTTATCTCAATGGTTATAGCTGGTTATGGGATAGTAGAGTATGTTTTAGGGAGGAGGCTATAGATGGGGAGTTTTGCGTGTAGATCTATACTCTTAAATGTTAATGTTAATGGAGAGCTTAGAGAGTACTGCTTCGACTCAACACTATCTAGATACGTAAATGCTCCTTGGAGAATGGTAGCATTAGTTTATCCGAGGACTAGCTGTAGAGTCTATAAGCCTATGGTAGAAGTTATCCTAGAGGCTAGACTATCTCCTGATGAAGCGTTTAGAGAATTAATTAATGCTTGTAAGAGTGCTGAGAGTAGGCTACTAGAGTTGGAGGGTACCCGTAGGAGGAGTATAATAGAGTTATTCTCAGCTAGGAAGCCTAGTAGGGTTGAAGAGGAGCTCTACGAGGTTAGGAGCGCGTTCGAGCTATGCATAATGCTATTCGGCGGAGATCTAAGTGCTAGGCTAGAGTCTGCTAGAGACGCCTATATAGAGTATGCTCCTGGAAGCTTAGAGGCTAGAAGGGTTAAGAGTATATCGAGGTTAGATTACAAGCTTAGAGAGTACTTAGAGAGTATATTAAGATTTAACTTTTAATCCACCACTAGTCTTCTCTAGCCAGCATGCTACTCTACGTCCTTCTTCTAAATTAAACTCTTCTGGATCCTTATCACATATATCCATAGCCCACGGGCATCTAGGCTTAAACCTACATCCCTTAGGCGGGTTCATTAAGTCTGGTGGCTGTCCTGGTATATATATTAGGGATTCTTTTGCTCCTTTTAGTTTAGGTACAGCTTTCATTAGTAAGTGTGTGTATGGATGTCTTGGCTTATAGAATATTTGCTCACTGTTGCCATATTCTACAATTTTACCAGCATACATAATAGCTACTTCATCAGCCATTTCAGCTATTACTGATAAGTCGTGTGTTATGAGTATTATACTTATACCCTTCTCTCTCTGAAGCTTCTTCATTAAATTTAGTATTTGGGCTTGGACAACTACGTCTAGAGCTGTTGTAGGCTCATCAGCTATAACTATATCAGGCTCTAGGGCTAGGGCCATAGCTATTACTACACGCTGCTTCTGCCCTCCACTAAGCTCGTGTGGATAGCGGTTTGCTAAGCTCCTATCTAGGCCTACACTTTCTAGTAGCTCATATACTCTCCTCTTAGCATCAGCCTTATTCATTCTTCCATGGTATATAAGTACTTCTTCAATCTGGGCTCCAGCAGTGTATACTGGGTTTAGACTATTCATAGCACCCTGGAATATCATGCTTACCTTCTTCCACCTTATTTTACTCCTAAGCTCATCTTCACTAAGCTTAACTATATCAATACCATCGAGTACTATTGTGCCTGAGACTATCCTACCAGGAGGGGGGACTAAGCCTAGAATACTCCATGCTAGAGTACTCTTACCGCAACCACTCTCACCAGCTATACCTAGTACTCTACCCTTCTCTAATTCAAAGCTTACATTATCAACTGCTCTTACAGGGCCCCTAAGTGTGTAGTAGTATGTTTTAAGATTCTCAACTTCAAGTAAAACCAACTAGACACCCCTCTTAACCTTTATAATGTGAAGTTAATAAGCTATATGCTGATACTCTTTAAGCTTAACCTCACATTCTCGGCAGAATTGCACGTTTTTATAGTCTACTTCAGCTATACTATTACTAAAAGACATTACACACTTAGGATTAATACAGTGCCCTAAGCCCATTAGGTGTCCTAGCTCATGTATAACCTCTTTTAAAACTCTAAGCTTAAACTTCCCTCTATCACTAGTTTCAAGTCTCTTAGTATAAACTGATGCTACTCTAAGCTCTGGCATAGCTAAGCCAAATATAAAGTTTAAACCCTCAACATAACCATCTCCTAATACTACTGATACGATATAGCTTCTACTATCACTAAGATAATCCTCATATACTTTATACAATAGCCTATTAACTTCAACTGCTTTAAACTGCATTCTCTTCCAGTCAAATATTCTTGAGTAGTCTATGTGGAGCGGCCATAGGGATAAGCGTATTTCAAGCTCTACAGGGACTAGTTTAGGAATCTCTTCTCTAATCCAGTTTAGTAGCTGCTTATCTATAGATTCTATAGGCTGTATTAAGACTTTAAACTTCAATGTTTAACTCCAAACTTGAATCCCATACTTAAAGCTTTTATGTTAAGCTCTTTACCTGGAATATGAGCTAGAGATTCGACTACACTATCAATATCAATGTATTTACCTAGTAAGGTACTAGATATAGCGTAACCTAGAATTATCATGTTAGCAACTCTAATATCGCCAAGTCTATCAGCTTCTAGGGAGGCGTCTAAGAGATGAACTTCTAGCCCAGTATTCTTTAATGTAGTAATAATCTCCTCATAGCTCGGAATATTAACTCTGGGTATGGGAGGCCTTAGGATCAAGGTATCAGATACTATAACCCCATTATTACCCATATAGTTTAAATATCTTAGAGTCTCTACTAGCTCGAGACTTAACATTAAGTCACACTCTCCTAATGGTATGAGTGGAGCCTCAATATCATCTCCTATCCTCACATGTACGATAACACTACCACCCCTCTGGCTTAAGCCATGAGTTTCAGCAATAAGAACTTTTAAACCCCTCCTAAGAGCAGACTCACCTATAATTCTAGATAATGTTAGAATACCTTGACCGCCAACACCGGCGATTAGGATATTCAAGTTACTCACTATCTAAACCCACCTCATCAAGGATACTCCTCCAGGTCTCATCTACTACTTCTATGGATTGTATTGCTTCAAATGGGCATACGTCGACACATGCGCTACACCCAGTACATATTCTAGGGTCTATGCTAGCCTTACCGTCTCCTCTAGGTATTATGGCTGGGCAGGCGAATGCATTATAGCATATGGTACAGGCTCTACACTTATCTAAGTCTATACTATAGACTGGCCTCTTAACCTTATACCTCCTACTCTTAGCTATAGCTGTTAGTATACATGATCCTCTAGCTATAAGCATGGATACTTTGCCGTTTAAAGCTTCCCTTATAGCTAGTTCAGCTTTACTCTCAACATCTCTGATATTAAATGATTTAGCTATAAGGACACTATCTACACCTGAAGCTTTAGCTATATCCTCTATCTTAATCCTTCTAGCTTCTCTACCTAGAGCATCTAAACCAGTGCCTGGGTGGGGCTGGTGGCCTGTCATAGCTGTTACGCCGTTATCTAGTACTAGTATTGTCATAGGGGCTCTATTGTATACAGCATTTATTGTTCCAGGTATTCCTGCATGGTAGAATGTAGAGTCTCCTATGGTAGCTATTACTATAGAGTCTCTAAGTGTGTGAGATAAGCCATTAGCTAGTCCTATACTACCACCCATCTCTACTAGTGTATCTTGAGCATTGAATGGAGGGTTAACAACCAGGCTATAGCACCCAATATCTCCAGCGTAAACAACATTAACTTTAAGCTTCTTAATAACCCTCCTAATAGCATAGAATACACTCCTATAAGGGCACCCAGGACATAGTACTGGGGGTCTTGGCGGGATTTCAATATTAACTCTAACACTAGATTTAACCCTATAGTTTAATCCTAGAATATCTGCTAATGCTTTAGTAATATCCTCGAGTTTAAGCTCTCCAGTTATTGGGATATATCCTGTCTTCTTACCATAGATTTTAGTATCTAGCCTCTCATCATAAGCTATTATCTTAACTTGATCCTCGAAAACAGGGTCTCCCTCCTCTACTATGATAGCTATATTTTTACCTTCAAGCTCTCTTACTATGAGACTCTTTGGTGGCGGTATACTAGTAGTTATTTTTAGTAACCTGACAGTATCTAGTAGTTTTAATCTTTGTAGAGCTTCTCTAGAATACCTATATCCTACACCTACACCTATAACTAGTATCCTAGAGTCTCTAGGACCTTCACTTGTATTAAGTGGATTATCTGATAAGTCCTTAGTAATCTTATCCCATTTAGCTATGAGCTCTTCTCTTAACCTCCTAGCATTTGATGGTACTAGAACCCACCTAGAAGTATCTCTCTTAAACTCCCCGTAGAGTTTAGGTTTAGCTAGTTGGCCTACGGTAATATTAGTTCTAGTATGTGATACTCTAGTTACACTTCTAAGTATTACGGGGTGCTTATAGTCACTACTAAACTTTAAAGCCTCTAATGTCACACTCCTAGCGTCTTGAGCTCCTGTAGGCTCAAATACCGGAATATAGGCATGTAGCCCATACCACCTATTATCCTGCTCATTCTGACTACTCCACATTGCCGGGTCATCTGCTGATACTATGAGTAGTGATGATTCAACACCAGTATAAGCACTACTAAACAGCGGGTCTGCTGCTACATTTAAACCTACATGCTTCATTGCAACAATACTCGGGACTCCACTAATAGCTGCTCCATATGCATTTTCAAAAGCTACTTTCTCATTAATACTCCACTCTACATAAGGATATCCTAGCTTCCTAGAAGCATATGCTAGAGCCTCTATAATCTCACTAGATGGAGTCCCGGGATAGCCTGATGCTAGTCCTATCCCATACTCTAGGCATGCCCTCGCTATAGCAGCATTGCCTAGCATTAAGACTGTAGACCCAGGCTCTGCTAGTATCTCCTCATAAGTCAAGCTAACACCCAGATATAATTAGATAGGATTCAGATCTATTATAATAGTTTAGTTTACGCGTTAATTTTTAAATCCTCGGGTTTAAGATTATTAGAGGTGTATGAAAATGTATAAGTATGTAGGTGTTACTATTGAGGATGGTATTGGCTGGGTAGTCTTTAGGAGAGCTGATAAGCTTAACGCATTAAACTCTGAGCTATTAGAGGAGGCTTTGAGAGCATTAGATGATGTAGAGAGTAGAGATGATGCTAAGATAATAGTCTTAACAGGCGAGGGTAAAGTATTCTCAGCTGGAGCAGACTTATCAGAAGTTGCAAGAACAGATAAGCCTGAAGATGCGGAGAAGCTATTCTCAAACATAGTTAGACTAGTAAAGAGGCTATTAGATGTTGAGAAGCCCCTAATAATAGCATTAAATGGAGATGCCTACGGTGGAGGAGCAGAGCTAATATGGACTGCAGACATCATATTATCTGTTGAGAACGCTAAACTAGTATGGGCTGAAGCTAGGTGGGGATACAACACGCCAATACTACCAGTACTAGGAACACCAATACTAGGACCCTCTAGAACAGCACTACTAGCAATGACAATAGAGCCTCTAACAGCAAGAGAAGCACACCATATAGGATTAATAGCAAAACTAGTACCAGACCAGCAGACACTAAGAGAAGAGGCTAAGAGAATAGGAAGAGCAATAATGGAAAACTCACCACAAGCAATAAAATCAATTAAGAAACTACTAAAGCTAGCAAAGACAAGCAACCTAATAGAGCTAGGAGCAAGCGAGCTACAAAGACTAGCAAGAGGATATGAGGCTAGGGAAGCAGCAAAAGCATTTATAGAGAAGAAAAAGCCAGAATATAAATGGTAATAGTAGGGGCTGTTTTCTTCTTAATTTTTCTAGGAAACTTTCATAAGCTTTGATTTCTGATCTAATCTGGGAAGCAATGAGATTAGTGCTCCAAGCCGCCCAGAGCTGAAACTTGATGAGAGCCCCGGTGCCGTTGAGCTCAACAGCCACCCATGACTCCACGTGGGCGATGAGGAAGTCCCTAGATGTGGCAATGAATGAACATCTAGGGACAAACAGTTCTATTTAATAGTTATGGTTAAATTTATGATATCTAGCTTTGAGCTGCTACTAAGGCTTTATATTCTTTTAAGTAACTAATTGCTTCTTCCATCTTCATATTCCTAATTTTCTCTAGCTCATCTATTAATACTGGTATTATTTCCCTATAATCACCTATAACTGTATAGTCTGCTTGGTTTATTATTGGAGCCTCTGGATCTATATTTATTGCTATTATTCTTTGAGCTTCTCTTACTCCAAGCATGTGTTGTGCTGCTCCACTTATCCCTACTGCTATGTATAATATAGGCTTTATTGATTTACCAGTCTGCCCTATCTGCCTCTCATGGCTAATCCACCCAGCGTCTACCGCTTTCCTTGAAGCGCCTACTGTCCCACCTATTACCTCTGCTAGTCTCTCTAATAGTTTGAATCCCTCTGGTCCTCCTAGTCCTCTACCTCCAGAGACTACTATCTCAGCCTTCTCTACTCCTAATTCCTTCTTCTCAACCTTGACTTTCGATACTAGTCTTATCTTAGTCTCGGGTTCTACGATTATATTCTCGTAGATTACTTCTCCTCTCCTACTCTCATCTTTAGGTGGTACTGGGAATACGTTAGGCCTAGCTGTCCCTACCTGTGGTCTCCTAAACGGTGTCTTTATATATGCTAGTAGTATTGCAGCGAATGGAGGTCTTATTAATAGTACATCTCTAGTATTCTCGTCTACATCGAAGTCTGTACAGTCTGCTGTTATTCCTGCTCTTAGAGCATTTGCTATGTTTGGAGTGAATTCTCTACCTCTCCTAGTTGCTGCTACTAATATGACTGATGGCTTATACTTTCTAGCTAGACGTACTACTATGTCAGAGTATACTCTAGGGTTATATGTTATTAGGACTGGATTATCGACTACTATGACTTTATCAGCTCCATATCTTATAATTTCCTCAGCTAAATGTGATACATTATAGCCTACTAGTACTCCTACGAGATTCTCTTTAAGCTTATTGGCTATGAGCCTACCTGGAGTCAGCATTTGTAGGCTAGCTTCACTTAGAGAATCCTCACTTGCCTCAATTAAAACCCATACATCTCTAAACTCTTCAGGCTGCTCGCATGGCCACTCTGGGCATAGCTTATCACATTCTACCCTTATACTCAAGACTTTACACCCCATAGTGTCCTCTGTAGGAGCTCCCTAAGCTTCTCATCTTCTAGCATCCTGCTTATAATCCATCTAGCAGCATCTCTAGCATCTCTAGGCTTATATACTTCTTTCCTCCTAGGAACCTCAGGCATATCTATAGTCTTAGCTACTATAGTTGGAGATCCTTTCAGCCCTACACATCTAGTGTCTAGTTTTAAATCATTATTAGACCATATTATTAGCTTCTTCTCAAACCTAGCTCTAATCTTGTTTGATAAGCTTACATGTCTAGGCTTCAATGACCTCATAGCTACCCCAAGAACTGCTGGAGTCTCTAATTCATACTCCTCAATATACTCCTCAAGTTCTCTAACGACTCTAACAACCTTATTATCTAATATTCTAGCTTCTCTAACATAATATATGTATGGCCAGTCGAGCCAGCTAGCGACTTGTGCAGGTATATGTGCTGTACTAGAATCTATAGTCTCTTGCCCGAAGATTACTAAGTCTACACTACCATATTCCCTCTCAATCTTCCTAATAGTATGTGATAAGACATAGCTTGTAGCTAGAGTATCTGCTCCAGCATAGACTCTATCAGTAACTAGTATAGCTAAGTCAACACCCATTCCTAGAGCGAGCTCTAAACCCTTAACTGCAGGTGGGGGAGCCATAGATATAGCTATAACCTCCCCACCAGCACTATCCCTTAATCTTAAAGCTAGCTCTATAGCTGGTAAATCGTGGGGGTTAACTATTGATGGTACACCCCTCCTAATTAAGGTGCCCGTCTCTGGATCAAATCTAACAGCCTGAGTATTAGGAACCCACTTTATCCCAACGATAATCCTCAATCTAGGCCACCCACCTAAGTATACCTATACTGTATGCCTCTACCACTCCTAGGGTAACTCCATCTAATCTTATCAGGACTACTTAGTACCCTACAGGTTCCACATTCAACACAACCCTCATAGCTCATTAGGAGCTTATCTCCAGCCATACTATAGCAGCCCATAGGGCATAGTATTATTAAGGCTTTGATAGGTAGCCCCTCCTGGTTTAATACTTCTATATGCCTATCCTCATCGACATCCCATACGTCTCTCTGGAGGAGCTCTTCAAGCTTTAATTGTTTGAGCCTAGACTGTTGACTCATAGCTTCCTCGCCACCCTACCTAGCTTATAGATTATTCTAAGTATGCTAATATCTTCTTCTCTAGCTGAATCTAGTAATGCTCTAAGCATACTAGGCTCCTCATAGTCAGATTCAAATAGCTTAGCTCCAATCCTAGTGGCTAAGGCTGGGAGTTTTGTGAAGAAGAACTGGTCCCTGAATACATCCTCTATACCTCTATGTTCTACTAGCTCTTTATAGATGTAGCTTCTCTTAATCTTCTCCTCATACGCCCTGAGGTTATCCTCAGTGAATCCACCTTTATTATGAGCCTCTATTATAGTCTCAGCTGCTAGTCTAGCACTTGTTACTGCTGTATCAACACCTCTAATAGTATAGCCTGTATTTACTAGTAGACCTGCAGCATCACCTACAACTAGTAGCCCGTTAGTGTAGAGCTTCTTAGGCATGTAGCTTAAGCCTCCTTCAATAGCCATTCTACCACCATACTCTATAATATCAGCTTCTCTCCAGTAGACTCTAAAGTATGGGTGTAGCCTGAAGCTTTCAACTAGGCTAGATACATGTTCCTTCAGTAAACCTTTCTCAGCCATATCCGCAGCATGGCCTATTGATAAGACTAAGCCTATACTTATAGAGTCCCTCATAGTATATATGAATCCCCCTCCCGGTATACCCTTAGTTATATCGCCTGCTACAAGCCACGCTAAACCCTCACCTTTATCTAGGTTAAATCTCTCTTCTATAAGCTTAGAGTCTAGGCTTAGAACCTCCTTAACACCTAATGATAAACTGTAAGGATTAGGTTTACTAGCTAATCCTAATTTCTCAAGTAGCATCCTATTAATACCTTCAGCATCAACAACTACATTAGCCCTAATAATATCATTACCACTCCTCACACCATAAACAACGCCATCTCTAACAATAATCTCATCTATAACAACCTCATCTATAAAAGTAGCTCCAACACTCTCAGCCTTCCTAGCCATCCAGGATACAAGCTCTGGTAGGTAGGCTGTAAATGCAACCTTACGCCCAAGCTTATACTCTAATGTTAAAACCCTATCACCCCAGACAAAGCTAAACCTATCCCTAGAAACCCACCTATGTATAGGAGCCTCCCGATCAAGCTCAGGCCATATGTCGCGGAGAGGCTGAGCATAAGCCTTACCACCCCATAAAAGCTTACTACCAGCACCTCTACCCCTATCAACTAGTAAGACACTAAAACCAGCCTTAGCTAAGAGATAAGCAGCAGTACAGCCAGCAGGACCTGCACCTACAATAACTATATCAAACCTATCCCTAACCATAGCGATAAGAACCCTCATAGTAATCTATTAGTTTAACATTTAAATACACTATACATATAGATCCATATTTAAGAATGATTCTTACACTGCTTAAAAGCTAAACTAAACCAAGTACTACTTTAGAGTATTGACTGGTGTCCAAATTGGATATTTACATTAAAGAAAAATTAAAAACTTTAATATTAAAATATGGATGTAGGGGAAATAGCGTGAGATTATGGCTAGTACTAGTAATATTATCTATATTAGCTACCTCATTAACCTCAAATATTGGCTTAGCTGAGACTTATACAAAGGTATTCTTATATGACTTTAATGGAGATGGTTCTCTAGATATAATATCTAGTTATGGGGTTACTAGATTAGTTGATGGTTCAACGGTATTATTTAATAGGAGTCTTGATATTTATAGGTTTAAATGTGATTCTATAAATAATTGTTTACTCATTGTAGATGGTAGGTCTGGCTTCATACATTCTCCTGGGAGGCGTGAGGCTGAAATATTTATAACGTACCCTATAACTATATCTAATTACCCCTATAGTATTCTAAGTTTCGAGAATAAAGTATACTGGAATAAACGCTTATATAGTAGTGAGCTTGAGCCTATAGGTGCTATATACGGGCTATTCTATGATAATACTATAGCTATGGTTTATATTGAGAGATTTTCTAGCCGGCTGGTTGTTGATATTAAGGGTTTAGGTGTATTCATGCTGAATATTCCATTAATGGGTGTTATTAGTGGTGTTGGGTATAGTAATGGTACATACTATGTACTATTATCAACTAATACTGGATCAGTTTTCATTGAATGGAATCCTCTCACAGGAGCTTTAAGATTATTCCCCTATGATTTGAGAGTTACTAGTACTCTATTATTTGATGGTAGAGGTTTCATAGTTAATGGCGAGGCTGGTGTTTACTACATTGAGAGTGGTAGGTATAGTTTTTTAGCTAGCGGTCGTGGAGTTAAGGTTACTTTAGACGGCTTAATTATAGTCTCGTCTGGAAAGAAGATTATAGTTTATAAGCCTTTAGATAGGGGGCTTAGTATTATTAGAGAGGTAGATCTTAAAGAAGACATTGTTGATGCTGACTACTATATGGATATCTTAAGTTATGCTACTATCTCAGGCATATTCTATATAAGATTTACTCCATTAAGAACTATTACGCTAAGCATACCTGATACTGTAATTGCTGGGAGTGATGTAAGAATCTCTATCATAGGTAATTTTACTAGAGCTCTCTTAAATCTCCCAGGTTTAGGAATTATTACTTTAACTAAGAGCAATGCTAGTATAACTTGGAGACCTACAATTGTAGGATCATATATCGTATCAGCTCTTGTTGATGTTGAAGGCGAGACTATATATGTTAGTAGATTTATCAATGTGAATCCTAGACCTGCAATATTAGAGTTGAGAGTACCCTCCGAGCGTGTCAAGCCATATTCTACTATAACTATTACACCTGAGTTATATGATGGGTTAACGAGGGCTAAGCTTACAAGTATTACCGGATTATGTACATTACATGTTTCTGGGGTAGAGTATCCGGCTAGGCTATGGCTACCTATAACTGTACAAGCTAAGCCTATAGGGTTAGAGGTTCCAGTAAGAGCTATATGTAGCTTACCAAGTCCATACTTTAATGTCGAGTCATATAAGGTCTTGAGAGTTAATGAGACCTATGTCAGCTTAGACTTTATATACATTGGTGGAGGTAACATATATGTTAACGCTATAAACATATATACTAGAGAATCTATAAGCGGGGTTCTAAGAGCTAGTATTGGGGGTGAATCTATAACAGTACCTATTCCAGGGTATATTAGGGTGAAGCCTGGCTCTTGGAGTATAAGTTTTGAGTTTGAGAGTAATGGCGTAGTCTTAGCTAGAGGATCTCAGACTATAGTATACTATAGTAGTATTGATGAGGCTCCAGAGAGGGCTCCAATAGTAGTCGCTGATAGACCAGTAACAGTCACAACTAGGGAAGTTATAACAGAGACAGCCTTATTAACCGCTCTAGCTCCTGTGAGAATAATTGAGACATTGCCAGTAGCGGCGGCATTCATAGCAGGTTTAACGTTAGCACTAGTACCTTTAATAGTCCTCATAATTAGAGGTAGAGGAGGTGGGGTCTAGATGGGTATAGAGCACCCAATACTAGGTCTTATAACAGCAGCAATTATACTATCACTTCTAGTAACTAGTATAACGTTCATGCTAATATTTAATCATAACATACAAGATCTCATAATAAACCTACCTATAAGTGAAGGATACGCTGAATGCTTCACAGAGAGTGTGAGTGGAGGCACTTATAAGTATACCATAGTAATCTCATTAGCTAACCCTAGTAGAGTAGACTTAAATATAACAGTATTAACAATTAATACTGATATAGAGCCAATAAGTATAACAAGATTTAATACACCAAATCATATAGTAATAGGCTCTACGAGTATTGATGTAATAGCGTATACTAGCGGATTCAATAATACAGTACTATTTAGTGGGCAGAGAGGATCAGTAATAGTAGAAATTAAGAGTAACACGAAGCTCTACACAATAGGTAAACTATACTGGGGAGCAGTCCTATTTGAAAGACTATATAGGGATAAGATAACAACCCTAAAAGAATTCCACTTTATACCAGGAGTTACGAGCACGTGCCCAGAAGTACTCCCACCACCCCCACCGCCGCCTCCTGTAAGTCTTGATATAGTGAGAATTAGTAGAAGTGCTGTATACTGGGATACCTTTGATGATAACCCCTTCCCATCTAGATTATCTAATCCTCCAGCCTTCCCATCTAGATTATCTAATCCTCCAGACGACTGCAAGAATGAATGGGATGCGGAACGGAAAGCTATCTTGATACAAGACATGGGGAATCCTGATGTATGCTATGTTACTATACAGGGCTTTACTCCACCACTAGTAGGTGAAGTATTCATAGCATTTAATACCAAGCAATCAGTACTTACAAAAGGCTACTATGCTGGAGGTATACTATTAATAAGCTCATACTACTACTCTGGGGGGGTTAATAATTCGGTATCACCAGGGAAGGATTGGTATTTTGTTATGGCTAGAGCCTCTATATCAAACTATAATAGAGCTTATGCTGGAGATTTTGATGCTAATAAGTGGTATAGTCTAGTTTTCTCTTTAAGATACTCTGCTCCCAGTACTCCTAGTATGATTACATTGTGGTGGACTCCTATACAGTCTACTTATTTAGATTTATCCGATCCTAGATTATGGCTTACTCCAAATATGGCTGGCTTGTATCTTATGAAGCATTCTAGTGGAAATCCTGATAGTGCTTATTTTGATAATCTCTTAGTTACCGTTAATAGATACCCATGGCTTATAGAGGTTAGGGGTTTACAGTCTGGTTGGCGTGTTGTCCTCAAAGACTCTACGGGTAGTATTATTGCTGAGGAGGTATCTCAGGGCTATATTGTTGGTCTTAATGTTTGGGGTAAGTGGATAATACCTAGGGGGATTCTAGAAGTTTACGATAATTATGGTGATCTTCTTGTTAGTAAGCAGTTTGATGTTATTCTTGGCGGGGATATCTATAATGTTGTAGCTGTAGGCTGACTATTATACTGTTAATAGTACTGCTATTATTCCAGCTGTTACGATTACCATATATAAAAGTATTGTTCTTGATGATGTGAATACTGTTCCATTCTTAGCCTTCTCTACTATAATACCTAGTGATAATGCTGCTATAGCCATAGCTATAATTATAGCTTGGATAATATCCATATTTAATACTATCTGGAATCTAGCTAGGAGTGGTGGTAGGCTTACGCCTTGAGCCTTTACACTCTCTACTATACCTGTTAGCATTCTTAGCATATAGGCTACATATACTGATAGTGCTCCAGCTACCACTGCTATTGATAACTCGACGCCTCTCATAGCTGACTTATGCCTACTCAGTATATTATTGAGATTATCGTATACTCTAGCTAGCTCAATTAAAGCTTTTACAGGAGATCCTATCCTAAGAGAGTATATTAGGTTCTCAATGAATGACGCGTATAGTAGGTTTGGAGCTCCACTAACTAATCTTACTCTAACTCTATCATCTATAATACTCTTCTCTAAATCCTCAATTACCCTACTCATAACTCTATCTTTCTCAGCTAACCTCAACATAATAGTTACTATATTCTCCCCGGTAACATGTGACATCTCAGCAGCATCTGAGGTTAGCTTAAGTAGCCTCTCATAAACAGATACTCTAGACCAATATGCTAATGTTAGAACTAGTGGTGGTATTAGTGATACAACCATGAGAGTGTATAGTGGAGCTAGGTTAAGCTTAGAGCCTACTCTCATAGCAAGTACTGATACTAGTAGAGAGGATACTAGGATAAATAGAGAGCCTGTAAATAAGAACTTGAGGACTCGAGGAGGATTGAACATGAAGCCTGAGGGGTATAGGCTCTGAACTAGAGAATAAATTACTATTACTAACGGCACAGCTACAGCTACAGCTGAGAAAGCTATAATATATGATGGTATCCCTAGTATAGGTGCAAGCGTTGAGGCTAATAATGGAATAAGGAGTAGTGATATCATTAGTATACCGAGAGCAATATACATGTAACCTGTAAGTCTCTCAAGTCTACCCCTCATATCCTCAAATAGGGTATCAGAGATTCTATCAATTACATCAGCTGGGTTACCTACATATGAGCCAGTAATCATTATCCTCTTAATAATATCTCTAACAGCCTCAGAGGGGTGCTCGTCTCCAAGCTCAGCCATAGCAGTTAGAAATGATACGCCTTTAGACCTAGCAATTCTCTCCCTCTCTCTAACCTCAGAACTCCAACTTTTAAGAGCTATAGATTCACTGACAAGCTTAAATATCTCATAAAGTGATAGATGTGTTCTAGAGAATACTCTGAGCATTGCTATTAGGAATGGAAGCTCTACATTGGTACCAAACTTCTTAAAGGATAATATTATTCTAGGAGATAAAGTAGAGACTAGTAGTATTGTTAAAACGCCAGCAGCTAGCGATAAGGATGATATAATTAATATTATAGTAGTTTGATAAATAGCTGTAAGACCTAATACTATTGCTACAAAGAATATTATAAGGCTTGATGTGAAAATTAGAAATCCAAATATGAAGGTAATAGTTATTAGTATAGAGTAACCTCTTGGTAGTGGAGCCCCAGCTTTCCTAAATTCTCTAAGTAGTATATCGTATATTATATCCTCTATGTATCTAGATATACTAGCTATAGTTGAGCCTGCTAATGCAATTATTGCTATTAACATTACTATAATGTATGGGCTAATATCTGGTGGTAGTATTACTGCTAGTATTACTGCGATTACTAGGAGAGTTATTGTAGCTGTTAAGCTATACACGTACATTTTTAGGTCACCTATACTCTTCTCTAAGCCTACTATAGAGTATTGATGGTACCTCAATATATGGGATATTAGCTGGATCTCTATACTTAGCTACTAGCTCCTCCATAGTCTTAGCTATTACATTCTTCATGGCTTCATATTCACTCTTTAAATCTTCTATTTTAAGACCATAACCCTTAGTTATTTTATCTATGAAGCTAAAGCTTAGAGGATTAGCTATCCTAACTATCTCATTCCTTAACGGATCATATGTGAAAACCATATGTACTCTATCACTATCATGTACATATAGTCTAGTAACTCTCCTAAGCCTAGCCTCTCCTTCAACTTGTACTGGCTCCATTTTTATGAATATATTAAGGTATTTGAGGGCTTGATCTGGGACCATTATTGGTGGGAGTTTAAGTCTTGTTATTGCAGCTTCTGGAGATGATGCGTGGAATGATGTGAGTCCCCCGTGGCCTACTAGGACTGCTTGAGCCCAGTCTCTAGCTTCTTCGCCTCTAACCTCACCTACTATAATATAGTCTACGCTCATCCTAACAGCTATTTTGAGTAGTTTAAATACTGTTATTCTATCCTCCGGGTTTTCCGCATCTTCTCTAGTCATAGTTCTAATCCAGTACTTTGTTGGTGCTACTAGTTCTGGGGCATCTTCTATAGTGAATACTCTAGATTCTGGTGGTATTGTTGATAGTAGGGCGTTTATTGTTGTTGTTTTCCCTGTGAATAGTTCTCCTATAACCATTAATGGGATCTTATATTTAACCATTAACCATAGGAATGCTGCCTCCTCAATACTCATAGTATTTACATCTATAAGTTTAAATATACTCCATGGATTTGCAGGCTGCTTCCTAATATCTAGGGCTATATACCTCCTAGCATTAATATCACTCCTATAGACTATTGAGAATCTAGAGAAGTATCTAGGCTCTACAAATGATGGTATTGGCCTCCTCTCCGATATACCCTTACCAGAGAGGGTTGTTGCTCTAAGAGAAATCTCTGTTAGATCCTCATCAGATAATATGATATTAGTCTTAAGCCTACCATAATCTTTATGGACTACTGTAACGGGGACATTTGATATAGCGAATACATCAACAATATTATCATCCATGAGTAGAGCCTCTAAAACACCGTAACCATTCTGATGCCTATCAATTATATGCTTTAATGCTTTACTCTCAGCTCTCTCAGGCTCTAATGATAGCCTACTAAG
>Ga0209394_1000721_pt1 | contig 23705 bp, 28 predicted proteins | sample JNZ201metaG_FD_184122 | JGI IMG/M metagenome (GOLD analysis project Ga0209394, IMG submission 184122) | Hot spring microbial communities from Jinze hot spring, China to study Microbial Dark Matter (Phase II) - JNZ 20120812A (SPAdes) (version 3) ... | reverse complement strand
TTTCAGGGTTTCTCGATTTTTACAAGTGGGAAATATTTTTGGAATTGGAAAAGATGTTTGACTTTCAATACCCGTTTTCAGGGTTTCTCGATTTTTACGAGAAGTGCTCGGATACGACGAAGAACTAATCAGAAAAGCTTTCAATACCCGTTTTCAGGGTTTCTCGATTTTTACTAACAATAAATTTGATGCGAAAGATGCTGAAAAAATAAGCTTTCAATACCCGTTTTCAGGGTTTCTCGATTTTTACGAGAAGTCAAATCGAGAAAATACTTGAGGAGATTATGACTTTCAATACCCGTTTTCAGGGTTTCTCGATTTTTACAAGTCTCAAGAGAGTTCAGAGAACAATACGACGAATGCTTTCAATACCCGTTTTCAGGGTTTCTCGATTTTTACCCTAGCTAAAATTGCTTCGATTCAAAAAATATAAACTTTTCCTTCCTCTTTCGGTAACACCAATTTGCATGTCTCAAAGTTGTGTAGGGGTTTAAAAAGACATGCAGTGATCATAAAAGCAAGTAGATCGCGAAGGAAAGAAATCAAAGGCAAAAAGTTTCGAATAAAAAAGAATTCATGAAGAAAAGTGGTTTATAAAAATCTTTGCCCTTTCTTCTGCATTATTTCTCTACAGCATATATGATGATGCAGAAGTATAATTTGGTCAAATCTTAGACCTGCAGATTTTTATTTCCAAATAAAACTCGCAAATCGGAACAAAGATTCGAGTTTTATTCAGTTTCAGATCAGTAAAAACGATTCATTGCTTTGAAAAATTTTTTAGCAATTTGTTGTCAAAAAGCAAATTTTATAAGGCTTCACACACTCCAAAATTCCTTGACAAAGTGTAGCATAATTTGGTGTTACTTCGTAACACTAGTAGGATCTTTAAAAACTACTTCCCCAGCCTAAAACCCAAAAAAGCTTAAAAAATTTTGAGTGAACGAAGTGTATGGGTTCGGATATCGGAGATCTGCTTGAAAGAACTGAAGTTGAGCTTTCCGCTTTTTCTGGGAAAAAAGTAGCAATCGATGCCTTCAACACCCTTTATCAATTTCTCAGCACGATCAGACAACCTGACGGAACTCCTTTGAAGGACTCGCAAGGAAGGATCACTTCGCACCTTTCGGGAATCTTTTACAGAGTTACAAACATGTTTGAACTTGGAATAAGACCGATTTTTGTTTTCGATGGCGAGCCACCGGAGTTTAAAAAAGCTGAAATAGAGGAAAGGAAGAAGAAAAGGGCTGAAGCTGAGGAAAAGTGGATCACAGCAGTTCAAAGCGGTGAGGAGTATGCGAAGAAGTACGCACAAGCTTCCGCAAGGGTTGACGAGTTCGTGATAGAAACTTCAAAGAAACTCCTTAGCTACATGGGCGTGCCGTTTGTCCAAGCTCCGAGCGAAGGCGAAGCACAAGCTGCGTTTATGGTGAAAAAAGGTGATGCTGACTTCGTCGGCAGTCAAGACTACGATTCTCTGCTCTTTGGTAGCCCAAGTTTGGCAAGGAACCTTGCAATTACGGGAAAAAGAAAGCTCCCCGGAAAAAACATATACGTAGACGTGAACCCGGAGATAATACTGCTCGAGGAAAATTTAAGAAAACTCGGAATAACGAGGGAGCAGTTGATCGACATCGCAATTCTCTCTGGGACAGATTACAACGAGGGAATACATGGAGTTGGGGCGAAAAAAGCTTACAATTACATAAAGACCTACGGCGACATCTTTAGAGTTCTGAAAGTCCTTAAGGTTGAGATCGAGAACGTGGAGGCGATAAGGAACTTCTTCCTCAATCCAAATGTGACCGAAGACTACACAATCGAGTTCAGGGAACCAAAGAAGGATAAAATCGTGGAAATGCTCTGCGAAGAACATGACTTCAGCAGGGAAAGAGTAGAGAAGGCGCTTGAGAAGCTCAAGTTTAAGCCTTCACAGTTCACGCTCGAGAAGTGGTTCTAATGCACGAGAAAGAGCTCGACTACAGAGTTGCAATAGTAACGGTTTCTACGTCGAGGTTCCAAAGGTATGGAAATCTGAAAGGCATAAAAAGCGTTCCAGAGGACGACGAGTCTGGAAGGGAAATACTAAACTCGTTCAGCGACAAAGTCGTTGACTACCAACTCGTTTCGGATGATGTTCTCCAAATAAGACTTGCAGTCTTCGAATCTCTTGCAAAAGCAGACGTTTGCATCCTCACCGGTGGCACCGGCTTGAATCCGAGAGACGTGACGATCGAAGCTCTTGAAAGCATTTTTGAAAAGAGGATCGAAGGTTTTGGGGAGATCTTCAGGCTGAAGAGCTTTGAGCAAGTAGGCTATTCAGCAATTCTCTCAAGGGCTACCGCAGGGATCGTTGGCGGAAAAGTTGTTTTTTGTCTCCCTGGATCAAAGAAAGCCGTGAAGCTTGGGGTTGAGATAATAAAGGCCTCTATAAAGCACATACTCAGCCATGCGAAGGGTATTTCCTGAGCTTTTTGAGTAGCGAAAAGAGAACGAAGACAGCGAGGATTTCAGTGCCTAAAGAGAAAAGGACCAAGTAGTCAGGGGAGAGATCGTAGAGATAACCCATTGAAAAACTACCAAAGAAGAAACCAAGGCCGAAACCTGTGTTTAGGATCCCATAAGCAGTCGCTCTTTTTCCAACTCCGCTTATCTCAGCAACTCCAGCGCGCATCACGGATTCCTGCATTCCAATTACTGAGCCTACAAGCAGAAGACCCAAGACTGGATACGCTCCCAAAGACAACGCAACCGAGATCGGTGTTAAGATTGGAACCAATGCAAGGCACTTTAGGCCAATTTTATCGTAAGCTTTCCCAGTCAAAATTGCAGAAATCGCATCTACGCCCATTACCAAAGCGTAGAGAACTGGAATTAGCTCATCGGAAAAAACTTGGTTCAGCTTGAAATGAAAAGCCAAGAGTTGGAAGTTCACAGAACCAGCAACTGCAAAGACTGTGAAAATCGTGTAAAGCCAGAATACCTTTTCAAGCTTGGTTTCTTCTCTTCTCTGAAGTTCCTCACCGGCATAGCTTTTTTTTGCGACCAAGAGAACCAAAAGCATAAGGAAAGTTGGAATGAAGAGGAGCAGAAAACCCTCTTTGTAACCATAGCCAAAGTATAAAACGATGAAGAAGATAAAGGGTCCCAAAAATGCTCCGATCTGGTCAACAGCTTCGTGGATTCCAAAAGCCATACCTCTGCCGATTTTTGCGGTTGCAAAAGAAAGAAGCGCATCTCTTGAAGGAGATCGGAGCGCTTTTCCAAGTCTCTCCAAAACTATGAGCAAAAGCACGATGGCAAGGTAATCGGTTAGCGCAATAAGAGGGATTGAAAGGATTAGAGCATAACCAGTGAATGTAAAAGCCCAGTATCTCTTAGATCTGTCTGCAAGATGACCGAAGATAATTCTGAGACCGTAGCCCGAAAACTCGCCAAATCCGATGACGAGCCCGAGCAACAGTGCAGAGATTCCGAAGGTTGCAAGGTAAGCTCCTATGACACTCCTCGCCCCTTCGTAAGCAACGTCGCCGAGAAGGCTGACAATGCCCATCAAAAGGACAAATCTGAGAGCTCTTTCCATGCAATCCGAGCACGAAAAAGATTTTAAATTTTTGGATCTAGGCAAGTTGTGCAAAACTTCGACCCAAAGCTCTGCATCCTCTGCAGGGGGAGAATGCTTTGCGATCTTCCCCATTGCCCGATGCTTTCGGGATACAGGATTAAAGTCGATTTCAACTTGAGGGAAGTCTTTGGATCTTCGCCTCCCTCGTTGTTCGTTGGAAGGGCGAATTATCCAAGAGTTAGAGTTTGCCCGGCGGTACCTCCGTTGGTGGGAGACACAACGCTTTACGACAGGCCTGAACTGTGGGCAGAGATACCAATAGAGAAGATATTGGATTTTCGCCTCTCTCTTATTCATGGACAGTTCGTTACAGATGTCAGAGACCCTAGCTCAAGGGAAGCGAACGTTTTGCAGGAGATAAGTCTCTACGAGAAATCTGTTGAACTCGAAGTCGTTTTTGAGAAATCGCCAACGCCAAAAGTATTCTTCGATGATCTCACACCTCCAATGGGTCCATCTGCCCCAGCAAAAGATGTTAGAATCTGTAGCACCCCTAAGGCGCCGAAGATCGTTGAGAGCGTTTACGAGAGCAACGATCTCAATGCCTCCGAAGCCATGAGGCTCTTGTACGAAAAGGGCATTGCGGTTTCCCATATCCAAAAGCTACTCTCAGCTGGAGCCTTGGGGATAAAAAGGAAGCTCGTTCCAACGAGATGGGCGATAACCGCAGTCGACGACTCAATTTCAAAGCAGTTGATCGAGGAGCTTAAGCATTTCGAAATCTTAGACCACTATCGTGTTTTCGTGCTTAAGGAGAAGAAGAATCTGTTTATGGTTATTTTAACACCAAATTCTTGGCGTTTTGAATGGGGGGAAGCTTGGTTCCCTCAAACAACATGGAATTTTGGTAGCGAGGTGTGCATAGAAACGGATTGGGAAGACCATAAGGGGAGAAAGACCTACGCTTCTCTGGGTGGCTGTTACTATGCTTCAAGGCTTGCAACCGCCGAATACCTGTATAAAATAGGGAAACAAGCAGGAGCGATTGTGTGGAGGGAAATATACCCGGGCTTTAAAATTCCCATCGGTGTATGGTTTGTGAGGGAGATGCTTAGAAAGTGTTTCAATCAGAAATTTGTTGAGTTCAACAGCCTCGATGAAGCCTTGGAATATCTTGCAGGCATTTCCAATGCTGGGATTCAGAACTGGGTTAAAAGCTCGAAGTTGATAAACTTTACAAGAGGTCAGAAAACACTATGGAGTTTCTTGTAGAGAGAAAGAAAGTTTCGACCGCACTTGGAAAAAGCAATTTGCCAGGACTTGATTACACACTCAATCCCTACGTTGGTTGCTCCCATAGGTGTGTTTACTGCTATGCAAGGCTTTACTGCGATCTGAGAATTGCAGAAAACTGGGGAAAAATCGTGGTTGTGAAAGAGAACATTGCCGAAGTGCTTGCGAAGGAGATAACGAAGAAGAGGAAGGGAGTAGTCGGTTTGAGCACAATAACGGATGCGTATCAGAGCATCGAAGCTAAGGAGAGAATAGCCCGAGAGCTGTTGATGATGCTTTTAGAGAACAACTTCGAAGTGAGCATTCAGACAAAGAGTTCTCTCGTTTTGCGCGATCTTGACATTCTTTGTGAAAAAAAAGAACTTGTGGACGTTGGATTCACGATCACAACGTTAGACAAGAGAATCGCGGAAGTCGTTGAACCCAAGGCTCCAAGTCCAAGCGATAGGGTAAAAGCACTGGAAAAAATCTCCGCAGAAGGGATAAAAACTTGGATCTTTCTGGGTCCCATAATCCCAGGCATAAGCGAGGAGAGCTTTGGCGAAATTGTTGAGATTGCAAAGGCTACGAACAGTCTTGTTTACTACGACAAGTATAGGGTGAAGCCCTTCATGTCTGGGATTGCAAAAGAGCTTGCAGAAAAAGCAATGAAAACAGACTGGAAAAATGTTTTTGAGAAAATCGAACAGCTTTGCGAGAAAAAAGGCGTTTTTACGAAATCAGCGTTCGATTGAACTTTGGAAAGGGTTTATTAACCGAAAAAGCTATTAATTACGTGAACGATTACACCGCTAAGGACATCGCAGTTCTCGACGATCTCGAGGCTGTGAGAAAAAGACCCGGAATGTATATAGGGAACGTTGGACTCCGTGGATTGCACCACCTGCTTTGGGAAGTTGTAGATAACAGCGTTGACGAAGCGCTTGCAGGATTTTGCAAGAAAATCGTGGTAACTCTTCACCCAGATGGCTCTGTGAGCGTTGAAGACGACGGTCGTGGCATTCCGGTGGACATGCATGAACTCGGCAGACCGGCGCTCGAAATAGTGATGACAAAGCTCCATGCGGGTGGGAAGTTCGGTGAGAAAGTTTACAAAGTCGCAGGCGGACTCCATGGTGTTGGGGTCTCAGTAGTTAACGCGCTTTCAGAATGGCTTGAAGTATGGGTTAAGAGAGAGGGGAAGATTTATTACCAAAGATACGAGCGTGGGGTGCCAAAAACAGAAGTTTTGATTGTAGGCGAAGCAAAGGAAACGGGCACGAAAGTCAGATTTAAGCCCGATGCGGAAATCTTTGAAACAACGGAGTTCAACTACGATATAATTTCTCAACGCCTCAAAGAGATCGCATACTTGAATCCGGGGCTAAAGATTGTGCTCAAAGACGAGAGGAACGGGAAGGAGAAGGAGTTTCTATTCAACGATGGAATAGTTGGGCTTGTTAAGAGCTTGAACAGGGGTAAAAAAGTCCTGCACGAGCCTATCTACATTGAATCAAAGAAGAACGGGATCATCGTAGAAGTTGCGTTTCAGTTCACTGATTCCGAGATCGAAAGTGTTCATGCCTTCGCAAATAACATAAAGAACGTCGATGGCGGGACCCATGTTATCGGCTTCAAAGCTGGGCTAACGAGAGCAGTGAACGAATACGGAAGGAAAAGCTTCAAGAAATTCGAAGCCCTAAGCGGAGCTGAGATAAGAGAAGGTCTTACTGCAGTGATAAGCGTTAAAGTTCCACAGCCACAATTCGAGGGTCAAACGAAGAGTAAGCTCACAAACAGCGAAGTCAAGACTGCGGTTGAGTCTGTAGTTTACGCAGGTGTGCTGAAGTGGATGGAGGAGAACGCAAAAGATGCTGAGATGTTGATTAACAGGTTTTTGGTTATCAAAAAAGCGAGAGAGGCTGCGAAGAGAGCGAAAGAACTCGTAAAAAAGAGGGACGAGCTTTCAATAACCTTGCCCGGGAAGCTTGCAGATTGTTCTTCAAAGAAAGTCGAGGAGAGAGAGCTCTTTATAGTCGAAGGCGAGTCTGCTGGTGGGTCCGCAAAGCAAGCGAGGGATCGAAGATTTCAGGCGATTCTGCCGATAAGGGGGAAGATAATAAACGTCGAAAAAGCTGGAATGGTGAAAATTCTGAAGAACGAGGAGATAAAGGCGATAATCTCCGCAATCGGGGCTGGAATTGATAAGAACTTCGACATCGAGAAGATGAGATATTCTAAAGTCATAATAATGTGCGATGCGGACGTCGATGGGTCGCACATAAGGACTTTGCTACTTGCCTTCTTCTATCGACACATGCGACCGTTGATCGAAGCAGGTCGTCTTTTTATCGCACAGCCACCACTTTATGGGGTTAAAAAGGGAGGAAAGGTCTATTACGCCTATAGCGAAGCTGAGCTGAAAAAGCTAATCGAAAAGCTTGGAAATGCGGATGTGCAGAGATACAAGGGTCTCGGCGAGATGAATCCGGAGCAACTCTGGGAGACTACGATGAATCCAGAGAAAAGGATACTCATACAGGTGAAGATAGAGGATGCAAAAAAGGCTGACGAGCTTTTCCGAGTTCTGATGGGAGAAGATGTGGAGAGTAGGAAGAACTTCATAATGGCTCACTCGAAGGAGGTGCGAAACCTTGACATTTGATCTCGAACGCTACTCAAGGCAAATTGAGATCCTTGGAGTTAAGGGACAAGAGAAACTGTTGAGTTCTTCGGTTTTGATCGTTGGTGCGGGAGGACTGGGGAGTGCTGTGATACAATACCTCGCCGCTGCAGGAGTGGGAAGACTTGGAATCGTAGACGGGGACGTGGTTGAGAAGTCGAACTTACAAAGGCAGACAATTCATGCGGGGAACATCGGGGTAAACAAAGCAGAGTCTGCATGCGCTTTTGTTGAAAAATTGAACCCAGACGTTGCAGTCGACGTTTATCCCTATCAACTTACACCAAAAAACGTTGAGAGGATCATAAAACCATACGACGTCGTTGTTGGGTGTTTAGATAACTTTAGGGTTCGATTTATAATCAACGATGCAAGTATTTTGTTTGGGAAACCCTTTGTTCACTCTGCAGTCTACGCTTTTGAAGGTGAGCTTTCGACCTTCTTCGGTAAACCATGCTATCGTTGCTATCTGCCAAGGGCTCAGCAACCTTCTAGACCGCCAATAATCAGTGCAACTCCGGGTGTATTTGGTTGCATGCAAGCAATGGAAGTCATAAAACTGCTCACCGGTTATGGGGAAATTGCGAAAGGAAAGATAATCCGCTTCGATCTCAGCACGATGGAATTCTTCGAAATCTCTCTGCAAGGGAGAAAAGATTGCCCGGTATGCAGTGGGAAGCTGAAGGGAATTTACGAGGAGAACTACGAGGGCGACTGCTCGATTGTGAGGTTTGAGTAATGCTCTGCAAATGCGGAAGAATTGCGGAGTTAAAGTGCAGACGGTGCGGAAGAGAAATTTGTAGAAAATGCTATTTCCACCACGGTCTTTGCAAAGAATGCAGAAAAAAGCTTCAAGGCTGATGGCTTTCTGAGTTAAGTTCAAAAATTTTATATCACTCTCGTTTCAAAACTCGTCATGGACAGTAAAATCGTCGCGTCTGTGCTTTTTGCATTAGCTGTGGCTTTTTCGTTACTCGGAGAGTTTACGAACTCTGAAATCGTTGCGAGTTTCTTTGTATTGTTTGCGACTTTTCTCTCTTCTATACTTTCACTTCAACTCTACAAGGGATCGGAAGGTGAAAGAAAGAGAATAATGGGCGCTATTAGTCTCTCCTCGGCTCTCTTCTTCGTTGCAGTACTCGTTTATTTGGACATCGATTTGGGACCGAATGCTGGGATGCTACCCATAACCATTGCGAGTTTTCCGATTTTCTTATACGGAGTTTCAAAGATCTCGAGGGAGCTCAAGTTTCTGAAAATAAAACACTTAATAATTCCGGGCGTTATTTTTGTTATCGCAATTCTCTCTTCACTTGTTTTCCCGATGTCCGTGGCGCATATCTTCTTCGCAATCGACGCCCTAACGCTCGCAGTTTTCTTGTCTCTATTCTTTCTATACTTCAACACGGAAACAAGGATTTACTGGGCTCCGATTTCTCTCGCTTTTGCCTTTCTATACTTCTTTGCTTTCTTTCAGAAAGTCGAATTTGCGTCCTCTGCGTACTTTTCCGAGCTATTTCTAAGCTTGTTCGCCTCCACACTTCTGTTTATGCTCTACGAAGTGCGAAAGAGGGATATCGAAATTACGAGCTTTGAGGCGATGGAGAGTGAAAAAAGAGAACTTGAGGAGTTAGTCGCAAGTGTGGATGAACTGAAAGAAGGCTTTAGACTCATGAATCAAGCACTCCGTCACGATGTTTTGAAGAAACTTCAGATAATTTCCGGCTACGTTGAAGCGTATGAGCTTACTAGGAACTCTGAGTTCATCGAAAAGTCGTTAAAAGCTGTTAAAGAGTGTGCGGAGTTCATAGAAAAGATAGGAATGCTCGAAAAGGTACTTTCGATCGAAAAGTCTAAACTGAAGCCAATAAAAGTCGAGGACATCGCAAAAGAGGTTGCAAAGAACTACGAGATCCCAGTAAGCATTAAGGGAAACGCAGTTGCTATTGCAGACGAGTCGCTTTCTTTTGTTCTCGACGTCATCCTTGACAACGCGCAGAGACACAGCGGAACCGAAAGGGTGGACGTATTCTTGAGTGAAATAGAAGACGAGTGCGAGATCCGCGTCGTTGATTATGGTGTTGGAATCCCTGAGGAAGTGAAGAGAGTTCTTTTTAAAGAAAGGTTCCGCTCAGGCGAAACCGCTGGACTCGGGCTTGGGCTTTACATTGTCAAAAAACTCGTGGATCGATATGGTGGAAAAGTCTGGGTAGAGGACACGAAACCAAGGGGAGCAACTTTTGTCATTCGCCTCAAAGCTACTCAAACCTTAACGCCTCAATAGGCTCGAGTCTGCTCGCTTTCCATGCGGGGTAGAGACCGCTTAAGATCGACACGGTAACTCCCACCAAAAATCCGAGAAAAACGTATCCTAATGTTGCGAGTTGGAAAACGTAACGAGTTTCTTGGAGGATGAGATAGTTTATTCCGTAGCCCGCAAGAACACTCAAGACGCTACCAATTGAGCTCCCTGTTACGCCAAGAATGAGCGCTTCGAGCAAGAATATTTTCAAAACAGTCATCCTGTTTGCGCCGATTGCGCGCATTATTCCGATCTCCTTTGTTCTCTCAATTGTGGACATCAACATTATGTTTAAGATGCTAACCCCTGCTACCAACAACGAAACACTCGCAATTGCCATCAGGAAAAGATTTATCTGATTGAACGCCTGAGTTATCGTCTCAAGAAACATCTTCATCTCAAAAACAGTCACTTTCTCGTCTTTCGAGTTCACTCTCCGTTCTATCTCTTCTTTTACCCTTGCAACGTCTTCAATGTTCTTGGTCTTCACAACTACGCTCGAAACTTCTGCGCTCGAGATCAATGCGAAGTCGTTCTGTGAGACTATGATTGCAAAATTCGGATTGACATCGTATCTATAGCCAGTGTATTCAAGTATTCCCGTAACCTTGAACTCTTTGCCATTTATCAGAATTCTCGACCCAACCTTTGTCCCAAAATTCTTTGCCCACCTGTTTCCAACAACGCAACCTTGGTCGAGATCTATGGTGCCTTTTTCGACTTTAAACATGCTCTTTACATCGTCCTCTGTGAGTCCGTAAACCGTTGCGTAGGTTCTTTGATCTCTGAACTCAACCAATAGATAATCGCTTTTTACCGCAATTGCACTCTCGATTCCCGGAATTTTTTTGATCTTTTCCACGTCTCTCTCCTCGATGAACCTGTAACCCTTCTGATAATTCGGGCTCACAATGACCTCGTTCGCAAAGTCCTTGAAGTTCTCTAAAACCGTAGATTTCAGACTTTCTCCAAAGATTCCGATTGCCGAGATTGCCATGACTCCTATCAAGATTCCAATGACTGCGAGGGCGCTTCTAACTTTTGTTCTTTGCAGATTTCTCTTTGCGAGCTCAAAGAACATATCACTTTCTATGGCGTAGCGCCACGTAGATGACAAACGCTACGACCGCAATAGAGGCGATGATTGCGATGAGCAAAGGTGTTGTGTTGCCTTGTGTTGCATAGCTTTCTCCAGCCTTGAATACTTTAACTTCAACGCTTTCGAGCGTGGTAAACCTTTCTCCTGCCTCGTTCCACCAAGACAGCTCAAGCGTCGCATTTCTGCAAGAAACTTCGAGATCGAATGTCTCATAATCATTCGCCTTTATTTCACCGATGAAATAGTCCGCTTTGCTATCGTTACAAAAAGCTGAAACTCCGACGCTCAAAGCACTTCTATATCCGTAGTTCACGATCTCTCCTGAAATCTTTGTTTTCCCCAATGCGCTCTCAGTGCGTAGATTTACGATTTGTAGAGCTTTAGCTTCGAGAACTTCGATTGAAGTGCTTTCAACGATTTCGTGTTTCGAACCAAAGTAGTCGTAGTAACTTATGCGTAGTTCAACTTTTCCGCTCTCTCTTGGGCTGAAGAGGAAGTTTAGCAACTTCTTCTCTCCAACACCGAGCTTCTCTATCTTCGCATAATCTCGAGCAAACTTACCATTTCCAATCGCGTTAACTTCGATCAGGTAAACTTCATCGTTTCTAAGGTTTGTTATCTCTAGGGTTAAGTTGACAGCTTCTCCCGTGAAGAGAACGTCTCTTGAAAGTTGTAAATTCGTCGCAAGCCCTTTCGACTCGAGGTAGTTCGCTTTCAACGATCTCTTGATCTCATGGTAACTTTTTCCGTTGTAGAAAGAGATCTTGAAATGTAGCTCCTCGATCTCCTCGCTGAATTTAAAATCAACCTCCTCGGCACCGCTTAGGGTTCCGACGTAATGAACCTTGGGCGTTGCGTTGAAGAGAGCTTCAATCCTGAGATCTCGGAGCGTTACTGGAGATGAGATCGCTATTCTTGCGTTCTTTACTTCGCTTTTGTAAAGCGGCGAAACTATCGCAACTTGTGGGAACTTGTCGTCTACAACGAGCTCTATTGGTATCGTTATCGACTCGTTCTCGAGAGAAATTTGCATTTCAACGACGTGTCTTCCAACTATCTGCGACTTCATCGAAACCTTAAACGTATACGAGCTCTGCGGAGCTATTTTTCCCACCGAGATCGAGCTCGGCAAAATCTCGACTGTGCTTGAGTAGAAGGAGATCGAGTAAACGTTAGTCGAGTTTAGATTTGGGTTCGAAATCCTGATCAGGCAATCCGCATATCCATTTGGAAGAACGATTTCTGGGGAGAGCTCATAGCTTACGGAAATCGCAGACACTGGAGTTATTAACAAAAGTGTGAGTAAGATTAAGCGCATGAAATCCATAAGGGATTAGATTTAAAAATCTACCGAATACGGCAAACCGTTTCTAGCACCAACGTGCTGAATGCAAAGTGATGCGACGTAATTTCCGAGTTTTCCGCAAGTCTCGAGGTCTTTGCCCTTCAGATAACCATAGAGAAAGCCAGCGTTAAAAGCATCGCCAGCACCGGTTGTGTCGACAACTCTTACGCTTCTTGCCTGAACTTTCAGCTCCCTCTCGCTACTCCTTATCCAGCACCCCTCTTTTCCGAGCTTCACAACAACGACTTCGATGCCCATCGAGATACAATCTTCAGCTGCGGTTTTGTAATCTGTGCCAAACATCCTCTCTATCTCGATCTTGTTCGGCAGAAAGATCGTTGTTTTCTTCAGTATCTTCATCATCTCATCCTTTCCACGCTCCGCATACGGGAGCCCGGGGTCGAAGCTAACGAGTTCGAAGTTTTCAACGATCTTCTTCTGCGAGTTGAATGAATCGAATCCATTCTTACAGATGAAAGAAGTAAGATGAAGCAATGAGAACTTAGTTGCGAATTCAAGATCTATTTCCTCGTAGCGAATCGTGTCGTTTACACCGGGATCAACTAAGATTGCTCTGTTTCCTATGTCGTCAACGAAAATTATCGCAGTTCCGCTCCTTCCCTTTGCTTTTATGACTGCTTTTGTCTCAACTCTCTCTCTTTTTAGATCTTCGAGCAAAATCTCTCCCTCGGCATCGTCTCCCACTTTGCCAATATATGCGCTTTTTACTCCGAGTCTCGAAAGCCCTACGATTGTGTTCGCAGCACTTCCTCCGGGGAAGAGTTGAAGGTCTTTGACAAAGCTCTCCTCGTCAGCTTTTGGAATCTTGTCGACTCTGTAGATTTTGTCGAGGTTCAGGGCTCCAAAACCAATTACGCTACTCAAGACTGATCGCCTCAGTAGGGCAAACATCGACGCAACTTCCACATTCGGTGCAGATCTCTTCGTCGACGATTGCGTAGTCGTTGAGCTCTATGGCACCCACCGGGCATTCATCTACGCAAGTTCCGCATCCATCGCACTTGCTTTTATCAACAACCGCAGGCATAAGTTTCGTAAGCTCAGGGCTTATAAAATTCTTTCAGTTTTGAAGGTTAAATTTAAATCTAAAATGCGAACAAATGTCATGGACTTTGCGAAGTTTGGAATTCCAAAACTCGACGAATACCTTGGTGGAGGACTTGACAGAAACACGATAAGCTTAGTAATAGGCAGAAGCGGTATAGGAAAAACGATTTTAGCTGCGCAATGGGCTGCGGAAGGTGCGAGAAACGGTGAAACCGTGATCTACATCTCTACAACGATGAACAAATACAACTGCAAGAATTACTTAGCGCATTTCAACTTCATGAAAGAAGTCTACGATAAGATAAATTGGCGCTTCATAAGAATTGAGCCGAAGTATTTACTACCGATGACAAAGGAGAAGGTGAAAGAGGGGCTCGAAGCTACTTACGGTATGAAAAGCGAGGAAATAGATAGAATTGTCTTTGACTCGTGTACGGATCTCGAAAAGACCCTTGCGGATCCAGTCCTTTATAGGAGAGCGATACGTTACATGGCGGATCTCGCTTACAAATACGAAGTCACGTCGCTTTGGGTCGAGGAGGCACCGATGGTTGGATCTTGGAGTGATACAAAGAACTTCGTTGAAACTGTGATCTTCATGGACATTCTACGAGTCCCAGATGCCTACGTTAGGGCTATGAGAATCCTGAAAAAGTATCGGCATGCGCATCCCTTGGAGTGGTTCCCCTACGATATAACGGACGATGGAATCGTAATCAGAGATGGCTGGCTTATAAGGAAGGACTATGATTACAAGTTTAGGAATTCCAGAGAGGATTAAGGAAGCAATAGACAAAGGGGCAGAGATAATTCTTGTAAAAGTGGATGCGAAAAACTACGTAAAGGTCAGTCTTGAGATAATCAAGTTCTTTTCTTCTTTTGCAGAAGGTGTTTACGTAACGCTGAACAAGCCCTACTTCAGCCTTAAAAGAATCCTTGGAAAAGAGGGCGTGGATTTGAGCAAGCTCTACTTTATCGACAGTATCACGATGCAAGTGGGGGGAGAAATCTTGGACGAGGATCGTTGTTTCTACTTGAACTCCCCCGACCCAGTTCAACTGCAGGTTGCTATCGAAAGAGCGATGGATCTAATAACATCGAACAACCGCTTCATCTACATAGACTCTCTCTCCACGATCTCTCTCTACAAGTCCTTTGAAACGCTCATAAAGTTCCTGAGACACATAACTGGGAAGATTCGGCTCCGGGGTTTCATTGGAACGATCTTTGCTCTCGAGAAGGAAATGGACGAAACTTATTACTCGCAGATAACGCTGATGTGCGATGAGGTGATAGAAGTGTGATAAGCACTGGGATAGAGTTCTTGGATAAGCAAATTCAGGGATTCCACGAAGGGTTGGTTATTCTCTACGAAGAGAGCGGTGCGGGAGGTAAGGAATTCGGGCTCACAGTTCTTTTCAACAACGTAGGAAAACTTCCGCTGAACTACATTTCGATCTCAAAAACGACTGAAGAAGTGCAAAGAGAGATAAAGTTATCTTTTCCCGAGATGAAAAAACAGGCTGATATAAACATCCTTAGCCTTGCCGAATACTACTACAGGGACTCGATAGTTCCAATAAGGTGGATCTCGGAAAAAAGCTCTCTCAAGTATTTGAAAGAGGAGAAGAACATTTTCTCAAGGCTCGTCGAAGTTTTTGATCGTGTCGAAGGCATTGTTTTCCTTGATTCGATCACAGACTTAGCAAGGGTTTCCAGAAAACTTGGCTGGACTGCTTTAATCGACATTCTAAAGGGGTTTAAGGCGGTTTGTCTAAAAAGGGGAGTTTTGCTACTGGGGCTTCTCACTGCGAAAGTTCTTGAAAAGAGCTTGGAAGAGGAGCTCTTCGATGTCGCAGATGGAGTTATCGTTTTTGAGTGGAGCTTCGAAAAAGATGCGATCACGAGGTGGATGTTCTTTAGAAAAATGCTCGGGATCTTGCCAATTCTCGAAAGGGAAAAAGTGGTGAAATACAGCATAAAGATTGACCCCTTGCAAGGTTTTACTATCTCGAGGCTCATAAGAGTTCTATGAGATTGTCAACTGGAATCGCTGGACTTGATGCGATTTTGGGTGGAGGGATTCCAAAGGGTTACGTGGTTGCGGTGGTTGGAAGTTACGGAACTGGTAAGACTATGCTTGGGATTCATTTTATCTACGAAGGTCTGAAGAGGGGGGAGAACTGCATGATCATAAGCTTTGACGAAGACGAAGAAAGTGTGCTCAGGAATGCTAAGAGTGTTGGTATGGACTTGGAGAAGTTCGAGAACTTCGAAATAGCGAGACTTGAAGCTCTTGAGGTCAGAAAGAGCTTTGAGAGGATCGAAAGCGATTTGCCCGAGATGATAAAGAGTTTGAACGCAAGCAGAGTTCTCATAGATTCGATAAGCGTCCTTGAAACCCTTTTCAATGACGCGGAGAGGTATCGAATTCTCTCCTCGCTCAGAAAGATGATGAAATCCGCCGGAATAACTGCAATCATTACGAGCGAAGCGGACAAGTTCTTGCCGACTGCATCGAAGTTTGGAATCCTCGAATACGTCTGCGATGGGATGATATGCTTGAAGATGATTCGAAAAAGCGAGCTCGAGGAGCCTACGCTCGGTTTAGAAGTCGTGAAGATGCGTGGTATTAAGCACTCAAGGAAACCGAAGCCGTACATGATAACGGATAAAGGCATCGTGGTTTACGAAGAGGCGGAGATTTTGTAATTCGTAGCAAACAAAGGGCCACAATTTTTTTAATTTGCAAGCACTGGTTTTGTGCTCACAGAACTTGTTATTTATTCCCGGGGAGGACAAGGGGGAGTTACGACCGCAAGGATTATCGCAACTTCCGCAATGCTCCAAGGTTTGTTTTCGCAGGCAATTCCACAATTCGGTCCTGAAAGGAGAGGGGCGACGGTTAAAGCTTATCTGCGTATTTCGGATAAACCGATAAGGCGAAGGTCTTCAGTAAAGAATCCAGATATCGTTGTTGTCTTCGACAGGAAGATCGAGATTGAAGGTGCAAGAGTTGCGATATTGAACTCGAAGGACGCGGTGCAAGTAGGCGAGAAAACTTTTTATGTTGACGCAACCTCTATAGCTGAGAAATTTGGTCTCATCAATAGTGGCTGGGCAATTCTAAGCGCTCCAATGAGCGGTGCAATCGCGAGGGCGTTGGAAATCGATGTAAACACGCTGGAGAAAGCGATCGAGCTGGAATTGGGGGAGAAAGCTGGAAAGAGTCGCATTGCGGCAAAGGAAGCGTATGAGGTGACAAAATGGATCTCGAGCCAATAATTGCGAGAGCTAAAATAGCTTCTGCTGGAAAAACCGGGACTTGGAGAGTTTACAAACCGGTTGTTGACGAAAATCTCTGCACAAATTGTGGTGTTTGCACCGAGTATTGCCCAGAGGGTGTGATAGTCGACGGTAAAATAGATTACGAGTTTTGCAAGGGGTGTGGGATTTGCAAGGAAATCTGCAAGCAAAAAGCGATAAGAATGGTTTTAGAGTGAAAAAGCTCCTCACGAGCAACGAAGCGATAGCCCATGCGGTGAAGATTGCGAAGCCTGATGTTATTGCGGCTTATCCAATAACTCCACAATCTCCAATAGTGGAAAAACTTGCGGAGATGGTAGAAAGGGGCGAATTAGATGCGAAATTCATCAACGCCGAATCCGAACACTCTGCGATGGCGATAATTTACGGCGCAGCAACCGCTGGGGCAAGAGTTTTTACAGCCACTTCAAGCCATGGGCTCGCATATATGTTGGAGATGTGCTGGTGGATCGCTGGCTCAAGAGTTCCAGCGGTCATGGCAGTTGCGATGCGATCCATTGGCGCCCCATGGAACATCCACGGAGATCACCTGGACATAATCTTACTCCGTGACGCGGGCTGGATAATTGGGATCGCAGAAAATGCGCAAGAGGCATTTGACATGACACTACAAGCTTTTTACGTCAGTGAAGAAATGAACATTCCCTTCGCAGTGGGAATCGATGCGTTCACGATGAGCCACACCGCAGAAGTTGTTGAACTCTGGGAAGCGGAGATTCCAAGGCGAAGACAAGCCTATCGCATAACTCCGGGACAGGAGATTGCGGTGAACGCGGTAACGCTCGGTAAAGCGAGAATGAAGGCGAGATATGATTTAGCTCTCGATTTAGAGAAGTCCGCCGAGCTGATAGAAAACAGCGATGCAAAGTTTGGCAACCACGGCGGGCTTGTGGAGAGCTATCGCCTCGAAGACGCCGAGTTCGCAGTTGTCATGTGCGGTGGATGGTGCGGTGATGCAAAGGATGCGATTGATTTGTTACGTGATGAAGGTAAGAAGATCGGGCTTTTAAGGCTTCGGTTCATCAGACCTTTTCCCAAAAGAGCTTTGAAGGATTTGAACTGCGAAATCTTAGTCGTGGATAGGGCGAACACAACTCTTCAGGGAGTTCTTGGTCTCGAGGTCAAAGCTTGTGGTATAGAAGCGAAGAACGTGATCGCTGGACTTGGCGGACTTGAAGTAGGTGTTGATGATTTTTATGCTATCTTCAAGAGATTTGTTGACGGAAAGCTCAACGAGGTGGAGTGGTTCCTATGATCTACCCTGGAAACGCGAGCTGTCAAGGATGCCCAATTTCGCTCGCAATGCGTTGTTTGGATGAGATTGAAAATCCAGTTGTTGCGATTCCAGCTGGTTGCTCAACCGTTATTGCTGGGCTTCATCCAAATTCTGCGATGAAAGTTGCGGTGGTTCACGTTCCCTTCGCATCGACTCCAGCGGTCGCTTGTGGTTTGAGCGAGGCTTACAAGAAGCTCGGAATTAAGGCAAACGTGATCGCATGGATGGGCGACGGTGCCTTGGACATCGGTTTTTCAGCTTTTAGCGCTTCCGCAATTAGAAACGATGACATAATAGCGATTGTTGTCGACAACGAGGCATACATGAATACTGGAAATCAATCGAGCCTCAGCACCCCATTAGGGGCAAAAACTACGACTTCACCAGGCGGTAAAAGGATTAGGAGGAGAAACGTCGGTCTGATAACGATAGCTCATCACGCTAACTACGTTGCAACCGCGACCGTTGGATACATAAGAGATCTCAGGGCTAAGTTCAGGAAAGCGGGAAAGTTCGAAGGCTTTAGATTCGTTCACATCCATGCTCCTTGCCCGCCGGGCTGGAAGTTTCCAAGTGAGAAAACAATTGAAGTTGCGAGGAAGGCAGTGATGAGCGGAGCTTGGGTGCTTTACGAATTTGAAAACGGAAAGCTTGAGTTTTCCAAAGCCGGAGAGAAGTTTTTGGAGAAAAAGAACCGAATTCCGCTCGTGGAATACATAAAGATGCAGGGTAGGTTTTCGCTCAGCGATGAAGAGATTGCAACGCTGGAAAAAGAGATAGACGAAGATATTGAAATGCTTTTGCGTTTGAAAAATAACGCTGTGAGATCGTAATTTTTAAAAATCCACCAAAAACTTTACACATGCGCTTTGCAGCTGCAATTGTTGCGGTCTTGTTTTTGGCTTTTTGTGTATCTTCGCAACTCTCTGGAACGTTTGTCTGCACCAAGAGTAGCGAAAGGATACTTGGTTTCCACAATGGGACGATTCTAGAGTTCAAGCCGAATGGAGAAGTTTACATAAAATCCCCCGAGGGAAAAGGAATAGTGGGGAAATACGAGCTTAGTGGGGAGAAGGTGAACATAAAGTTTGAGGTTCTTGGAACAACAATGGTCGTAGAGGGGAAGCTGGAGGGGAACAGAATAGTTTTCAGCGATGGAGCAGTTTTTGAGAAAAAATGAAGAGCTTTAGTTTTTCAAGCGAAAGTGTTAAATGCCTTCTTACTTGTTGCGGTTTATGGCAAGAAAGAAGAAAGTGAAACAAGCAGCGAAGTTCAGGGCTGGGTTTGGTTTAAGCGTCCGTAGAAAATGGCTCGAAATAGATATCCCACAGCGACAGAAATACGTTTGCAAGAAGTGCGGAAAAAAAGCGGTGAAAAGAGTAGGCACAGCGATCTGGGAGTGTAAGAGCTGCGGATACAAGTTCGCTGGTGGTTGTTACTTGCCCTCCACAACTTCAGTAACACTTCTTGAGAAGAAAGTATGACCTACATCTGCATGATCTGCGGTGCAGAAGTGGACATCGATCCCGAAAGGACGAGGGTTCAGTGCACGATGTGCGGTAATCGCATCCTAAGAAAACCAAGACCGCCTGCGAGGAAGAAAAGGGTTCCTGCGATATAATTTTAAAGTTTCGCAGACAATTTTTGTTGTGAAGTTCAGGTGTAGGATCATCAGCGAGGGTGTTGCGGAAGGTATTGCCTTGGTTTCAGGCACTCCTGTATCGCTCTTAGGTGACATCGACGAAAAGGGTTTGTTCACTGTTGGAGAGCTCAAAGGTGAAAGCGTTGCAGGAAAAGTCTTGATATTCCCCTACGGCAAGGGTTCGACCGTTGGCAGTTATACTTTGCTCCGACTAAAGAAAAAGGGATTAGCGCCGTGTGCGATAATAAACAAAGAAAGCGAGCCGATAATTGCAATTGGAGCAATAATCGCAGAAATCCCGCTCGTTGATTTGGTAAGCGACGAGTTCTTTTCACAGATTAAATCGGGCGATAGAGTTTACGTTAACGCAGTTGAGGGATTCGTGGAGATAAAATGAGGCTTGAAGACTACTTTTTAGTCTACAACGCTGAGAAGATCAAAGATGGTATGCGATATTACGTGATTCCAAGAGCTAGGAGTGAAGAGATAGAGCAGTTTCTCCTGCGCTTGTCCTACGACTACAACGTAACATTAAGGGAGAGATACGGCGAACTCATCTTGGAGGTCAAGAGATTGAGAGAGAGGAAGATTGTGAACGTTGCACTTTTCATCGCGACTTTTATAAGTACCACTTTCTTCGGTTCGATGCTATATGGGGAACCAAACTTGGTGGGAGGAGTTCTTTTCTCGTTTGCGATCCTATTCGTTTTGGGCAGTCATGAAATGGCGCACTTCTTCGTTGCGAAGAGGTGGAAAATGAGGGTTTCTTTGCCCTACTTCATACCTTTTCCAACGATAATTGGAACGCTTGGGGCGGTTATAAAGCAAAGGGGAGCGATTCCGAGTAGAAGAGCTCTGCTCGAACTCGGCGCAAGCGGACCAATCGTTGGTTTCTTTGCATCAATCATCGTGACGCTCGTGGGTTTAAGGATCCCCTTTGAATTCGAGCTCAAAGGCAACGAGATTATGCTTGGCACTTCCTTGATCTTCGATCTGACTGTTGCGATTTCAGGATTCGACGGCTTGGTGATACATCCCATAGCGTTCGCAGGCTGGGTTGGATTCCTTCTGACCTTCTTCAATCTTCTCCCCGTGGGTCAGCTCGACGGTGGACATGTGATGAGGGCGATGATCGGAGAAAAGAGCGAAGTTGTCTCGAGAACAACACCAATAATTCTCCTACTCCTTGCGCCCTTTTTTGGGGCGATTTGGATATTCTGGGCTATGGTGCTATTCTTTTTTTCCATGCAGAGACATCCAAAGCCTATGAACGACGAGAGACTCGACTCCAAGGGTTTGCTACTCGGGATTTCATGTTACGCAATAGCAATCCTCTGCTTCACGCCAACGCCTTTTTCGGTTTGGAGCTGAGTGAAAAATTTTATCCGCAACTTTTACAAATTTCATGAAGCTCGTGGTTTGCAGCAGAAGTGACAAGGCTTCGATGAACATAATGAACCATTTGCTCAGCTTCGACTCTTTCGAAAAAAGAATGCATGGAGACTTTATTTTCCACATCGGGGATCTTTTCTCGATTGTTGAGATAAACGAAAGACTGATCTATGCGGATTTCATAGACAAAAGGCTTTCAGAGTTTCTCGAGTTCGAAGAAATAATCTTCGCATCGAGGCACAGCAGTAAAGATTGCAGAAAAATACTAACCGCTCATGTTTCTGGAAATCTAAGAAAAAACGAGTTTGGTGGAAAACCGAGGAGCTTAGCGAAACCCTCGCCGATAACTCTGAAAAATTACTTTCTTGCACTGCAAAAGAGGGTTTTGAGGGTTCCCGAATTCGAAATATCGCTCGAAGCGACGCATCACGGACCATCGGAGATTGAGAAACCATCTGCCTTCTACGAAATAGGTTCGACTGAGCAGGAATGGCTCAACAAAACAGCTGGAGAGGTTGTTGCGGAATCGATTTATGAAGCTATAAAGAGCGATAGAAGAGACTGGAAGATCGCTGTCGGCGTGGGAGGGACTCATTACGTCCCAAGGCAAACCGAGATAATCTTGGAGACCCAGTTTACATTTGGACACAACTTCGCGAAGTATACGTTTGAAGAACTCGATGAAGAAATGATTCTGAAAGCGATTCGTTTGAGCGATGCGGATTACTTGATCTACGACGAAAAATCGGTAACTTCAAAGATAAAAGAGCTGATTAAGTCGATTTCGGGTGTTGAAGTTTTGAAAACAAGGGATGCAAAGAAGTTCAGGTTACAAGTGCCATAACCTTTTCAACTTCAGCATCAACAATTCTCGGCTCCCCACAGACCTTTATCACTGTCTCTGGGTCTTTTAGAAGATTTCCAGTGGCGATGCAGACAATGGTTGAATCTCGATCGATTTCTCCGATTTTTGCAAGCTTTATAAGCCCAGCAACACTTGAAGCTGATGCTGGCTCAACTCCTATGCCGTTTTTCGCAAGTATTTTCTGTGCAGAGATTATTTCCTCATCGCTTACGATCTCGGCAAGCCCTTTTGATTCGTAAATAGCATTTAAAGCCTTCTTCGCATTCACGGGATTCCCGATCCTTATTGCGGTAGCGATCGTTTCAGGGTTTGCGAAACGCTCTATTTCCTTTTTTCCTTCCTTGAAAGCTTTGTAAATCGGTGACGCACCTTCCGCTTGGATTCCGATCATTCTCGGAACTCTGTCAATTAGTCCGAGCTCTTTGAACTCTTTGAAACCCTTATAAATTGCGGATATGTTCCCAGCGTTCCCCACGGGCAGCAGCACCGCGTCTGGAACTCCAATCTCGTCGACGATCTCAAAGGCTATAGTCTTCTGCCCCTCGAGTCGGTAGGGATTTACGGAGTTCAGAAGGTATATATCCGCTTTTTCACAGACCTCACGGACTATTCTAAGCGCATCATCGAAATTGCCTTTTATCCCGATGACTTCTGCACCGTGCATCAGAGCTTGAGCCACTTTTCCCAGCGCAACCTTCCCAGCTGGGAGAAGAACGAAGGCCTTTATTCCGGCTTTTGCAGCATACATCGCCATTGAAGCAGATGTGTTTCCCGTGGATGCGCATGCGACAGCTCTTTTTCCAAACTCAAGTGCTTTGGTTATACCGACTGTCATTCCTCGGTCTTTGAAAGACCCAGAGGGATTTAGACCTTCGTGCTTCACATAGATTCTTCGAATTCCAAGCTCTTTTTCCAGCCTTTCAAGTCTGTAAAGCGGAGTTCCGCCCTCTTTCAGTGTCACTGGATCAGATCTTACGGGAAGTAGCGATCCGTATTTCCAGACTCTGAGATCTCTGCCATCGAGTTTAAAGTTCACACTCACTTCGTCGAAGTCGAATCGAACCTCGAGCAACCCTCCACATTCGCAGTTGTAATTCGTTTCTTTGTTCTCTTTTCCGCACTCGATGCACTTGAGCGAATACATGAGATGCGTGCATCTTTCAACTTATAAACGATTCCCATGCAAATTCAAAAAATTATTTGGAGACTATTTAAAAACTTGGAAAAGCTGTTGAAGTATCGTGATCAACCTCCTACCAGTGTCGGTCAGTTCGTACGTCTCTGAGTTCTTTTCCACAATTTTCAGCTCCATCAAAGCTTTTAGATGTCTGTCTAGGATTCCTGGGTTGAGCTTTGTCTCGAACATCAGTTGCGAAAACCTTCGGGGACTTTTTTCGAGGCTTAAAAGAATATTGCTAACGCCGTTTCTTGATATTATCTTTAGGAGCTTTTGTTGATCAAACGATACTTTCTCTCCAAACAACTCCTCGACCGAGATCATCAAATCCCCCCGGGGTATGGAGAGTTTGTAGCAGTTTAATTGATTAATTTAGCGTATATAACTTTTCCGCTTTTTTTGGCAATTGCAAAACGGTAATTACAAAAATATAATTATAAAAAGTATAAAAAATTATATCTTTTTCCCCGAGCTAAGCTTTTTATGATGGTAGCGGATACCGTTAAGCTCTCCGTATCGCTGAAAAATACGAGAGCTCTTGTTATTTTCGACAAAAAAACAAGATCTTATCGTGTTGTTGACTGCTCAAGAAAAAATTTTTGTAGAGTCTACATCTCAAAGAACTGCCCTCCTTTTTGCGAGATCATAATTTCGGTCAAAGACTACGTGTTTAAGAGAAGAAATCCCAAAGC
>Ga0209394_1000720_pt1 | contig 23706 bp, 22 predicted proteins | sample JNZ201metaG_FD_184122 | JGI IMG/M metagenome (GOLD analysis project Ga0209394, IMG submission 184122) | Hot spring microbial communities from Jinze hot spring, China to study Microbial Dark Matter (Phase II) - JNZ 20120812A (SPAdes) (version 3) ... | reverse complement strand
TACAGTTGTATTGGGCTGGCGTGTTGGCTGTAACCCGCCTTCTGTTTTATGTGGCATTCGGCTTATCGGGCTACCTGCGCTTTCGGGTAGAATCCTCATCAGCGCCGTTTGCCCTTTCCACGTGCAGGACGGCCGTTTCACCGTTTCCGCCCAGCATCCTCGACAACTTAGCATGCCTCATTGGCATTTGCTGGGCGGACGTTTCGTTTCTGCTCCGTTGCCAGGGCTCTCGCCCTACGCCCTTGCGGGCGTTGCACTTCTACATGTGGGCGGAGTTTCCTCAGGCCTCATATGGGTCGGCCCGAAGGCCACACGCCAACTCGCCAGCCCGAAATGTTTTATGGCGAATGTGTACAATAAACGTTTTGGAAGGCGTTGTTTGGCTGATGCGAATGGCTAGGCAAGTTGTTTTGATTACTGGTACGCCTTGTGTGGGCAAAACTTCTGTGGCACGTCTATTATCAGAGAGGCTTAACGCCTTACACGTGAATTTAACCGAGCTGGCCATGAGGGAAAACCTTGTGCTTGGAAGAGATGAGAAAAGGGACACTGTGGTTGTGGATGAGAGGCGCATGAAGAAGGTTATTAGCAGAATTGTGGAGGGCAGCGAACAAACAGTCATCGTGGATGGGCATTACGCTGCGAGTGTTGTTCCCAAAAAGCTTGCAACTCACGTCTTCGTGTTACGGCGTAACCCCGTGGAACTGCGAGGGTTTATGGAAAAGGCTGGCTTTGTAGGAAATAAGCTTTGGGAAAATTTGGCTGCCGAAATTTTGGATGTATGCCTTGTGGAGGCTTTAAGGGTTTATGGCAGCGAAAAAGTCTGTGAGATTGACGTCTCCGGCAAAAGCGTCAATGACGTGGTGACGGAAATCATTGAAGTTTTAAACGGTTCTAGAAAGTGTTATGTGGGAGTTGTTGATTGGTTGGGCAAACTGGAAAGAGAAGGGCTTCTAGAGGAATACTTGAGAATTTGAAAAGCCTTTTCAGCCCTTTAGGCTTTGGAGGATTTGCCGGGTTGTTAAAAGCATTATTTTTCTTCTGTTGGCGTAGGCTTTTGCATGGTCGCTGAACTGTTCCCCCACAATTATGGGGTTTGGTAGCCCCACCTCTTCCGCCGCTTTGTCAAGGTTGATTATGACGTTTATGCCTATGGTTCTTTTCCAGTCTTTAACCCAAACGCACTGGGTTTGGCGTCCCTTCTGGACTATTAGGTCGAAGGTTCTTTGGATGCCTCGGTACCCTTCTAGGCTGACGTTTTCCTCAACCTTGTAGCCTTTCTTCTTAAAATATTGAATCACCGCCTCTTTAAGGGCGAAGTGTTCTCTCGGTTCGGTTTTCTCGGCGGTCATCGGCATCCTCTTGAGACTGGTATTAAGCGTTATTTAGCCGAATTGTGAAAAAGTTTTCGGAGCAAAAGTCTATGCCAAGCTACGCAGTTATCGCGTGCGGTAAATGCGGCGGCTATTTGCTGGCTAAAACAGACCAGAAGACGAGAACATGCCCCTACTGTGGCTCAAAAATACTGTTAGAGAAAGCAAGGAAAGTGGCTTCAGCTAAAACTGCAAACGAGGCATCGGTTCTGCTGCGTAGAATTAAAGAGAAGGCGGCGAAAGCGAAAGAAGGCTAGTGTTCGAAGGCTACTTTGAGGAAAGCCATTAACCCCAATCCAAGAAGGATAACTAAAAACTGGGCAAGCGACTCTCTTGCATGGGATTTTTTGTGCAGTTCAGGCATAAGGTCGGTTGCGGCTATGTAAATGAAGCCTCCCGCCGCAAATGGAACAAGAAGCGTCTCTATGCTTTGCGCATGCGCCAAAAAATATGTTATTAAAGCGCCAGCCACAGCTGTTACAGCCGAAACAAAGTTGAAGGTTAAAGCCTTTCTGCGGCTCAGCCCTCCATAGACCAACACGCCGAAATCGCCAAGCTCTTGCGGTATTTCATGCAAAATCACTGCTATCGTCGTGGCGAAGCCTAGGTGGTAACTGCCATAGGTCGAAGCTACAATGTAAGTGGCTGCAATTATCATTCCATCAATAAAATTGTGAATGCCGTCTCCTATCAAGTTTAGGTATACGAAGGCATGGGTTGGGCATTCCCTTTCGTGGCAGTGACGCCAATAAAAGAACTTTTCGAGGGCAAAGAAGACTACTATGCCGGCTATCACGTAAAAGAAAACGGTTGTAGCGTCGCTTCCAGATTCTAGGGCTTCTGGAAGCAAATGCAGAAAGGCTCCGCCGATCAGTGTGCCGGAGGCGAATCCAACCAAAAGCACTGTTATGCGGTTTAGCCGTTCCTCTCGCATTCCGGCGAAAACTAGCCCCACGAAGGCTATGAGGCTCACAGCTGTTACGGATGCAAGAATAATCAGTAAATCAATCATCAACCTTATGGTTTAAGCTGTGTCCTTATTAGGGTATCGGTTTAAGCTTTCAAGTTTTGAAGCATTTCACAAGCCTTGCACAGGTCCTGCGTTGTTGGCTCCCCGCAAAGGCTGCACTCTTTCAGAGGTTCCGTGCTCCCAGTTTTTTCCAAAGCCTGCCTAATGCGTTCCGCAGCCTTAAACACGGTATATTTCATTCCGGCATGCTTCTCCTCCATCCGGTTCAAGAATTGACGGATGTCACTTCGCAAGGCTTCCGGCGCATAAGGGCATGGCATACTCTGGAATTTTATCTTCTTAACATACGCGAATAGGGCTGTTTCTTTTTCTGGAATCTCGCAGAAGGGCTTGACGCGCACAACAAGTTTTGGGTGCACATCGTCTGTGACGGGTTTTTCTCTGGCTATGCGTAGGACGTCGCCGTGAAGCATATTTAAAAGCACTGTTTGAGCTTCGTCATCCAACGTGTGAGCTGTTGCAAGCTTGTCCGCCTCAACCTTTCTAGCAATAATGTTCAAGGCTTTCCGCCTTAAAACCCCGCAATAAGAGCATGGCGTGAGCTCGCTTTTGCCAGTCGCCCTCATTTTTTCGACGAGCTCGTCGAGGGTTAAGCCATAAAGCTCTTTAAAGGAGATTACATGGTGTTCTATGCCGAGTTTCTTGCAGTTTTCAGCCGCTATTTTTAGGGCTTCGTCTCTGTAGCCTGCAATCCCCTCGTCAACGGAAACCGCCACCAGCGAAGCCCTTGGATAGTCGCGTTCTATTTTTGCGAGAATATGGAGGAGGCTTACGCTGTCTTTGCCGCCTGAAACCGCCACAGCTATTCTGTCATCATGGTTGAACATTTTGTATTTGGCAATGGTGGCTCTAACCTTGCCTTCGATGGATTTGACGAAACAGCCCTTGCAAAGCATTTCGCCAGAATACCGTCTAAAAAAGAAGGCTGGCTTACGTCTGCAAAAGGTGCAAACAGCGTTGTCCATTCGCAATGTCACTTGCCAGAGGCTTTTGTCGTTTAGGCTTAAAGGCTTTAAATGTGATAAGGATTTCTCAATGCTGAAAGTGAAGGCCTTTGGCTAAAAAACCGCTTAGACGCCCAGAGTTCAGCGAAATCGTCTACACAAGTGAAAGGTGGAAGCTTCTAGAAGAAAAGAGGGCTAAGGCGATACGCATCATGGAGGCGTTGGAAAAATTTAACATGGAATCCATAGTGCACGGCAGCATCGCCAGAGGAGACGTCACGGAAAAAAGCGACGTGGACATACTCATACCAAACCAGCCTTCATCTTTTTTGGTAGAGACAGCCCTTGAAATCGCAGGCATACCCATAAACAGGCGGGTTGTGGTGCAGGCTACACCAGCCTACGCCATGAAAGCCTACATCGAAATAGACGAAAGAACAAGCGTTTCTTTCCCATTAATGAAGATGCGCAAGGTGGAGCGGGAATTCTACAAGTTCGGCGGAGAAGCAACCCTAAAAGACTTGAAGGCTGGATTGCGCTTTCCCGGCGTGGACAAACGCCTAATGCTCATTGAACCAACCGAGAAGGGGCATAGAGAAAGCTCCATCGTCGGATGTGAAGAGCAAGCTGCCAAGCTTTTGGGAATATCTTTAGAAACTGTTCTCGACAGGGTTCACGCCCTCCTAAGGAGAGACGAAATTGGCAGAACGGGCGTCTTCATCGAGAAGGAGCTTGCCGAAGGCGAAACCTTTGAGCAAGTTTTGAAAAAACTTGCAGAGGAAAACCCGGCTGTTCGAAGAAGATTGAAAAGTATTTAAGAGCTGTTTGTTGGCAACGCGTATCTTAACAATGCGGCGGCACCACCCAAGGCTGTTAGTTTCGCTCCAGCCTCGTGTTCCGTGCTGACAACGAGAATTTTTCCACCCCTTGCCTCCACGCTTTTCATTAACTGTTCAAGGGATAGACGTCCCTCGTCCGATATCTCACGCAGCAATGTGTCAGCCAAAACGAGAACTTCAACTGCTCCCAGGTCGGCGGCTTTATGCACCTCTTCCAACCCATAAGCCACAGTTTTTTCGCCTCTCCCAAGCCTCTTCAAAATCTCTTCGATGATTTCCGTTTCCTCCACGACACGCAGATGTTTCATGGTTTTGGCTAGGGCGCCGGACCTTATTGCCTCGTAGATTCCGGCGACGCCACTGTTGTTCACGCTTTTAACGTCCACTATGGATTTAGCAATTTCCGGCGCCTCTTTTCCAACGAAATCTACAAAGTCGTTTTTTATGAAACCAACACCTATGACGGCTATTGGGTTGCGGTTCCCGCTCCAAATTTGGCGGAGACTTTCCAAGGCTTTTTGATAAAACTCTTTTAGGGCAGCGCTCCGCTTTTCGGCTTCAAGTTTCCCCGGAAGCCTTGTCTTCTCCTCAACCTTGACTTCAACACCGTACTGGGTTGTTGTGGCCACTGCATATCCCTCATCGTCTATGGCCATTATGATTATGGGCTTTTCAGAAGCCTTTCTAGCGGCTTCAAGCCTCTCCACGTGGTGGCGGGACCACTCTTCCTTAACTATTGTTACCGGCGTGTTCAGCGCAATATTCAACGTGTGATGGGCTCCCGTCGGCACAATTTCTGGTGCTTGGCATATAGTTCCATGAACTCTCAGTCTTCCAAGAAGCTTGTCCCAAAAGACTTTTTCCACTTTAACGCCGAGGAAAACGGAAACCCTTTCGCCCCGTTTAGACCTCGCGTATTTTTCGTCTTGCTTTATTTCTCGAGTTGTATAGGCGTAAACCTCATCGCCCTTGTAGATTATGTTGTATAAATGCCACAAGTCATCAAAGGTTTCGGGGACAACTTTAACGAAGCCCTTCTTCAAGTTCATTTCAAGAATCTTCAAAGAAAATCCTCTTCGCGTCTCTGCGCCTTATAAAAGCGGTTAGTATTTGCGGGCGTGAGGTCTTACAAGCTCCTCCAATATGCTTAACAAGTCCGGAACTTTTGTCACGATGTCTGTAAACGTGATTATGCCCACAAGTTCATCGTTGTTCCGTGTGACAAGAAGCCTCTTAATTCGTTTTTTAGCCATAATTTTGGCAGCCTCGTTGATGCTGGCGTTTTCGTCAATCGTCACCACCGGGCTTGTCATAATCTGCCTTGCCGTCACGGTTTCAGGAGCCAAACAAGGCTCCACAATTCTCCGCAAAATGTCCCTTTCAGTTATTATTCCAACTGGTCTATCGCCCTGAACAACCACAACCGAGCCTATGTCAAACTTGTTCATGACGGCGACAACTTCCTTAACGCTTGTGTCGGGACGCACAACCCGCACATCCTTGGACATAACATCCCTAACGAGAAGAATCCCAGCCAAACACAACATCCTCCTACAAGACTAGAATCAACGAGCAAAGTATTAAAGTCTTCCAGCAAAACCCTTAATAGAAGACTTGCAACGTTTAAATTTCGAGGGCCGGTAGATCAGCCTGGTATGATCGCAGCGTTGGCATCGCTGAGGTCGCGGGTTCAAATCCCGCCCGGTCCACCACACCTAAAATGTATTAACGACGCACAGCAAATTAGCGTGACTTTGGGTTTGGAAAATGCGAGGCATTTATCACGGTTTATGTGTGAATTGTGAAGGCGCTATTTCAGATGAAAGGCTTCTCCAACTTGGCGTCTGCGAAAGATGCGTTGAAAAAACTGAAACTTTAAAAAATTGGGATCAACTTCTAAAAGTTTTGAAGGAGAATGGCAGGCTCTATTTTGCTGAGGAAATTTTCGCGTTTCACAGGAAGCTTAAGGATTTTTCGCTTTTCTTCAAGAAGGCTGTAGGGCAGAGAATGTGGTCTCTTCAGGAGACCTGGGCTAGGAGAATCCTTTTAAACAGCAACTTCTCCATAGTGGCGCCTACGGGCGTCGGAAAAACCGTCTTAGGAACTGTTTCAGCCCTATATTTTGCGGTTAACGGCAAGAAAAGCTACATTATCGTGCCTACGGCGCTCCTCGTCCAACAGGTGGCTGGAAAAATAGACTTGTTTTCACAGAAGCTCGGCGTGAAGCCTAGGCTGCTGTGTTATCATGCGGGCTTGAGCGACTCGGAAAGGAAGGAAACTCTTGAAAAGGTGGCGCATGGTGAGTTTGAAATCCTCGTCACAACTGAGAGGTTTCTGGTCAACAACTTTGACATTATCCAAGACAAAGTTTTCGACTTCATCTTCGTCGACGATGTGGACTCATTTCTAAAGTCTCCAAGGAACATAGATAAAATTATGAAGATTTTGGGCTTCAGCGACGACGTGATAGCTGCAGCCTTCCAACTAATAGAGTTGCGGGGGGAGGCAAACCGCCTAAAAAGGATGGGCAAATCGCCTCAGCCGGTTCTCGAAAGCTTGGAGAGGCTGCGAAACCAGATTGAGGAGTATAAACGGCAAAACAAGATAGGCTTGCTTGTGGTTTCAGGAGCTACTGTAAAGGCGAAGAGAACCAAACGGATAAGGCTTTTTGAGGAGCTTCTCAACTTTCAGATAGGCTTTAAGCCAGAATTTTTAAGGAACATTAAAGACTTTTATTTGGAGGCAGAAGGCGAAACTGAACAGCAGGTTCTATCGCTCATCAACAGGTTTGGCGGCGGCTGCCTCATCTTTGTTCCATCCGTTTTTGGAAAGGATTACGCAGTAAAGCTCAGCACTTTTTTGAACGCCAACGGTGTGAGGGCTTACACCTACACGAAAATGGATGAGGAAATGCTGGAAAAGTTTCAAAGAGGCGAATATGAAGCCCTCATAGGAGTTGCGAGTTTTCGAAGCCCCTTGGCGAGGGGCATAGACCTCCCGGAAAGAATTCGCTACGTGATTTTCACAGGCGTTCCCAGGATGGAGATCAGGCTAAGCTGGGATGAGTATAACCCCGTTAAGCTTCTGACGCTTCTCAAAAACATCAGAGAGTTTCTAGAGCCAAACGTGCAGGAGAGAGCCAGCCAAATCATCAACATACTTCGCAGAGTTTTGCCTGTCAGCAAGGAAACAGTTGATAAAGTTAAGGATGCAATGGAAAGGGGTGTTCAACTAGAGGGCTTCGACGATTATGTTAGAAGAATAGTTTTAGAGACAAAGAGCTTCCTTAGGGAAGCTATAACACCGAAGGTTATTGAGGCTATATCCAAAAGCAGAGAAGTCTCCCTAAAACAGAGAGACGGCGAATTCTTTCTGGTTGTGGCTGACCCGGTGGCTTATGTTCAGGCTTCTGGAAGAGCCTCAAGAATGTTTGCCGGCGGCATAACCAGAGGCGCAAGCTTCATCTTGGTGGATGATGAGAAGGCGTTTTACTCGCTTAAAAAACAGTTGGGGTTCATGCTTGGCGAGTTTTCACCCATCAAGTTCAGCTTGAAAGCTGTTGAAAAATGGTTTAGAGGCATAGACGAGGACCGAAGAGTTATAATGGAAATTAGAGAGGGGAAAATTTCCAAGAGATTGAAGGACTTCATTAAGACAGCCTTGTTGATTGTCGAATCTCCAACGAAGGCAAGAACCATTTCGAGGTTTTTCGGAAGACCTTTCAAAAGGAAAATTGAAAACATAACGGTCTTTGAGGTTAGCGCTGGCGAGTTCGTGCTCAACATTGTGGCAAGCATGGGACACATTTACGACCTAGTCCTAAACGAGGGCTTCCACGGCGTAAAAGTTGAGAACAACCGTTTCACACCCATATACGATTTCATCAAGAAATGTCGGAAATGCGGTGAACAGTTCACTGGGCTTGATTTTTGCCCAAAATGCAAGAGCCAAGAATACTACTCGAAAAAGGAGCTTGTTAAGGCTATGAGGAAGATAGCCCTCGAAGTCAACCGCGTTTTTGTCGCCACAGACCCGGATATTGAGGGGGAGAAAATAGCCTACGACGTTTACTGTTCGCTTCACCCTCTGAACAAGCGTATTGAACGTTTGGAATTTCATGAAATAACAAAAAAGGCTTTCCTTCAAGCCATCAAGGAGCGGCGGGAAATAAACCTTAAAATGGTGGAAGCCCAGCTTGTCCGCCGCATCGAAGACCGTTGGATAGGCTTCGAATTAAGCCAAAAGCTTTGGCACCGCTTTCGGAACTATAGGCTGTCCGCTGGAAGAGTACAAACGCCTGTTCTAGGCTGGATTATAGAGCGAATAAAAGAGTCGAGAAAGAAAAAACGAGTCTTGTCAGCCGTGCTTTCAAACGGCTTGAAAGTTTCCATCGAAAACCCCACGCTGCCGTTTCCGCCCTACAATCTTAAGGAACAACTGAAGAACCTCAAAGCAAAAATAGCGAATCTAACAACCGAAGAGCGCACATTATATCCGCCTCCACCCTACACCACGGACACGCTGCTCAGAGACGCTTCTGCAAAGCTTGGTTTCCCAGCCACAAAAACAATGATTGTTGCCCAAGACTTGTTTGAGATGGGGTTATGCACGTACCACAGGACAGATGCCACAACGGTTTCCACCGTCGGCATAGGTATAGCTAAAGAGTACATACAAGAAAAGTATCCGTCTCTTTTCGTTCCCCGCAGATATGCCGTTGAAGGCGCCCACGAATGCATAAGACCGACAAAGGCTCTCGACGCGGAAAGGTTGAAAAATTTGGTATCCCTTGGGCTTCTGCGTTTTCCGAAAAGGCTGACACAAGACCACTTCCAACTTTACGACTTAATATTCAAACGGTTTATTGCAAGCCAAATGAAGGAAGCTAAGCTTCTCTATCAGAAGTTTAGAGTTTTGGTGGACGGAAACGAAGCTTACATGGAACACCCAGTCAGCATAGTTTCCGAAGGCTTTAACAGAATGCTACCAGTGAAAACGGCAAACCCTGTGGAGGAGGGTGAGTACACCATAACCTTTGCGAGGCTGCTATACATGCCAGCAGCAAGACCTTTCATGCAAGGTGAAGTGATCGCCTTAATGCGGGAAAAAGGTATAGGAAGACCAAGCACATACGCGAAAATTGTCTCCACCCTTCTAGAGAGAAACTACGCCATTGAACGCAAAAACAGGCTTATAAGCACGGCTTTAGGCTTCAAGGTTTACATGTACCTGCAGCAAAACTTTGGAAAATACACTTCTGAAGAAACAACGCGGCGGCTTGAATCTTTGATGGATTTGGTTGAGCATGGCAAAGCCGACTACAACGAAATCCTAAAAGAGCTTTACCAAGAAATCCTAGAGATAAGGAAGGCTTAGACTGCTGGAGAACAAGTGAAGTGCGGGAATTCATCCTCTACTCTCGTTTGGGGCGGACGGACGCCAAGTGGACAAACTTGCATGATGCAGGACGCCTAGACATCGTCTACGAGTGTGCTGTTACAAGCCTTTTCTTGTCGCATGGCATCCGCAAAGACGTAGTTTTCCATGCAATATTGAATGGTCCGCCATCACCACCAGTACATTTAAAAGTGGAAGGATTAACGCTTCACGATGTGAGGACGGACCAGCAAACTTGGACAAACATTTTAAAGAAAGTTTTGGCGGGTAAAACCCATCCCGGCGTTTCTGTGGAAAAGCTTAGTTTTGAAGCCCTATTAAGAGAGAAAGCCGAAAAAGCCCAAATCTACGTGCTAGAAGAAGGGGGAAAAGACATAAGCGAAGTTAGCATCGGCGAAAACCCCGTGTTTGTCCTAGGAGATCACGTGGGCTTGCCGAGAAAGGTTGAGGCTTATGCACTGCGTTATGGAGAAAAGATATCTCTTGGGAAAAAACCCTACTTGGCGGCTACATGCATCTCAGTCCTAAACTATATCCTAGACAGAAGGGAGGCTTCTATAAGTTTACTGTAAAATGTAAGATGCAACCGAGATGAGCAAGCCCACCAAACCTATGCAGAAGAAAACAGCGAAACCCAGCTTTATTGGGCATTTGCCGCTGGTCCCGAAATTGGCTCCCAAACCCCCAAGATAGGACTTCCAAACAATCCCTAAAATGGAAACTGGCAACCAGCAAAGCCAAAGCCAGTTAAGCTGCGCCCTTAAATTGGCTATGAATTGCCGTGCCAACTCCAAGTTTGTAACGTCGATTTTTATCAACGGAATGAAAAACCAAAAAGTCGCCAGTGAAGCAAAGCCCACAATTGTGTCGACGAGAAACGTGTATCCGGTAATTGAAGCAGCGGACTTTAAATCCCAACCACTACCTTTATTGCAAGCAAATTTCACAATTACAGAGATTATCAGCCATACGGCGACAATCAATCCATAAGTAAAAATGACGGCTATAACCACGGCAAACATTAATATGGCCCAGAAGGCAGGTGGCAAACTTAACCCTACGAACTGGATTTTCGAAAAAATTAAGGCTAAAAAAATTAACGCGACAAACACTTGGATAGCTATTATTCTGAAAACTTCGCCGTAAGAGGGAGCCAAAGCCACGTCTTCCATGCCTTCCCTCGGCGAAAACAAGACTTTAAAAATCCTTTGAAGGAAGGAGAGTTTCCTTTCATAAGGCTTTGGAAGAGCAATTTCTGGTGACTGTGGCGGCGTTTCAGAAATACCCAAGTACACCTCACCGTAGAACCATTTAGAACCGTCAGCATATTTCATTTTTTCGGTAAGTCTAAACTTAAGCTGGATAGCGGTAAATTTTTATTTTTGTGCTTTTCGGTTTAAACTTGTTATTGTCTACCCTTTTAAACTTCCCTTTCACGGAGGCTGATATAAAATGGCAGCTATTAGAGAGTTGCCAACAACCCCCGTGTCAAGGTTTGAACGCATAGGCGCCCACACCCACATTAAGGGTTTAGGCTTAGACGAAAACTTGAAGGCTGTCAAGATAAAGGACGGCATGGTTGGACAGGAAAAAGCCAGGGAAGCCGCCGGTCTCGTTGTGAAGATGATTAAGGAGGGAAAACTCAGCGGAAAATGTATCATTCTGGCTGGTCCGCCCGGCACGGGTAAAACGGCTATTGCTGTGGCTATTTCCAAAGAGCTTGGCGAAAATGTACCTTTTATTCAGATGAGCGGCAGTGAAATCTACAGTACTGAACGGAAGAAAACCGAGGTTCTGATAGAGGCTATAAGGAAATGCATTGGCGTTGAGATTCATGAGATGCGGAAGGTCTACGAGGGCGAAGTCACCATGGTGGACATTCGAACAGCACCACATCCATACAACCCATACCAGAAAATCCCTGAAAGTGTTAGGTTGACATTGAAAACGAAAGAGGAGGAAAAAACCATCGAAGCCGGCGCTTCCATAGCGCAACAAGTAATCGCCGAGGGCATATCAGAGGGACATGTTATTCAAATAGACGCAGAGACTGGCAGAGTTGTCAACCTTGGGCTGTGTTTGGAAAGCCAGAAAGGCAAAACCTACGATGTAGACACGAGGCGAAAAGTGCCGCGTCCAAATGGCAAAGTATTGAAAGAGAAAGAGTTTGTTTACATGCTGACGCTGGCGGATTTAGATGAACTTAACGCGAGACAACGCTCAGGTGGGCTTTTCTCGCTGTTTTTCGGCGGTTCCGAGTCCAAGGAGATTGACACCGAAGTGCGGATGGCTGTTGACCAGCAAGTGAAAGAGTGGGTTGACAGCGGCAAAGCCTTCATCCATCCCGGCGTGCTTTTCATAGACGACGCGCATCTACTAGACTTAGAGGCTTTCAGTTTCCTCAGCAGAGCCATGGAAAGCGAGCTTGTGCCAATAATAATTCTCGCAACAAACCGCGGTGTAGCGCGCATCCGTGGAACAGACATAAAGAGCCCCTTAGGTTTCCCACTTGACCTTATAGACCGTGCAGTCATAATAGCCACGGAACCCTACGACATGGAAAGCATTAGGGAAATCCTCAGAATACGCGCTGCGGAGGAGAAAATCAAAATTGAAAAGGATGCTTTAGAGAAACTTGCCGAAGTTGGAGCTAAAAGCTCCATGCGGTATGCTGTACAACTCTTAAGCTTGGCAGCCCAAAATGCGAGGGCGCTTAACAAGGACAAAGTAACTATTGAAGATGTGCAACGGGTGGACGAGCTTTTCATGGACGTAAGCGAAGCCGCCGAGTACCTGAAAAAATATGAAGAGAAACTAATGATACACTAGGCTGCAGACTGTAAAAATAATCATTATTTCTGAACAGCAACCTCTTTAAGCCTCTTTCTGCTTTTTAGCAGTGATTAGACATGTCTGAAAAGAAATATAAACGTGAAACCTCAAGCCACCTTGAACTAAGCCTTCCAGACGACTGGGGATTTGTTCTGGAACCAGCAAAAGTTGAGATTGGTTCAGGATACACGATTTCCCTAACCTACGATGAGGAGGGCAACCCAATAGTTGACGTGAAAACCTATGGAGAAGTTGACTCGGCTAAAATAAGAAGGGATATTGAACGCCTATACCCAAATGCTCAAATCAGACATATAAACGAGGAGCCAACGGTCACCATAATCAAGAAAAGTAGGCGAAAAAGGAAAAGCAAAAAATAGTTTTCTCGCCCAAAATTTCGAGTTTTGAAACGAGATTGAAAAAGAGTCAAAAAGTCCCCAATATAAATTTTCCCCGCAAAAAGCTAGAATTCAACATTAAAACTCACATTTTAAGGTCGTCAGCTTAACTCTCGCAGTCATGGATGGAATATTTTCAAGTTAACCGTTGAGTTTTTAAGCACCTCTCGAGCCATGATGTAAATCCTCTGCAAAGCGAGACCTCCTATGAAAAAACGTGACAAGCCAAGTGAAAACACAAAAGAGCTGAATGTGGTTTATATTCGCTCAGTAGCCAACTCCCTCGGCACAGGTATGGTAAACCCGTTTATTGGTCCCTACGCTGTCAGAGAGTTGGGCGCATCTTCTTCAGAGATGGGTTGGCTCCAGTCGACAAGCAACATTTCAAACAACATCATGCAAATTTTCTGGGGAAGATTAAGCGATAGACTTGGACGAAGAGTCCCATTCATTGTATTTGGCGGTTTGATTGTAGCTTTGCTGTGGGTTCCGCTGTTGTTCTTAAACTCTGCAAGCCAGCTTGTGTTTTTAGTTGCCGCACAAGCGCTTTTAGGATCAATGGCTACACCAGCTTGGACAGCTTTAATAGGCGACTTGGTGCCGCAACACCGCCTTGGAAGGGCTAATGCAACAATAAACATGTGGGCTTCCGTGGGCAGTTTGACAGCCACGTTGGTTTCTGGAATAATAATGGCAAGCGTCGGCGGAACTGTTCGACAACAGCTCATAATCCCAGTGGCAGTTGCAACATTATGTGGACTAATATCCTCAATCATAATGCTTAAGGTGAAAGAAAAAAGCCAAAACAACAAGCCGGAAAAATCCTTCGTTGCAGACTTGGTTGCAGCTGCAAGACTTGCGGAAAGATCTCCTGACTTCGTTAGGTACTGTGTGTGCAGTGCTACCTTCACGTTTTTCATGTCAATAGCGTGGCCCCTTTTCGCCATAACACAAGTCAAGGTTTTAGGCGCTTCAATGCTTGAAATCGCAATGCTTTCTGTCATGCAAGGAATATTCACCATTCTTTTTACGAATTGGGCTGGAAGGCTTGCAGACACCCTCGGCAGGAAACCGTTGCTGTTGTTTGTCCGGTTTAGCTACGTTAGCGTGCCGTTGGCGTATGCTTTTTCGCCCAACATTTACATCCTAATTGGCATTGGAGCCTTTTGGGGTGTCGTTGCAGCCTTTGAACAAGCGTCTGCAACAACTTATTTGTTAGATGTCACGCCGGAAATGCATCGCGGAAGCTTTGCAGCCATCTACAACCTCTTAATAGGCACCGTTACATTTTTCGGCTCTTTAATAGGCGGCTACTTGTCAGATCTTGCTATAAGCCGTTACGGCTTGGTTTTAGGGTTACAAATAGTCTACATGGTTTCAGCTGTGGGCAGAGGGATAGGTGCCGCTACATATTTTAAGCTCAGGGAAACCTTGAAAAAGGGAGCAAGAAAGCCCTAGAAACGTCCTCTTAAATATTTTCCAGTTATCGGGATTTCAGTTCCACAGTTTGGACACTTGTTTTCGGCCGTTATAGCGTATTTCAAAACATGGTAGCCATAACGTTTTATGAGGGTTTTTCCACAGCTTGGACAGTAGGTGTTTTCGTAGCGGTGCCCCGCCACATTTCCAAGGTAGGGGTATAAAACTCCAGCTTTCTTCGCCAAATTGTAAGCTTTCTCCAAAGTTTCAATTCTAGTGGGCGGGTTGTAAAATTTGTAAGCTGGGAAATAACGGGTGAAATGAAGCGGCGTTTCGGGTCCAACATTCTCCAAGTGTTTATCAATAACCCACTTCAATGTGTTCTCGTCGTCGTTAACACCGTTAACCACAAGGTTCACGATCTCAACATGCAAACCCATGCGTTTGGCTTCCCTTGCGTTTCTCCAAACTTTCTCCACATCAGCCCCGCCACAGTACCGCGTATATGTTTCCGGTCCACCTTTAACGTCGATCTTAATTCCATCCAACCCCGCGTTGTAAAGCGCTTTTAGGGCTTCTGGGGTCATGTAGCCGTTCGAGACAAAACAGCAGTACTTAATGCCCACACGTTTGCCAATGCTGAAGGCTTCAACAACCCAATCAGCTAAAAGTGTAGGTTCCTGAAAACTTGCACACAAGCCAGCGTCCCCAGCTTCAAGAGCCAATCTGGCAACCTTCTCTGGCGGAAAGAAAGAAGCCTTCTCCGGCGTCGGCTGAACCTTTGACAGGTGAAAGTTTTGACACCAGACGCAGTCGAAGTTGCATGACCATGTGGAGAAGGTTAGCGATGTAGAGCCGGGCCAATAGTGGAAGAAGGGCTTTATCTCTATTGGGCGACTTTCAATGGCGCTTATGTTCCCATAAACAAGCGTGTAAAGTTTTCCGCCGAAATTCTTCCTCGTCTTACAGTAACCAAGCTGTCCCTCTGGTATTTCACACCGCCTTTCGCAAAGAATACATCTGACTTTGTCTCCGGCAAGCCTTGTGTAGAACGCTGACTCTCGAACCGTTGGATAGTTGGGTGCACGGTTCATTTCAATGCCTTCGGAAGTGCTCCCAGCCTCGAGGCGCTATAACGCTTTTTACACCATCAAGTTCTAGAAGTATCCGTTTTTTAGCAACAACCTCCCCGATTTTGATTAAGGTTCCACCAACCCGTTTAACAGCGTCCTCCGCTCTGTCCCAAAGTTCAGGCTTTACAGTTAGGACAAGCTCGTATTCTTCTCCCCCATACAGGGCAAGCTCCAAGGGGTCTAGACCATTTAACTCGGCAAACCTTATGGCTTCAGGGGCTATTGGAACATTGTCAATTATAAAGCCCACACCGCTAGCCCTAGCGATTTCATAAAGACTCCATGCAAGCCCATCACTTGAATCTATGGCAGCCGTCACCGCGCCGCTTGCACCCAAGGCTAAGCCCTCGTTTAAACGGGCTTTAGGCATTAAAACAGCCTCCAGAAGCACGCTGCGAGCATTTCTTGGCACTTTACACTTTTTCAAGAGGATTTTCAGTCCAGCAGAGGATTTTCCAAAATAGCCGGTGACCGCCACAATGTCGCCCGGTTTCGCTCCGCTTCGCAGCATTAAAGCGTCTTTTTTAGCTGTGCCAAACATTGAAACGCCTATCACAAGGTCAGAAGCCTCGTTTGTGTCTCCGCCCAAAATGTACACGCCATACTCGCGGGCTCCAACATTTAAGCCTTCGGCTATCTCTTCAAGCCCTTTTCTGGTAATGTTGCTTGGTAAGCCAAGCGAAACAAGGGCGGCGAGAGGTTTCACGCCTTTCGCAGCGAAGTCGCTTACATTCATGACAACCGATTTGCGGGCTGCATGCCACAAGCTCATGCCCCGAGGCACGTCTGTTCTGCCAACCAGCATATCAGTCTTCAAAACAAAAAGTTCACCACCGTTTATAGGGTAAGCCGAAACATCATCGCCAAAAGGAACAGGCATCTGCGGCATCTTATCCAAATGTTCAAGAATGAGCTGTATGGCTTTCCTTTCGCCCATATCCTTCAACTTCTGCAAAATGCTGCACCCTTTGGCTTCTGCTGAATAGCGAAGTCTAGGCGGTTCTTAAACGTTCTGCAAGGAGGCTAACGAAGCTGGGGAACCGCACTTCTAACAGCCTTAACAACCGCTAAACCAACAACTATGGATATGCCGGCTTGCACAAACAAGTCCCGCATGTACGAAATTATTGCAGCAGGATACCCTTTTATGAACACGTTTATAATGAAGTATGTTGTCGCCATTAAGAAACCGCCCACAACACACGCAACAGCTTGAACGACCAAGGATTTCCCCTTCGCAAGACCTGGAATTAAACCCTCCAAACCATGAGCGAGAACAGAAACAAACCATCGTTCATACCCAACATAAAAGTCAGCAGCCACAGAGCCCACAACTCCCACAAGCCCGCCAACCTTATAACCAAAAAGCAAGGCTGCCGCAAAAACAACCAAATCGCCAATGTGGGTGTATCCGCCAGTGGGCGAAGGAACCTTCAACACAATTATTAGGGTGGCGTAAACAGCCGATAACACAGCCACAACCGCAACCTCTCGGCTAGCTAACAACGGACCACGCCACCTTTCACCCAAAACAGAGCTAGCCAACTCAACACCTACAGCGAGAAGGCACACGCCTAAAACCGTCCCCACCGCAAAAATTTGGTAGACTTCAAAGTTATAAACAAATGGCACTATAACATTAAACAATGCCAAGACAGAAGCGCCGACGTTGGAAAAACCGCCCAAACGAGTAAAACCCCTCCACTGGAAGTAAGCGCCAACGAAAGCCAACGTTGCCGCAGTTAAACCCAGAAAAACACAGAGACTAAGAAACATTCTCACGTCTGATGCAAGTTTAAACTCTTGAAGAAATGAATAACCAAACAAGCGGAGAATAAAAACAGCCTCGAATAAAGCCGACAAAGCAATCAACAAACCACCAAAAACAGAAAGCCAATAACCCCTCCTCAATACAACGGGTTCCCCACCCATACCGAACACCACAGAGAAATAGTATAGTTATAACTATACTATTAAAAACTTTCCCTTCCATAATTCCCTCCGAACATCTTAAAAGCCAGTTGAAACCTCAAAATATTCAATGAGAATGGGCCTCGGTAGCTCAGCCGGTAGAGCAGCGGCCTCGTAAGCCGCAGGTCCCGGGATCGAAGCCCGGCCGAGGCTCCATTTTTAAAGTTAAAGGTTAAAAGGTTAAATAGAATATTTCCTCTTGTTTGGTGACGTTTAAATGGTGCTGTTTAGATGAGTTTAGCTGTGGAAGCTTCAAATGTTGTCAAGGTTTTTGGTAGTGTTCACGCCTTGGACGGGTTGAGTTTTAAGGTTAAGCCTGGTGAGATTTATGGGCTTATTGGTCCTAATGGCGCCGGGAAAACCACTGCCTTAAGGGTTGTTTCAACTTTGCTTTTGCCGACTGCTGGCACTGTGAAGGTTTTTGGGTTAGATGTTGTTGAAAAAGCCGCTGAGGTTCGCAGGATTATTTCCTATCTTCCAGAGGAGGCTGGTGCTTATCGCTATCTTTCTGGTTGGGAGTATCTCGAGTTTATGGCAAAGTTTAGTGCTAAGAGCAAGGATGAAGTGCGTGCCATGGTGGCTGAGGCTGCTGAGATTTGCGGTTTAGGCGAACGCCTAAAGGACAAGACTAAAACCTATAGTAAGGGTATGAAGCGGCGGCTTTTGGTGGCTAGGGCTCTTATGGCCAAGCCTAAGCTTGCGATTTTAGACGAGCCCACAAGCGGTTTAGACGTTATCCACTCTTACCACGTTAGAGAAATCATTAAAAAGTATGTGAGGGAGCATGGCGTGACAGTGCTTCTTTCAAGCCACAACATGTTGGAGGTGGAGCATCTCTGCGACAGAGTTGCCCTCATAAACAAGGGTAGGCTTGTGGCTGAAGGCTCCCCTCAAGAACTTAAAGAAAAGTATGGATGCTCAAATCTTGAAGAGGTTTTTGCCAAGGTGGTGAAAATTGCTTAAGGGATTTGGAACATTCCTCCTAAAAGAGCTTAAAGAGCTTATGAGAGACCCGAAAATTCTGTTGCCCATGATTGTTGTACCTCTTGTCATGTTTCCAGTCTTGGGTGGGGTAATGGGATATGCCATGCAAGCAGCCCAAGAGCAAGCCATAAAGGCCGCATTGGTTGTGGTAAACAACGACTGTGGAAACTGGTCCAACACTTTCATCAATTTCCTACAAGGCTTAAGCGCCATGGGCTTTAACCTCATGATATACACTGAAAGCAACATAAAACCGTTAACTAGCGAAAAGGTTTTGGAGCTTTTATCCAAATACAACACTACGCAGATTCTGGAGATTCCAGATGGCTTCAGCCAAAACATAACCATCCACTTTAACAATCCCAACGTGAGGGCTTACGTGAGGTTATACAGCGTCCTCCGTGGGACGAGTGTTTTCGAAAATATCGGCTCATCGGCTGTTGACGCTTTAATAGGCATGTTCAATCGGCAACACGCTCCGGACATTTTATACTCTGAAAAGGCAACGGTGATCAAAGGTGAAGTCAAGTATGGTGTGGATCCCATGGCTGTTTCTGGGCTTTTAATGTATCAATCCATAGTTTTGCCGATGATGGTGCTTCTCCTGATTTCGTATGCGCCTCAAATTGCTGCTGCCTCTATGGCTGTGGAGAAGGAGGAGAAGACTCTCGAAACTCTTTTGACGTTGCCTATAGATCGCCTTGCCATTCTTTGGGGTAAGCTTCTCAGCTCCATCATTGTTGCGGCTATAGGCGCTGTCGTCTACACGGCTGGCTACAGCTATACGCTTGGCTCTGTAATGGCTGGGACCCCGGCGAGGTTAAATGTGGATCTGGCTGCCCTTGGACTTGTGCCATCCACGTTGGGCTATTTGCTTCTAGGATTGTCGCTTTTTGTCACTATAGTTTCGGTTTTGGCTTTGTCCGTTATTCTGGCGGCTTTCGCTGAAGACGTTAGAGGCGCCCAAGCTCTTGTCGGCAATATATATCCAATGATTTTCCTTCCATCCATCGCCCTAATATACTTGGACATCAACACTTTGCCCCTCGCCTTCAAGCTTGTTTTGTTCGCCATTCCCTTCAGCCATCCAATGATAGCCTCAAAAGCCATTATAGTGGGCGACCTTTGGACGGTTACGCTGGGCATAATTTATGTTTCAGCTTTTACGCTGGTTGTCATGTATGCAGCTTCAAAACTTTTCGCCACAGAAAAAATTCTGACAGCAAAAATAAAATTCAAAGGATTAAAGAAACGGAAAGGAGTGTCTGCTGAAGAATCTTAGGGTGGTTATCCTTTCTTTAAGAGTTTTTGCATAATTTTTCCGCTTGGCTTAAGTGTAAAGTTGAGGTATGCCAGTCCAAAAGTCGCGTTTTCTGATGGGAAATCTTGCAGTGAAAAGTATCCCCAATGCTGGATGTGAAAGTCCGAAATCGCTTGGGCTGTCTCTTCAATCAAGGCGCATTTGCTTGCCTCCTCAAGGCAATATCCATAAACTTCTTTGTTGGAAGTTTGCCAACCCCACTCCGCCAGAAACAAGTAGCCTTTTCCACCTAAAAACTCGTCGATCTTTCGTCTGTAAAATTCTGTAATCCATTGGAAGAGGGGACGGGAAAAACGGTTTTTAGCCCTATTGTAGTATGTGAACCCGTAGCCATTAATTCCCTCTAGGTTGTATGGAATAAGTCCGCGTAGTGCAAGGTTTACATTTTCCATTTCTATTCCATCGGACACGAGCAGCACTGGCTTGTCTGGGTCAGTCTGCTTGATTATGTTTACAGCGTGCTGCATGTAGTTGCGATAATAGGTGCTGTTTTCAAAGTTGGCTTGCGTTGTTGCATCATTTCCCCACTTGAAGGGCATAAATAGCAAGTAAAATTCCACGTTTTGATGATTTTTTGCAATTTCTGTCACATTTCTAATGAAGCTCAGCCAAGCTGAAACTTTGGTTGAGTTGTCTGGAAAATCTTTCGGCATCCAAAACTCGTTTGGTATAGGTCTCGGTGCATTTTGTTCAAAACTTACGTTTATGGTGAAGTCTCTCCACATTATGTAAAGGGCTGCCTTCAACCCATACTCGCCTATAAGCCTCAAATACTCGTCCAAGAAACCGTCCAAATAGTAGCATTCCAGCTCCGCCACTCCGACACCTTTAAAGCCCATCTGTTTGGCGAGGCTAAGCCAGTTTCTAATCCACTGCTGCTTAGTTGAATTCAACCTTATCGTTGTGCATCGTTCCTCAAGCTTTTCTGGTTGAGAATATGTCATGATCACGATGTAAGATTCTGTCTCCATGATGTCTAACGGCTTAGTCTGCTGTGCAGTTGAAGGCGGCTGAATTAAGAAGGCGACCAGAATTAGCAACAGTAAAAGGAGAACCTTCAAAAAGTCAAAAGGCGAAATAAACCACAAAACGACGAAAGTAAATATTAAAAGTGTTAAAAATTCAAAGAAACCATTTTCCGACATTTCTGCGGCTTCAAACTCGATCACCACGTAACCCGAAGTTAAAGTGTTATCAAGCGCCGTGAAGTCGGAGGCTTGAACATACCTCAACATCCAATCCCTGCCTAAGGGAAAACCGTCAACAATAAGACCCTTTTCAGTGATGTTCCCAATGTAGAATCGCTCTCCATCAAAAGCCACGTATAAGACATTTCCAACCCTACTTTCCCAGCCGCCTTCGCTGCCAAGAACACTGGCCACACGCGTTTTTGAGTCGCACTCAACGTAGAAAACGTCTATAGGCCATCTGTAAATTTTCAGTAAAAGTCCACACTTGCTGGAGGAGTTGTCGTTGAAAAAGCCGAGAGCAACGGCGCCCTCAGCGTTGTCACTAGTGAATGTTATGTTTAGGGTGATTTTCGCCTCAAAACAGTTGTAAGCATTTTCGACCTTATAATACAGCGGTGTTGCCGAGTTAAAAACCGTGTATGGAATGGAAAGCGTTGTTCCAGCATGCACTATTGTGATGGTGAATTGCCACGTCAATAAGAAAAGCAAATTCACAAAAGCGAAAGGCATACACAGCCTTTTCATTACTAATTCACACCGTAACCTCCTAGAAAAGGGAATAAAAGCTTATCCAGAAAACACTTAATATCATCCACTGGTGAATGTGGTTGGGTATACAGCAGATTGAAGTTTATCCAGTGACGTTGGCGTATCGTGAACCGTTTCGCATCGCGCCAGGAGCAAGCACTGAAAGTCACAATGTGGTTGTCAGAATAATCACGGATTATGGCGTCTGCGGCTGGGGTGAGGCTTCACCTTCGGAGCGGGTTACAGGCGAAACAGCAGAAACCGTTGTCAAGGTTTTAGACAAGATTGCGCCAAAATTGGTTGGCATGTGTCCGTTACGCATTGAAAATATTGTCGAGCTTATGGACAATCTTGTGGCTGGAAACCCTTCGGCAAAAGCCGCCATAGACATAGCCCTTCACGACATTTTCGGCAAAACGGTGCGAAAAGAGCTTTACCGTGTGATAGGCGGATACAGAACAGAAGTCTTAACAGACATTACTTTGGGCATAAAGTCTCCAAAAGAAATGGCGAAGGACGCCGCCAAAGCCGTCAAACGCGGGTTTAAAGCCCTAAAAGTTAAGGTTGGCGTGGACCCTGAAGAGGATGTAGAGCGAGTAAGGCTTATCCGAGAAACTGTTGGCGATGATATTCAAATTCGGATAGACGCCAACCAAGGTTGGACGCCTAAACAAGCCATACAAGCCCTAAACAAGATGACAAAATACAACATCCAGTTTGCGGAACAACCTGTTCCAGCCGAAGACCTGAAAGGCTTAATCGAGGTTAAGCGAAACTCGCCTATACCGGTCATGGCGGATGAAAGCGTCCACTCGCCGGAAGACGCCGTACGCCTAATAAAAGCCGAAGCAGTAGACCTCATTAACATAAAGCTGATGAAAAGCGGGGGCATCCATAAAGCCCGGAAAATAGCCGCCATAGCCGAGGCGGCTGGCATACCGTGCATGATAGGCTGCATGGGCGAATCAGAAATAGGCATAGCTGCCGGCGCCCACCTAGCAGCGGCTGTTAGAAATATCCAATACGCAGACTTAGACTCGGATTTGTTGCTCAAGGACAAGCTCGTAAAGAAAGGCGGAACAAAAGTCAAAAACTCCATGCGCATGTTCCCCAAAATTCATGGATTAGGCATAAGGGAGCTGGATACAGTAAAGCTTGGAAAACCCTTAAAAGTATACAAATAAGAATTGAGGCATCTTTTTGGAGGAGTGGATTAGAAAACTCTTCATTGAAAGGGCAGACATATTCCTAAAAATCATGAATGAAAGATGGGCTGTAACCGAAGACCTCGTTAACGGAATGCTAAAAGTGCTAAATAGTTTCGGCATAACTTCAGGAAGCCTTCTCGACTTATGCTGTGGAAACGGTCGCATATCCATTTACATGGCTAAAAGAGGGTTTAGAGCCCTAGGCGTGGACATTTCTAAAGCCTTCATAGAAGATGCCAACAAAAAGGCGACGGAGCATGGCGTGGCGGACAAGACAAGGTTTTTGGAGGGCGACGTGCGACAGTTGAAAGAGGTTTTGAGGGGGTGTCTGTGAACCCTTCGACGTGGTTGTGAACGCTTGGACTTCGATAGGCTATTTCTCTAAAGAGGAGGATTTAAACATCTTTAAACAGGCGAGGGAACTCTCCAAGGAAGGCGCCATACTATTCATTGCTGAAACAGCCCACACGGAATTCTTCTCCCTAAAATTTACGCCAACATCCTACTCCGAGGTAGAAGACTACGTGATCTTGGAGAACAGAAGCTACGACCCGCAAAAAGCCCAAATAAGCACAACATGGGCGTTCTACAAGAAGCAGGGAAACGACCTAAAATACATAGACAAGGTGAACTATCAACTCCGCGTATACAGCCTAAGCGAGCTTGTCGAGCTTTTGGAAAAGGCTGGGTGGCAAACAGTCGCCAACTATGGAAACCTAGCAACCCTACAGCCCGCAACACCGCTAACAAGCCTAAACATAGTCGCCAAAGCAGTTTAAATCCTTTAACAACCTTTCTACATCACGTCTCCAAACATGTTTAGGCGTTCTTCTGCTAGGTTGGTCGTCCCAGCACATCCCATCAAAACTTTCATACTCTTCCTCGCTGATTTCGCATCCACAAATAGAACAGCAGAATTCATCCTCCTCATTCGCTGTCTTTCTTTCTCTTTCGCTTTCCTTTTAGGGCTTCTTCAATTAGCATTCGCCAAAACCAATCATTATGTTAAACCCACTAAAGAATTGGCAACTGAAATTCGTATTGGAGTAAGATGATGCAGACACATTTTGGATTCAGAAATAAAAAGAGGTTTGAGAGGTTGGGTTTAGGGTTTCCTTGACTTGGTAAGGATTACTGCT
>Ga0209394_1000719_pt1 | contig 23708 bp, 49 predicted proteins | sample JNZ201metaG_FD_184122 | JGI IMG/M metagenome (GOLD analysis project Ga0209394, IMG submission 184122) | Hot spring microbial communities from Jinze hot spring, China to study Microbial Dark Matter (Phase II) - JNZ 20120812A (SPAdes) (version 3) ... | reverse complement strand
AAATAGAAGAGCTTGAAAAGGAGATAAAGGAGAAAAGGGAAAAGCTGGCTTCGCTGGAAACAGTTCTAGTTGCTTTCGGCGCAATCCCGGCGCCAGCTAAGCCAGCCGTCCCAGTCGCGGTTGGCAGGGGCGAAAAGAGGAAAGTGCTGGCGGAGTGGTTAAGGAAACAGCCAATTGGTTCGGAGCTTAAACCGAAGACCATCAAGGAGAACACGGGGATTTACAGCGGTTACCTTGGTAATCTGTTATCAGAGCTTGTGAGCGCGGGAGTTCTGGAGAAAACGGCTACTGGGACGTACAAACTGGTGCGGTATCCGTAACCTCCCCTCTTTTTTTTTGGAGGCGGTGAAGGTGGACTTCAAGGATCTGACGGACGAGGAACTGAAGGAGAAGTACCTCGCCCTCTACCAAAGCGTGCGCGTGATCGGTTGCTACAGCACGAGGGACTTAATAGAGCTTGATCTTCTTGAGGAGGAGCTCCTGAGGCGCGGGTACAGGATATTCGAAGAGCCTGTCCTCGTCAAGGAGGAAGCGGGGAAGAAACAGAGGAGGATGAGGTAGTTTGAACCTAAACTTCTTTTCTTTTTTTGTCGGCCCAAAGCCCGCGAGGTTTCTCGCGGGCGGGCCACGACGGCCCGGCGGAGTTTCCGCCTATGCAACCGGTGCAAGGTGGGAGAATGGGTGAGCCGGAATACGTTATTGAGGTTCGCCACAAGGGCAACCTGATAACTGCGTTCCGTTTCTCTCCCTTCTCGGGGGAGGTAAACTCCTTGAGCAGGGAGGAGGTAGAGAAGATAGGTGAGGGTCTACGCTGGCTCGTCACCCTTGTGGACAGCGAGCGCGAGGTGCTCGTCGATATAAACAAGGTGAAAGACGCGACAGACGAATACATTGACTGGTTATTGGACGAGATACATAAGCTACGTGAAGAACTCGGCTACGAAGACGACGATCCGTAAGCTTCCCTCTTCTTCTTTCCTCTTCTGTTCAGCTTCAACACGTGTTGTCCTTTCTTTTTTACTCCTAAAGCCGCGTAGGGTAAACCTGCGCGGCGGGAGGATGAAAAATATGGTAGTAGATGTTCCGGTAGAAGTTAAGTGGTGCAAAAAACACGAACGCTGGGAGTGGAAAGACCCAGTAAACAAGTGGGGAGGGCTTTCTTACGACCTTAAGGGCCTTAAACGCGTCCTCGCCAAAAAGTACAAGTGTCTCATGTGCGTAGCTGAGGGTAATGCTTGGCCCTACCACGTAAACTACGTCTTGATTGACGGTAAATTGATGGACTTCGGTGACTTCATAGAGGTGGAGGAGTAATGAAGAGAATTATCCTCAACCTTACTCAACATCCGGCCACCCCAGAACAAGTATCCGCAGGGGTAGTAGAGCCTTCTTCAGAACTGAAGAAGAGAATTCAAGCGTTGCTGACTTTTGAGGAGCTACCAACGTATGAGGAGGTAAAGCTGAGAGCAAGGAAGCTAGTGGAGGTCGTCGACGATTACTTAGACGACCTTGAGAAAAGAGGTATAATCACTGCCTCCCCTGAGGGTGAGGCGAACTTTGAGGTTTACGGTGTCTTGATTGGCGGGGCGCCTTACCTTATGGCTCCCTTGGAGGAGGAGCTTAAAAAGTCGGGGTTTAAGCCGTTGTACGCCTTCTCAAAGCGTACGGTGGAGGAAGTACTAAGGCCGGATGGGATTGTTGAAAAGAAGGCGGTATTTAAGCACGCTGGTTTCGTAGAGGTGGTTGGATGTCGGCAGTAGAAAGGTTTAGGCTTTCGGTACTATCTGAGGCGTTGAGGTTAAGGGAAGTGGTGAAGGAGAAGAGGTTAGAGATTGAAGCGCTTATTCACGAACTGGATGCTACTCCGTTTGACGTGTACAGGTTGTACAGGGTGATGCGCGGGATGTGCGCTTTACGTGATGAGCTGCGCGGGAAGGTAGATGTAAAGGTACCGGGGTTCGAGGAGGTAAAGGAAGCAGCCATGAGCCTCATAGGAGGAGGGAGTAAATGAAGACCATGTTTAGATCCGGCTCGTTGGCGTTTGAGGGTGGAGAAACGGGGTTCGACGTGTACCTGTTCGAAGGCGGCAAATACTTAACGGCTTGGTTCAGCGGGTACGAAGCCCTCGACGTCTTGAGGGCGCTGTGCAAAGTCCTCTTACCCCTTGTAAGGAAAGAGAGCGAACGCTTGAAGGAGAGAGTTAAGGACTTGCAGGGTGACTTAGAGCTTTACAAAAAGCGCGGCCGGGATACTAAGGAGGTGGAGGCGAAGCTAAACGAGGCGAACTCTGAACTGGAGGTGATCTCGGACATCCTGTTGAGCTTGGGATCCCTTGAAAGGCGGCTTGAAAGGCTGTTCAAGGAAGGTGAAGGTAAGTGAAGTGTGAGTACTGCGGATACGAGTGGAAACCGCGGGTTCCGAAACCGAAGAGGTGCCCGAGGTGTCAACGCTGGTTGCCGGAGTGGAAGCGTTAAGCCTCCTAATTTTTTTCTTTTCACCCTCTAGAGCCGCAGTAATGCGGCGGGGAGGTGGAAGGTTTGAAGGTTAAGGAGGTTTACGTTGTTACGGATGGGTACGTTATAGACGGTGAAGCTTACGGTGTTCTGTACGGTGATGAGGAACCTCCAGAGTTCGAGGCAGATGCTTTGAGGATAAAGGTTCCACTGGTGAGCAGCAAGGAGCAACTGGAGGATGTAATATACTGTATGCAGTGGTTGAAGAGGAAGTGGAAGAAATGAAAACTGTAAGGTTCGTGGAAAGGGTGGTGGACGGGAGGGTTGAGAGTTATCCGTACGTGTCGGTGGAGCCTTTTCCGAGTAAGGAGGAGTTGGAGGTGCTGGTTAGGGAAGGGGCAGTGAGGGAGCATTACTTTGCAGATGCCAGAGAAGCGGTGTGGGTCTTCGATGAGAAGAAAGCGACCGAGGTTTTCAAGAGGATGGGGTATCAGGTGGTTCCTCTCTTGGAGGAAAAGAGGAGGTATGAAATGCTGCTTCTGGCTGAAAAAGCCTCCCGGCCGGAGGTCTACGTGCCGGGTCTGGACTTCTATCAGGAGGTTAAAGGTGAAGTTGAACACTGTTTGGAGGGTGAGAGTGTGCTGGTTGAGGGAGAGAAAGAGGTGGAACTGAAAGGAGAGTACGGGGCTTCCCTGAAGTCCAGGGCAAAGGTGAAACTTGTGGAGGCCAAGGAGTACAGCAGGTTCTTCAGGGAGGAACCGGTTGTTAGGAAGGGGTTTTACGTGGTTGTGGAGGTTGCGGGTAAGAGGTTCTTTGCGCCGGTGGGTGGGAGAAGGTGAAGGTTAAGGTGGTTAAAGGAGGAGAGTGTAGTATTTGTGGTAATACTTCGGTGAAAAGGTACACTTTGGAGTGGTTCGGGAGGAAGGGGTCGGCCGTGTGTGCGGAGTGCATGCTGAAACTCCTCTTGGAGGTGGAGGAAGATGAAGGTTAAGGTGGTTAAGGGAGGAAAGTGCGGGTGCTGTCTGTGGTATTCGGAGAGGAGGTATGTTTTAAGCGGGGTCGGTGAAGAGGATGCTTTGTGTGCTGGAAGTGATTGGGGAGGTTGAAGGGGATGAGGGTTGAGTGTCCTGTTTGCAGGAAGGTTTTTACGGATTATTCGGGGCACAGGGTTGCCCTGAGGTTGAAGAGTCATCTGCTTGAGAAGCATAGGGAGGAGGTTGAGAGGTGGAGGAAAGTCCTCTCTTAGAGAGGCTTTCAGAGGTGGCTACGGAGCACTTTTCCCTCGTCGGCGTGGTTGAGGGCGGGAAAGCGGAATTCGTAATCTGGTCTGAGGAGGTGGATGAACCGGTGCCGGTCGTAATCCGCTCTTGGGTTCAGAGGCTTTTAGAGAAAGCAGGACTGCGGGCTGTTTCAGCCTCCCCGGAGGGGTCTTACTTGGTGTTCGAGGTGTAAGGGGTGGGGTGTGAAGGCTTGAGCGGGCTGCGCGTTGAAGCCATGTACGTTCCTTCTGTCCCGGGGGAGGTACACGTGAAGGTGAGGTGCCTTAAGTGCGGTGCACTGGTTCCCGTGCTGATGGTCAGGGGAGCGCAGTTTAACTGCGAGTGCCGGGATACTGAAAGGCGCCGAAAAACTTACAGGGTGGAGTCTGTTTTACCCTTCAAGGTTGAGGAGGTGAAAGGATGAGCGGGCTTGAGGTCGAAGGACTGTACACGTCGCCCATGTACGTCCTCGCCTACGTTAAGTGCTCGAAGTGCGGTATGCGGGTTTCAGTACCGCTGTACAGGGGCGCGACGTTTAACTGTATGTGCTGGGACGGTGAACGCCTAAAAACGTACAAGGTCACTTCGGTGCTGCCGTTGGAGTTTGAGGAGGTGAAAGGATGAGTGAGGAGGTTATAAGGAAGGTACTGGAGCTTAGAGAGCTGGTGTCGCCTAGGAAGGCGACTTTGCTTGAGGAGATAGAGAAGGAGATTGAGAGGCTTGAGAAGGAAGTGTCGGCTTTTAAGGGATATGAGGAGTTCGTTATACTGCTTGAAAGGCACGGGGTTATAAGGCCTACGGGTTTGGCCGAGAAAAGGAGGAGGCTTGAGGAGTTAAGGTACGTTGTGCAGGTGTTGGGCCGTGTTTAAGATAGTGGTCTACTTGGACGACGAGATGATGAAGAAGGTCGAGAAGTACTGTTACAGGGAGGTCAACGGGAGGCTTTTCAAGGTCAGGAGTGTATCCTCCCTCATTAAGGAGGCGCTTGTTGAATACTTTAAATCTCACTCCGCCGAGCTTGAAAAGCCGGTAAGGGGGTGAGGAAATGGGTATAGCCTTTAGGAGCGAGGAGTTTAAGCCGATAAAAAAGGAGTTTAGAGGAGTTATAGTTGGTGCGGAGTACAGTGAGGAGCCTTTCGGTATAAAGGGAGATCCGGAGATTGCTAAGAGGATGGCCGAGAGGGGAGTTGGAAAGAAGCTTGGGATAAAGATACAGAGCGAGGAGTACGAGAAGTACCAGTACGAGTGGTTCTTCCCGAGCTCTAAGGCAGGAACGAGGTGGCACTGGTTTATAGAGGCATTGGAGAGGACGGGGGCAATAAGGGAAGTGAGCATTGCGGGGAACACGGACGAGGAAAGGATGCAGAGCTTCTGCAAGAGCTTGGTAGGGATGGAGTTCCACTGGGAGGAACAGGTTAGGAAAGCGATGGGTGGAAGGGAAACAGATGTACTTCTGCCTACGGTTTACTACGGGAAGAAGAAGGTTGAAGGAGAGATAAGAGAGGTTAAAGTGGAGTGAAAATACCGCTGTTTGTGGAAGTGATAGGGGAGCCGGCTGTGGGGAAGACCCACTTTGCTGCCGGCTTCCCCAGGGTTTTTTTCATAGATACTACGCCGAAAGCTGAAAGTTTTGTGGTCGTGAGGAAGGTGATTGGAGAGGAGTTTGAAAAGAGGTGGGTTAACTGCCCGAGTTTTGAGGCTGTTAGGAAGGCTGTTGGAGAGGCTGTGAAGAGGGAAGATGTGGCGACAGTTGTTATTGATACTAGCAGTAAACTTCAGGAGATGGCTAAGGCAGAGTGGTTAAGGGAGAGAAAAGGGAGGGAAAGACCTCTTCCGTTTGAGTATGTGGAGATAAGGGAGAAGATAGATAGGTTGATCGAGGCCGTAGTTAGTTCGGGGAGGAACCTTGTTTTCACGAGCGTCCTGAAGGACGAATACGATCCCTCGGGGAGGAAGACCGGGAGGAGGATTAGGGACGGTTACGTGAAGACGCCTTACATGGTCGATTTGATGTTGAAGATTGTTCTGGAGGACAGGGGTAACGAAGTGGTGAGGAGGTGCTTGGTTCTGAAGAACAGGTTCAGGGACAGGGCCGGTAAGGAGTGGATTGGAGAGATAGAGCCAAACTGGAGCGGGGTGGTAAAAGTAACTGGACTGGGGGCTGAGGAGGTTGTCGTTTGAGCTTACAAAGGAGAAGTTTGAGGCTTTTGTAGGGGCAACGGGGTTCTGCAGCACGGTGCCGATGTTCTTTGATGCGGCCGGGTTGACTGTGAGGTGCTTGGACGACACAAAGGTGATCGGGGCAGTTGTCCTTTTTGAGAGGGACTGGTTTAACGGTTATATTCCGGGGCAAAGCTTTGGTGTGGAGTGGAAGGACTTAAAGAAGGTTTCGAGGATGAAGTGGGAGAAGGTTAAGGTGGAGTTGAAGGGTGGGTCGGTTGTGTTCTGTTTTGAGAAGAAGAAGGTGATGGTTGGGGCCGTTGAACTTGCCGGGCTTTTCACGGTAATGAGTGAGGAGAGCGTGAAAATGATGCTGTCGTTTTTGCAGGGTGCTGTCTGGAAGGGTGCGGTTGATTTGGCGGGGTTGCTCGGGACTGTTGAGGAGGCAGAGGATTTCTCCGGAGGGAAGTATTCTCTGGTGAAACTGAGGTTTGGGAAGGAGATGAGCCTTTTCTCCAAGGCCGAGGTCAGGGGCTACGAGGCTGGAGTTGAGGTTTTCGGCGGTGAGGGGAAGGAAGTGGAGTTTAGTTACTCTTCGGAGAGGCTTAAGGAGATGCTCGGGGCTTGTTCGGGTTTGGCGAGGCTTGGGACTGTGGGAGTAACGGATAAAGGTGTACTTGTTGTTAAGCCGCAGGCTGAAAAGGTTCAGGCGGTTTATGCGCTTGCGCCGAGGGTGGAAGAATGAGGCAAAGTCTGCTTGCGGAGTTCGATGAGGCTTTCCTTGAGTGGGCGGTTTTCCTTAACGAAGTAAGGAGGAGGTTGGGACTTGAAGGCTTACGTTTGGTTTTACTGGACGATGTAAGGAGGAGGCTTGGGCTTGAAGGTCTACGTTTGGTTCTGTAAGAAGTGCAAGAAGGAGTTTGAAACGCTGGGAGAAAAGGTCAACAGGTGCATATGCGGGGGAGAAGGAGAATACGTGGGTGAGTACGAGGAGTGAAAAGGTACGCTCCGGTGGAGTGCATTTTGGACTACGTAGCCAAGAACCCGGGAGCCTCAAGGGAGGAAGCAGCTAGGGCGTGCGGCGTAACATACTGGAGTGCCAGGTATCACCTTGAAAGGCTCAGTTCTGGGGGGTTTTACTGGAGGGAGAAGAGAGTTGAGGTTCCCTGGTTGTGGAAGGAAGTGGAGTACCCAAGGCCTTGGATGAGGAGGATAGTTTACGGCCTTAAGAGGCATAAGCTCAGGAGCGTTTGGAGCTTTAAGTATACGGAGGAAAGGGCTAGGGAGCTGAGGAGGACTAGGAGGGTGAGCGCTGAGAGGTGGGTTGAAGTGGAGGCAGAGGTAGATAAGCCGGTTTTCGTGGAAATAAGGCCGAACTACGTTATATCGGTTTTGCTGGATTATTCGGGGTGGACTTATACCGTTCCGGGGAGTAAGAGGGCGGCTAGACTCTTGGGTTTAAAGGAGTGGGTTCAGGAGGCATTTCCGGGGAGCCTATACTGGGTCAAGGGAGATTTGGCTGAGGCTAAGAGCGAGTTCAGGGCGGACGAGTTGAAGGTAAGGGTGAGGTATACGGATTTCGATTATCCGGAGAACAGCTTTGAGAGGGAGAACGTTTTTGGGGATTCTGTTGAGAAGTGGAAGGCAGAGAAGATCAAGGAAGAGATTGTTGGGTGGATACTGAAGGTTTGTTCTGAGGAGTTTTACTGGGGTGTTGGAGAGTGAAGGCGGTCTACTTCGGTATGGTGATTTTGGCGGTGGCTTCCCTCGTCTGCTTTGTGCTAGCCTTTACGTCACTGAAGGAGGGGCCGTTTGCTGCTGCTTTTTTCGGTGCTTCTTTCATGTTGCTTGGGGCAATTTTTCTGCTTGTGCTTACTTCTCTGGCGGTGTACTGCCTTGATAGGTGTAGATATTGACGGGAGATTTCTTGATGCACTGAGGGCGTACTTCAACTTGAGGTGGAGCACAGGTTATGCGGAGGTTTATAAGACGAGGAAGGGCTGGCACGTGGTCAACCCGTACCTTGAACTGGACGGCTGGAGGGCGCTGAAGGTCAGGATGGCGCTTGGAGATGATCCTGATAGGGTATATGTATCGGAGCTGAGGGCAAGGATACATAAGAAGGAGCCTGAGGACATCCTCTTTGAGAGGAAGTTTTACGGTGGAAGGGTGTGGGAGAGGAGAAAGGTAGAGCTTGCAGGTGGACTCCGAAATACTTCTGTCCCCTGAAGGAGGAGGAAAGGACTGACTGGGCATGCATAGCCTGTCAGGTCGCGAGGATAAGCAGGCAGTTGGAGGTGCTGATAGTCCTTGGAAAGGAGATGCGTGATATGCGGAAGGACTTTTGAGACAAAGAGGGAGAGAAAGGTATGCGGGAGGTGCAGGATACTTTTTAACAGGAGGTGTCCGGTATGCGGGTTTCCTTTAGTCTTCATCTGCGGGAGGTGCGGTTTTGGAAATAAGGGAGAACAGAGAGCTGGAGGAAAAGGTCTTAAGGTCTATACTTGAGGAGAGGAGGAGGGGCTTCCACGTCACGGATCTGATAGGCTGCCTGAGGAAGGCCTGGTTCAGCATGAAGGGGGTGGCCGAAGAAGTAAACGAAAGGGTTAAGCTCCTCACGGTGAGCGGGAAAGCACTTCACGGCTTACTTGAAAGCTTTGCCGTACTTAGAGAGATAGAGAGGGAGAAGGACGGGGTGATAGGGAGGATAGACGCAGTTGGAGACAGGATAGTTGAACTTAAGACGACCAGGTCGACGAAGGCCGAGATAAAGGAGAGGTGGGTCAAGCAGCTTATGGCTTACTGTTATATGGCGGGTGAGAGGGAGGCGGATTTGCTGGTCTTTTACATCAACAGGGGAGAGCTGAGGGCCTGGAGGCTGAGTTTTACTGAGGAGGAGCTGAGGGAGAACTGGGAGTACATAGTCAAGAGGAAGGAGAGGCTTAAGGAGGCACTGGAGAAAAACCTTTTCCCCTTCGACTTGAGGGAGAAGTGGGAGTGTGAAGCATGCGGTTATAAGAAGTACTGCAAGGCTATGGAGTTGTACGTGAGGTGCCTCGGGTGAGGTACCTGGTAGTTATAGGAGACAGCAGGAGGATGAGTGAGGTAAAGGATAACTCCGTTCATCTGGTTGTTACAAGCCCGCCTTACTGGGGACTCGTGAGGTTTTCAGAGGTTAGCGGAGACTTGAGCAGGATTGAGAGTAAGGAGGAGTTCTTTGAGGAACTGAAGGCCGTTTGGAAGGAGTGTTTTCGGGTTCTTGTGCAGGGAGGTTACCTTGCTTGCGAGTGGGAGGATTATCCAGTAGGTAGCAGGGTTCACGGGTACGTTAGGGAGATATTTCTGGCTGGAGATATGGTTAGGTCGATAGAGGAAGCGGGTTTTGTGCTTGTTTCGAGGTGGTTCTGGAAGAAGTTTAAGTATGGCGTCGGGGTGAAGAAGTTTCCGTACTTGGACTACGCTAACCTGCTTAGAGGTGTGGAGCCCAGGGCGCTTTCAAACGTAGCTTATGTTTTTGTCTTCAGGAAGGGGAACGTCACTAGGAAGTGGAGGAAGGAGTTTAGTAGGGAGGAGTGGAAGGAGTGGAGTGATGGTGTTTGGTACATAGATGCAGGTGGAGAGGCCGGGGCCTCAGAGTACATAGAGGGAGGTGCGGTTTTTCCGGTTGAGCTTGCGAGGAGGCTGATAAGGCTGTATACGGAGAGGGGTGAGACGGTGCTTGACCCTTTCCTCGGCACCGGGACGACAATGAGGGCTGCTTTTGAGACCGGGAGGAACTGTATAGGTTACGAAATTAACCCGAAAATGCTGGAGGTCATAAAGAGGAAGGTCGGTTTTGGGAGTGCAACTCTTACTGGAGAGAAAGTGGAGTGGGAAGTGATAGTCCGTGCTGGGAGATGAGTTTGTGAGGCTTTTTCCTTCCTCGTCTTTCAGGAAGTACCAGAGGGAGGTCTTGCTTAAGGTTGGAGAGCTTTTTGAGAGCGGGGTTAAGTGCGTTTTGCTTGATGCTCCCACTGGTTTCGGGAAAAGCTACGTTAATACTGCAGTTGCCAGGTACTACAGGAGCTTTTACTCTACGCCGCAGCTGTCTTTGATAGAGCAGATACTCCACGACCCTAGGCTGACCTTTATCTTTAAGGACGTAAAAGGGAGGCAGAACTACAGGTGCGTGCATGATACTGAGGCGTCTGTGGACGAGGGGATGTGCACCAGGAGCAGGAGTTATCCCTGTGAGAGGGAAGTTGAGTGCCCTTACTGGAAGAGGAAACTGGAGTGCATGAGGTGGAGTCCGGTTCTCACGAGTTTTTCTTACTTAATACTGGAGGGAAGGGTGGACGGGCCGAAGAGCTTGGGGAAGAGGGAACTGCTTGTGGTTGACGAGGGACACAGCATAGACAGACATGTGCTGAACCACGTATCGCTTTACGTGAGTCCCCTTTCCCTTGGAAGAATTTACGGGAGGTTCAAGGATAAGCTGAGGGAGTTCAAGTACTTGGAGGAACTGGCTTATTTCCTCGGGGACGTCTATGAGGAGTGCAAGAGGGAACTGAGGAGTGTCCAGAGGACTATTGATGGAGGAGTAGTTGTTTCAAGGGAGGAAGCGGCTTACAAGAGGAAGCTTGAGGAGTGGGTTAAGAACGCTGAGCTTTTCTTTGAGAGCACGGAGAAGGAGTGGGTTTGGAGCTTGAAGTGGGCGACCAGCAGGGGTGAGAAGTTCAGGTATCTGGAGGTCATGCCTGTTTACGCTAGAGACTATGCTCCGGAGATGCTTTGGAAGAGGGCTGAAAGGTATATAGTTAGTTCGGCGACTATACTGGAGCCGAACCTCTTCGTTAAGGAGACTGGTCTGGACAAGGTCTTGAAGAGGGACGAGGTCGTACACCTGAAGGTTCCAAGCACCTTTCCGCCGGAGAATAGACCTGTGATAGATGCTACTGTTGGGAAGCTTACGGTTGAGGAGAGGAACGCTAATATAGGGAAAGCGGTTAGGGCAGTTGAGGAGATACTTGAGGTGGAGAAGGGGAACGTCGCTATACACTGCCACTCCTACGAGTTTTCTGAGATGCTGAGGAATTATATCGGTGAGAAGTACAAGGGGAGGATTGTATGGCATGAGAGCGCTGATAGACAGGAGAAGCTTGAGGAGTGGAAAAGGAGCAGAGGAAAGGTCTTCCTTGCTGTGGCTTTTACTGAGGGACAGGACTGGAAAGGAGAGATAGCTGATGCACAGATACTGCTGAAGGTTCCTTATCCCGATGCAGATGAAGACCCGAGGGTTAAGAGGAGACTGGAGAAGGGTGAGTGGGTCTGGTACAGGCTTGAGGCTTTAAAGGAGACAATACAGGCTTACGGGAGGGCGGTTAGGGCGCCTGACGAGAGGAAGAGGTTTTACGTCGTTGACTCGAGCTTTGAGAACCTTATAAGCTGGGCTTGGAGGTGGGTTCCTGACTGGTTTAAGTCGGCTCTACCTCCGCACTGGAATAAGGAAATGGTCGCTGAGGTGGTCAGGAGGATGAAGGCTGAGAGGAGGGAGAAGGGCGTTTACAGGGGTGCTTCTGACGCTGAGCTTAAGAGGGAGGCGGTTAAGGTCTTGAAAGGCCTTTCTCAGAGGCAAGCTTCAGGGCAAGTTCCCAGACGGGGTTGACCTTTTCAAGCGCCTCCGGAAAGGAGGAAAGCTCAGATATTTCGCTCTTAAGCCTCTCGAAGAGGCCTTTAACGCTTGGAGTGGTTCCTTCGTGTTCTAGGAGTTCTATGAAGTTTGTTATCTCCAGCTTCAGCTTGTTTAAAGCCTCCAGATAGGCGGCTCTGATCGCTTCTTTGCTGCTGTACTTCTCTATTGTAGAAATAACCTTGAGCATTCTGTGTGTCTCCTCGTCTAGCTTGAAGGCTCCGTTTGTCAGGGCGAACCTTATGCAGTACCTTATTACTTCCGCTAGGCTTCTGAAACCGCAGTCTTTTCTTATGGTTTCGAGGACGGAGACTATCTCGCTTGTTTCCCAGAAAGTCACTAGCCTGGGGTGTCTCAGTTCTTTCTCCTTTCTCCTAGTCGGCTTCTCCACTAGGTTCACCACATTTATAAAATAATATGCGTGTATTAGTACTTATACTAGTATTTATAGGCATTTTTTATATAGTTTTTATAGCCTATATAGCTTTGTGCTAATAATATAGTAATATAGCTCACCACGCCAGCCTCAGCCACGCCAGTAAAGCCTCGTAACTGCTTTTTACCGGAGTAAGCCTCCTGTCGGAGAGGAGAGGATAGAACTCAAGGAGGACTCTGTCCCTTGTCTTGTAAAGGGAGAGGACATACCTCGGGTGAGGATGGAGGCGGTTCTCGAACTTCTCAAAAGCGGAGACTATCCTGTAAAAGAACTCCTGAGCCTTGGTATGGCTGTCGGTCTTAAAGCTCGTCCTCAGCATCACGTTTTCTATCAGGTCTGCCATTCCGACTTCCAGAGAATAGGTCAAGTCCACCACCAGAGGGAGACAAACTCAATTACTGCAGCTAGAGCTATCCCTGCAAAGAAAATGTCTCTGGCTATCCAGAGAGGAGTGCTCGGTAAAAGGTAGAAGGGCCAGTCAAAGTCTCTGTGCTCCCAGGCGCATATTTCTACTATTTCTAACTGCCAGAGGCAGGCTGTGAAGAGGAAGGCGGAGAAAAGAAGTCCTAGCACGTTGAGGAGGTGCTTCCTAATAGCTCCTCATCTCTTCTCTTCTTATAGTTACGACTGGAGCATATCCTCCCCAAGCAGGTTGGACGTCGAACTCTAAGGCGTAGAGGTACGCGTCTATGGAGTATTCTCTTTCCTGGTAGCCAGTTAAGCCGCTGGCCAAGAGGAAGCCGTGGCCGGGGGTATCGAGCCAGATGAGTGCGACAGCCCTGTAGTCTCGGCCGGGTATGAAGCTGAACTTCGTGTAAACGCTACCTCCGTACCCAGTCCCCCTGTAAGCCGCGTCGTAAACCTCTAAGTAGCTTCCCTCTCCTCCGCTCCACCTCCACTTTGCGGGTGTCCTGGAGTACTTAAGTGATACGTTTGCGGGGCATACAGCTTTGAAAGTACCGTCTCCAATCCAGCTTCCGCCTTCAACTGCAGTTAAACCGTACGGTGAACCGTTCACAACTATGCTTGTAGGAGCTACAAAGGTTGCGACAACTCCTTCCTCTAACTCTATGCTGAAAGGAGTATCCCACTCACCGGCTGGATACTGTCCTTTAACTCTGACTTTAACCTCTGTACCGTCAGCGTATGCTCTTACGTTAATCTTCCCACGTGTAGTGTAACCGGGGAAAACCGCTTTAACGGTGTGAGATTTAAGCTCGTTTATTGCAACTTCAAAGGAGTAAGCGCCTTTAACCGTAGTTGTACTCGCTGCTTTGACGCCGTTAACGTAGAGGTCAACCGGCATACCGTCAAGTGCTTCACCAGTATCCTTCCTTGTAAGAGTGCCGGTGACGTTAAACTTTTCTCCTTTAAGAACCCTGTCTGGAGCTTCAATTGTCAGCTTAGTTTCAACGCTCATTCCTCCGCCTCCTCAAACTGCTTCCAACTGTTTAGGAGCACGGAGCGCGTGGTTTCGTTACAAAAGGGGCAGACCGGCTCGAGGACGAGCTTCAAGCACTTCAAGCACACGTAAGCGATCACCGCTTTTTCACCTCCTCAAGCCACTTCCTTAAACACTCTGAACTGCAGAAGTAGAAGTAGTATGCACCGGCGAAGCTAGTTTCGCTGGCGGAGTAGCTAACCTTTGCGGTAGCTTTTGACTCCTCCATCTCCTTACAGCAGAAATCACACTTAGACATCAAAGTACACCTGCCAGTTTAAGCAGTAAGTATGTTATGCCCCCAAGCCAGAGCCAGGTAATGTACTGGTAAGCCTCCAGTCTGCTTACCCTGCTGTAAAGGTCAATCATGTAGCCGTCAGGGTCTTCCTTAAAGCTCCTCTTTCTCACGGCAACTGCACCCCGAGTATTTTTACGGCATAATAAACCACGAAGAGGCCAGCACCGGCTACAAACTCCTTGAAGTCGCCGAGGACTTCAGAGTAGTCCTTTGAAGAGGCGAAGTCAAGCAGTTGATATACGAAGTATACAAGAAAACCGAGGAGACCGACGGGGTTACCGTTGAAGGTTAAAAAGGTGCAGATGAAGCCGTAAACGCTGTGGCTTGCGTTTGTGCACTTAACCCAGACGTCCTTCTTCTCCATGCTTCCACTACTCCTATTCGTAGCTCCACCCGAAGACGTGGTTCACTGTGTCTGTTGAGCTTATGTTTATGCGGAAGGTGGTGGCCGTAACGTTGTCAACCCAGAAGCTTCGTCCGCCTAAATTGTCTTTAGGCGTTATTTTTATCCTGTTTATGTCTGGCGTTATGGCTAAATTATGCGTTACATCCACGTAGGTTGCCCCAGCGGTTATGGTTGCAGAACCGCTGTTCTCGTACCCAGTTTTAAGCAAAACTTTTTCTGGAGCGGATTCAGTAAAGGCGTAATTTCTGCCCATTTTATATTTGCTTAAATAGTCTTTAGCTATAACGTATAGCTCCGCGTTCGACTTATTACCCAAAGTTGGATGGTTGGCTCCGTAGAATGGGTTGGTTCTGTTAAAAACGTTTCCTTCAAAAATCGCTTCCGCTGATGGAGTTGATGAAAGGGCGTTCAACGTTACCGGGGCGCCGTTCGTGTTGTAGCTAAAGACAAAGTTGCCTTTTAAAACACAGAACAAAGCTCTGTTTGTACGTATTAGGATTTGTGAGCCTCCCGCATACCAAGGCTTGTTCTCAGTGTTGTTCTCAACCATTACGTTGTTCAATAATTCAACCTTACCTTTTCCAGCCACTCCAAATGCCCCTTGCCTTGTTCTGTAGGCAATGTTATTCGCTATCATAACGTCAAAAACTAAGTCTTGATCAAAACTGTTGACGGCTAGCACCGTATCCATAAATATGTTGTCCGCAATCAACGCCCTGTAGCTATCATGGTCTTGGAACTGAATTGCGCAACCAAGGTTAAAAAACGTGTTCCCGACGATTTTCGCGTTTACAGTCCCAACCACCCTGACAGCGTTTTGATGATGGTCTCTGAAGTGGCAGTTAGTTATCGTTGTCCTGTAATTTGTGACGTCATCCGTCCACAAAAGGACGAGCGGATAGCTGAAACCTGATGGAGGGGACAAATCGCCGATGAAAGTGCATCCCTCTAACCTCACGTCTTCCGTCTGATTTATATCTACTGATGGATCCACATTACTTATAGCTGGTCTACCAGCTACAGGAGCACGCTTCCCTATTCTACAGTTTCTAACGACAACATCTTTAACCCTAGCTCCAGCAACACCACCATCCCACATCCACAAGTTCCTATCATAACAGTCTTTAAACTCACAATTGTCAATTAAAACGTGGCTTGTATTCTTAGTTAAGGCTAACCCGCAATAAAAGTTACTGTTTCCATCAATAATTACATCTCTTATCTCTACATATTCTTTATTGTCCACTAAAAGCATAGCTGTTGACCGAACGGTTTTACCTACAAGTCTACCGCCTTGCAAAACAGTATACGAAGGAACTTCAATGGGTCTGTATATATCAAACGCTCCTTTTAAAACCACTTTTTCTTTCCACGTTCTATTCGGCGTCAAAGCATTTAACGCCGACTGAATCACCGCTGAAGCGTCTGTTAACCCACCATAAACCCCACCCCACCACCTCTTATCGTAGACTCGGTCACCCCACTTGAAAATCAGGCTTGAAGGAGGAATCACATACTTATCCGTGAAAAGCTTGCTTGGGTCAGTTAAGGGTTGAAGTAGTGGTGGGTCTAAAGTCTGTGGAGAGCCGCCGTTAGGCGTCAAATCCTTTGGGTCGAAACGGCTTTCAGGGTACTTAAATGCGTTAAGATAGCTCCTGTTGCCAACCTTGAGCAACTCCTTCTCTTTGAAAGCCTTAACAATTAGCCTCGCAACCTCGTCCTCAGTCAAGGCTACCAACCTACCACGAAGATTTTAGTGGGATCCGTAGAATTGTCATGTGCAGATGTGTCTCGTATCTCTAGAGCATCCACGACTTTAACCTCATCCGCACTTGACCTTATCCTATATATTGTAATTGAACCTGACGTTGGAGCAACGTCGCAAACTAGGGAAACCGTGATGTAGGGGAGGTAACCACTTGTATCTGGTGAGAGCGTTCTAGCATCTGTTGAGTTTCTTAGGACTGTGATGGGCGAGCCTATGTTAACGCTTTTAGCTAAATCCCTTACTCTGTTTCCTTTAACCTGCACGGTCACATCTTGGTCGAGACCGTTGTCTATGAACAGGGTGATTGTTTTAAACTCCTCTCTCAGTACCTTTTTAAGGAGCCCGTAGTCTAAACTACCCTTTACCTCGCTCATAGCACACCGTACCTCGCGGTTCCGAGAACCCTCCTTAAGGAGTCAACAAATGCATTATAATCTGTTACAGAAGCTATCACAGCTCCATGAGCCGCTATAACGGAATAATTAACTGTAGCACCCGCAGGTAAACTGGCCTCAAAAAGCAGTTCACCCTTACACGGGAAAGGCTCCGGAGGTGAATACATGACGGTATAGACCTTATCAGCCGGACTGTACCTGGTCAGTTGAAAGAACTGGCATACTCCTCCGTAAGTAAGCCCTGCCACGTCTAACAGCTTTGCGCTGTCCTCGAAAGCCCTCACCTTATCCACCGTTATCCTCCCGACCAGTTCACTGCTGTCGCATACTATTATCGCGCCGTAGACCCATCCCCTCACCGTCTTCCTGTACAGTTCCTTCCTTTCTCCCCTGGTAACCATTATCGGCGTATCAACGAAAAGTATATCCCACTCCCACCCGTCAAGCAGTGGCAGTAACTCTCTCACCTATTTTCCCTCCAAACAGAAGCAGTATCAGTCCAAGGAAAAGCAGAACCCATCCCCAAGACGGTATGACTGAAACAGCATAAAGCACAACCGCCAGAACCATCGCCAGCCCAAGCAGTCCAAGTACAGTCGGTATAAAAGGTAGGAACTCCGCCCACACAACGTTCGCCTTCGGCACAATCACCATCCTTATAACTCCATCCTTAACCTTTACCTCCTCAACCTCAACAGGAAACCTCTCCTCAACCGCTTCCCTGACAACCCTCCTAATCCTCTCGGCCTCTGCCTTACCCCTGTAAACCACCTCAACTTCATACTTCATCCCCGGAACCATCTCCGTAAAGTGCCCGAGAACCTCTCCTTCCCTGTAAACCCCTAAAAGCTCGAACCTCACTTCTTCCTCACCACTCCAGCAACAGCTACTCCTCCAGCAACTCCCGCAGCAATAGGCAAACCATACTGCAGCATTACCGACTTCCAGTCAAACCCCACAGAAGGTGGTACAGGTTCAACTCCAGGTGAAACCTCCTCATACCCTATAACTCCAGCAACAGTTAAGTTTAAAACCACCTCCCAAGGAGCATAAGGCTCCTTCCAAGCCGTAAAAACGAAGCTGTTGCTCCCGTTCCTTAAGTACGGTAAAACCTCCCTCTCACCTTCATAAATTACTCCTCCACCGAACAACTCCCACCAGAACCCTTCAACCTTTTCACCGTTCATCTTCAGTTCAGCCGCAACCCTGCTCTGCGAACACCTAACCCTGTACTTCAAAGTACAACCGGTGACCTTTGTCTTACTCTCATCCCAAGATATGCTCAACCTCCTGCTAACCCCGTTGTTGCTCCAGTTCCAAGGTATCCTCAACTCGTACTCCTCCCAGACTACGAACTCCTTTTCCGTTCAAACCACCTCCCCGCTCCCCACAGTATAAGGCCAGCCCCAAGCCCGACCAAAAACCCTGAAACAGCATCTCCTTTAACGCTCACCGTTTCCTTGACCTCCTCTATTCTCGGTTTCTTCTCCAGTAACCCAGCTATAAACCTCTTCACTTCCTCTTGGTGGCTCAGGACATACTCCATCCCCTTCTTAACCAGTTCATCTACCTCTACCAAGCAACACACCTCCAAAAAAAGCTACAGGTGCAAGGAGCAAACCGTACCCTACGAGAGGAAACCCCGCACCCACAACCCACTCCACTCCAAGCGCCTTCTCAACCTCGTCAGCCCTGCAAGCCACTCCAACAACGTCGCTCCCAGCAAAGGCAAGGCCGACTGGACTGTTCCTGTCAGTAGAAAAAACAACGCTCCCGCTGTCACCAGGATAAACGAACGGCTGGCCAACAGTAAAGCACCTGTCAAACCTCACCTCCCCGTACCCCTCCACCATAATGCTCACGTCAACCGCCTCTATCTTCCCGAAGGTAAGCTCACTAGTCCTCCCGAACTTCCTCACACTCATACCCGCCCTAGGCTCGACCGACTCCACCGGCACACCTATCTCAAGCACTTCCCTCCTTATCTTCTCAGTAGGCACGAAAACCGCAGCATCAACCGTGTTCACCTTGTCCTCCCTGACCTCCTCCCAAGCCTCAAGCTCACCTATTTTATCCTCCATCTTTCCGCCGTCATAAACTCCGGGTTGCAGTACTGGGTCTCCCCTTTCACCTACCATTGCCTCACCCCACCTTACCGCTATCACGTGGTTGTTGCTCAAACCGACCACTTCACCCTTCCTCCTGCACCAGCACCCGAGAGTACCCGCCGTAACCTTCGGGTGCCCTATGCTCACTCCAGCTGGGACAGGCCTCCACCTACCAGTAGTCCTCTCCAGTATCCCTACCCTCCCTATCCTCTTTACAACAACCTCAACTCCTTCAAGCGTCCTCGGTATAAAAGCCCTTACCTCCGGCGTAATCTCCTCCACGTAAACTATTATCTTCCCACCGGTACTCCCTACACCCGTAACTCCCTTTATCTTAAGCAGTTGCTCCCTGTACCTCTCAAGTACTTCGTTCACTTCTTCTTCCTCCCTATGGCGTACCCGACGCCGCCAAGGGTTCCAAGTACTCCGGCCAGCACAGCAACCGGTCTCCAGTCAAACTTAGGCGCACCGGGAACCTCTACAACCTCAATCTCCTTGCTCGCCTCGCTCGGCGTGTAACTCCCGCCCTCAAACCTAGCTTTAAGCGTGTACTTCCCCATCTTCCCTATCTTCACCTTAAAAGCGTAGTTTCCTCCAGCATCAGTAGTCGCATCTGCCACCTTCACCGTATCATACCACAGTCCAACCGTCTTACCCGCTATCCCCACACCCGTGTCCTTCCTAATTAACCTCCCAGTAACATCAAACTCCTCGTTTACCCTAACCCTGTCAGGTGCAGAAATGCTTAAAGCCGTCTCAACCTCAAGCGTAACAATTACTTCACTACTAACCGCTCCACTCCTCCTGTCCCTTACCCTAAGCCTGCAGTAATCATAACCTCCAAAATACTCTCTCCTAAATATGACGTACACTTTACCGTTTATATCTGTACCGTACTTTCCTCCTATCGTGTAGAGGGCCGATATATCACCGTAAGTACCGTCGTATATTTCTCCCCAGAAACAAGTGTCAACCCAGCTCTTAAAGTCAAAACTGTAATACTGCAGTACTATCTCACCGTCAACGTACGCAGTATCAACCTTAAGTTCACCGCTGAACCTTGACGAGTCCCCAGCCTTCCCGCTCTTCCTCTCAAGGACAAAGCTTAAACTGTAAACTCCAATAACCTCTACCGCCTTGCTTGCCTCAGACGGCAGGTAAACCGGCATTCAAACCCCCTACGCCAGAGGATACAAGTAACTATCTTCAGCCGCAGCACCACCGTTATTAAGCCTCACAGTTGAACCGTCGCTTATAACAGTCCCTCCACCTCCAGCAGCTATAATGTCCCTCCAAGTAGTCCCACCGTCAGGAGTATACTGCACCTTTGTATTAGCTCCAAGCTTCACAAGGTATATCCCCTTCGGTATAGTCGAAACCCCTCCAGCAGCAACGCTCACCGTAATCTCAGCACCGAACGTCCTCTTTAAGTCAGCGCTCACTATTTCCCCGTCAAGTATCTTAACCGAAGTAACGGCGTTATCAGCGATCTTCGCCGTTACAACGGCACCATCCAGTATTTTCGCGGTTGTAACAGCGCCGTCCGCAATCTTAGGCGTTGTAACAGCACCGTCGGGTATCTTCGGCGTCGTAACTGCGTTATCAAGTATATAGTAGCTCCCTATCCTGTGGTTCAGTAGCTTCAACCGTACGCACCGACCGGTATCTCTATCCACTTCTCCGGCCTAGCTCTAAGTTGCTCGACCTTAAACTTGAACCCTGCCTTGCTTATCCTCGCCTTAAACAACGGAGCAGCAGCCCTATTAATAACAACCGCGTACGGGTACTTGTCGTCCTCAAACGTAAATATCTCCCTGTTTGAGCTCCCGGCAAACGGAACCTTTAACCCCCTCTCCTCAATAGTCGCCGTAACCCTCACAGTCCCTCCAGTCGTCTGCATAACAACTCCAAGCTCAAAACCGTACTCCGGTATCTCGTCTTCGTCAAGCACAACTCCTTCTCCAGCTCCAACTGGAAAGCTCATCTTCGCATTAGCCGCACTAGCCCTATCTCCTCCAGCCGCATAGTTATCTCCAAACCTAACAACGGCGCCCGCAGCCCCGCTTTCCTCAGTTATAGCCAGTTTCTTTATATAAGCAGTCCACTTCCCTGAAGGCGGTTCTGTAAAGTTCGTTGTAACCCACACAAGAACGTCTGTACTTGCCGCTCCGGGCTGGTAAACGCTCACACTCCTCCTCGGCCTCTCAAGCATCAGGTAAGTTCCTCTGGCCTTGGACGCCCATAGAACCTTTGACGCCTCTGGATGCATCAGCTTCAGTATTACGTCGTCAACTAAGTCTATCCTCCACTGCCCGAACCATCCATCTTCAAGTGCAAAGTCCTTCTCAAGCGAGAAGACCTTGCTCCTATCCCCAGCAGTCCCAGCAGGCGCCAGTCCAGTAGTAATATTAGCGTGCTCCGCATCAAGCAAGTCAACTATCTCCGCCTGCACAGGCTCAACGTGCTTAACGACGTAGTACTTATCAAATATCTTTACGGTCTCGCCTATCTTAACTATAGGCTCAAGCTTCTCCTCGTACGGAAAACCGGGCATTTCCTTCCCCCCTTACAAAAAAATAAGACGGGAGCGTAAAAAACTAGCTCCCGAAAGCTATCACTGTAAAGGTAACACCGCTTAGGTCAGCACCAGCAGGCACCTCTACAGCAGGCCCGGCCGCAGCAGCCGGATAATCGTACCTGTAAACCTTTATCTTCCCCGCAACGTACTCCGCCTTGTATCCTCCGCTTGCGACCACAACGGCCGCTTCAACTGTCTTTAACCCGGTATCGTAAGTGAACCCTCCAGCCGCATAAGACGCTGGCCCAGCAACGCTCCCTATGCTTACCTTGTAATACCTCCCGGCACCTCTAGGCACCTCTGCAATCTCCAGTAGCACCGGCATTTAACCACCTATTCCTTTACCCCTTCATGGCTTACGGTTATGTTCTTCCCTTTCGGCTCAACGACGAAGCCCAGCAAAACGACGTTCTTATCAGTTGCGCTCTTAAATGCCATCTTCCAGCTCAGGAAGTCCTTTGGCCTCCAGTAGCACATTACCGGTTCACCGTTGCTTCTTACAAACACACCGCCATAAGGCCTCTCAACGTAGCAGTGCTCAACCTGATCTGTGTACAAGTTCTCCTTCCCGTTGAAGAGCGCTATCAGCGTCAAATCTGGGTTCGGCGTTAAGTCCACGAAACCGTAAACGCTTATGACAGTGTTCTCAGCAACTTGGAACCCTGGAGCCGTAACCTCGCTGAGGGCATTCGGCGTTAAATCAGCTGCAGCCTCTATCCAAGCCTCCTCCTTGCTCACGGCCTTGGTCTTGAAAGCCACATCTATCAGCGACGCGTCAACAGCATTAGGATCACCCGGGCTTATGCTCCTTATTGCTAGCTGTGATGCCGGCATTCCAAGAACCTTTACCGCAAATGCAATCGTTTTCTGCAGAGCCATCAGATAAAGCCTTCTCCTTTCCTCAGGCGTTAAACTGCTTAAAGGTATCGTGGGCATTCAACCACCTCCTAACCTATCAGGTGCGCCTCCTCTTCAGGCACAACCTTCTCAACCTTTGGCGCAACTTCCATCCTAGCCGCAACCGCCCTAGCTGTCACAGCAACCCCTCTGAGCCTCAAAGCCGCAGTCTCCGCTAACCCCGGCACTCCACCCGGGTAAGCCCTAGCGATCAAATCCAACAGTATGCTCCCCCAGCTCCCGTAAGCCATTGTCTCCGCAAAGAAGCTCCACATCCCTCCAGTCCTTTCGCTGACAAACCATGCTATCGCCCCAACAAGTGCCTTCACAACCGCCTTTACTCCAAGCTTCACGTCACCTTTTAACCCTGCCGCCCTAGTCCCGAACTCGCTCACAAACTCTCCAACAGCAGCCCCAGTACCAACTCCAGCCGCACCTGTAGCCTTAACCTTCAAGTCCTTGAACACTTAAACCACCTACTTCAGCCCCTTCTCCTTTAAAACCGTCTCGTAAATCTTCTCTATCTCCGCCCTTCTATCAGGCCAGTTCTTCTGCGCAAGCGACTTCTTCGGGTAGTAGGTCTTAGTACCGTCTGGCAACGTTACCATCTCCACTCCCTTAGTCCCGGCATAGGCCTTGCTCACCGCTATACCCCAGCAGTTACCGTAAGCAAGATTCCTGTGCCTCTTCGCCACGGCGTAAAAGTCAGCTCCCTTCTGCAGTTTCCAGTCCATCTTTACGTTTTCCCTTATAACCAGTTGCCCTCTGGCAGGGCCGAAAGGTATCCTGTACAGCGTGTGCGCCGGGTCGTGCTTCCTAATCAACTGTACCCTGAAGGGATCCAGTTTCTCTACCTCTACTATGTACGCCGGGCCTACTCCAGCCATCTTCTCCCTTTTCCTAGCTACAAAAGTAACCGCTGGCACAGCCATCTAGACACCCGTCCTAATTACTCAACCAACCCCTATTTAAACCTTTCCCCCACCCTTGAAACCGACCAAGGCCTCTATTAAACCGACGAACTCCTCCTTGAACTCCGGTTTAACCGCGTAAAGCAGCGCGACCACAAGCCTCTCCTTTTTCTCATCTACCTCCTTTGCAAGCGCGTCAAACCTTTTCTTCTTCACCAGCACATTTCCTCCCTCCCATACCCACCTCACGCTCTTCGCTAGCCACTTCAAAACCGCCCTCACGTACTCCACTTTCTCTCTCTCCCCCAGTTCGTTGAATGCCTTTATCTCCTCCTCTATTTTATCCGACAACCTTATCCAGCACCTCCAGCACTATCCACCTATGTTCCTCGCTAACCAGCACAATGAACGCCTCCACCACCTTCTTCAAATTCTCCCTTAACCACTCCATAAAAGCCCTATCACTGACCTCTCCCTTCCTCCACATCTCCACCGCTTTCTTCAACCCCTCCATAACCTCATAAGCCGCCTTGCACTCCTCACTTTCCACCTTTCTTCACCTCAGGCAGCTCAGGCATCTTCTCCACTTCCTCCCTCACCCCTGCCCTCAACCCAAAATCCTCCAGTGCTTCCCTTATCTCCTCCCTTGCTCCCTTAACAAACTCCCTCACAAGCTTCGGCCCGTAAACTGTCCAAGCCTTCAGTTTCCCCTCAACAGGTATTTCCTCCGGTCTCCCAGCAACAGCTCCACCCCCAAACACCTTCTGCACTCTCTCCAGTTTATCCTTCCACTTCTCCACGACCTCCAAAGCGTCCTCAAGGCTCGGCCCCTCAAAGAACGCCTTCAAAAACCTAAAGCTCTCAGCTCCTTTCTCCTTCAGATCCTTCAGCGCAACCATTATCGCCATGAGGTCATCGGCCGTCAACACC